>Ga0224501_10004168_pt1 | contig 11417 bp, 7 predicted proteins | sample SF_Oct11_sed_USG_4_FD_169105 | JGI IMG/M metagenome (GOLD analysis project Ga0224501, IMG submission 169105) | Sediment microbial communities from San Francisco Bay, California, United States - SF_Oct11_sed_USGS_8_1 | ecosystem: Environmental > Aquatic > Marine > Sediment | place: USA...
CATGGAACGCTCAACCAACTTCACTTTTAAACGCAGGTATTCTATCACTGCTCACAGCCCACAGGTATCACTCATTGGCCCATGTTGAGTGTCTAATGGTGGCATCAAACAGCACCAATATTGGTCAACACTTACCTTCCGACCTTGAGCCAGATTGTCTACAGCAGATTTCAGATCATCGCGATCCTCTGCCGTTATACTAGAGGAAGAAGACATGGAGTCCGTATGTGCAAGCGCTCCATGAAGACGACCATCAACACCCTCTCCTCCCTGTGACAAACAGACTATTCATTGTGTAAGGCAAAGTGTAAGTGTACAGGCAAAACCAAAATATAGTCTACCAGGAAGGCTGAATTGGTTGAACTGTACGGTTATGCATGCGTCAAGAGTGGTTGAAGCCCAATCCTAGCTATAAGAAAGCTTTTATAGTCTTGTAGCAAAGCTGTGAGCTGTAGTTAATCCCTCTCTTATCATAACAGACCCAGAGATTGAACGACTAGTACTAAAAACGAATGGAAAGCGTTGATAAAACACCCAGTTTAAACCTTCTGGTTGAATAAAAGTCGAAGAGCATTGGCCATGTCTTGACGAACAACGCGTATTACACACTCTCTCCATCGGTGCATTGGAAACGGGTGGGCAAACAACTGAAATAGTGACTGCAATCTGAGGCCGATCGGGCAGCCGATCGGGCAGCCGATCGGGAATGAAAAGGTGCCTTCAAGCAACTAAACTAGGACGTGATATAAGAGATTACTGGTCTGATTCCTCTTTATATTTCATTCCCACTGCGTTTGGAGTGCGCCACTAAATTAAGGAGGCCCATCCCGAGAGTAACCATCTCTATGGACCATACAAACAGAACGACTCCTAGTGACGTGCCCGGGGAAACGGGGAACAGCTAATGATAGGCTCAAAAAGTCCCTACCTAATGAACCAATAATCTTCGAGAGCCAAATGGATGACATGTTCTCATCACTAGGCCTAGGATGGATTTTGGTAACGAAGCAACTCTTGACAGATCAGGATTTCACATGTAAAGAAAAAAGTATACACCATTTCTCTAAGAATCATCAAATTCTGCCCCAGGTCCACACGCTGTGGGCAACCCGGCTCTGTAATACACACGGTCCGCACCCACCTCTTTGACTGCTTCTAATGATTCCTGTATGGTGACGCAGGTTTTAAAGAGCGGTGACGTTAGCATGGACTGAACGGCAGCCAGCTCATCATTTAGTGAGTTGTCTCCACTGGCATTTAATCGAGCCTGGATAGACCGTAGCATCACCGTTGCCTGCTCGCATTCTGAAACCAACGCGGAATGAGACCACAGGAATGTCGGCCCATTGAGAGCAGCCAAGCATTCAAGGAATGCCTGCACAGAAGTCAGAACCCATTACTGTAACATCCATCAGTAGTTTACCCTAATGCAGTTACCTTCGGCTCAGTGGATAATCACAACTTTCGTAATCACATAGAATATTAATCTCATTGGGAGCCATTGACCCTTCCTGAATTGTACATGACTGAGCCGGTAGCAGCGTTCTAGTGAATCCAGCTCATGAGCGTCAATCTCTACCTATCGAGCGAGGATCTCGGCATTTGTGAAGCAAGCCTTTCCAGCCAGGAAATGCATTCAGCCTCGTGTATTCAGACTCCGACAATGTTTTCCAAACGCAAGCAGTTCAAACACTCAGGCACACTAAATTCATTTCTGAAAGCGCAAGCTCAAAACTCATGCAATGTTGCTTGGATAGCTACCTGGGCCTGAATCGGAGCGTTTTCGGTGGATGCCTGGAAACAGCAATGCTTCCGACATTGTACATAGATTTGTTGACCGAAAGCACAGGAGAATTATGGGCATAATTTTAGCACGACGCTTACAGAGTGTGATCATCCAGTTTATTTTAACAATCACATGCAAGACTTTGCATAAGTGGCTATAGCTCAAAGCTATACTACAAAGTCTGTAGACGAAAAAAAGAACACCAACCTTGCTGTAGCGACATTTTGCTTATGATAATGCTTTTTGTTCACTAATAGTCTCACTCCGGTAGTAGTTCTGAATGGCTACTTCATGGTCCTGCAACGACAAAAGTTGCAACTGGTGACTAGCGACATCAGCTATGATCTATGGGAGTAAAACAATAAGATTCTGGATCGATTTCCATTTAGTGTCGAAAGGCGACTAATTATCACAATTCTGCCCTTAGCCACTTGCTGCCATTTTCTAACAATAATTATTTCTGTTTCCATCTCATCACTAGTTGAGATGAGCTGTGGACTAATTACTTTGGCATTTACTTTAGCACTGCCACTAGTTGGACTAGGCAGATCTATGCATGGAGTAGCCCAAAGGTTCTTTCACTGTGGTTAACATGTTTTGTGGCTCTCTCAATACAGAATTACATCACAGAGTTCTGTTCCGACAATTAGAGTGGTAGAGAAGGTTAATCCAGGCGGCTGCATTGCAGATGTGACCCCAACAAGCATGAAACAAGTCTCCAGTCTAGCTCTAGTAGTTTGGGGGCACATTGCCCACTTTCATGCTAACCTAAAGAATTGACGCACCTAATGCATATGACAATTGGCAAACTTGTCCCAGTGTGAGCGACTAGTGATGAAATGGCAATCAATCTTCCAGTGCATAAATTAAAAATTGTTGAGTCCCCAACAGCCCATTGCGAGTGCCGCATTTTCATCTTATTATGTGCATTGAGCACCAATTTTTGTTGGCACTCAAGAACAATTGAGTTAAAAATTTGAAGCGCTGACGCCACCCAAGAATCCGTCGTCAAAAAACAATACTTATGCATTGATACTCATACTTTTGTTCATATTATATACCTGAAAGTCTCTCTGATACATCAGACTTATGATCACTAGTTAGACTTTGAGAGTGAACTTACTGCATCACAAATTCCAGCTAGGGTGGGGTGGGGGTCGGCTCTCTGTTAGGATGACTGTTTATTTCACAGAGCATGAGAATAATTAGCAATCATGTGTTTACATTAGACTTACCTCAGGAACTTGCAGCAGATCAGGGTCTGTTGCAAGGTTTCCGACTAAATGCGAAAATATATGCACAGGACTGCGATATAAAGTGGCAATCCCCATTGCAAAAGGAAGAAAAATATTTAAGTCAAATCTACACGGCATACATTGAAAGAACCGACAGAAGACTTTTTATTACTAAATTTCAGTCACGTTACCTGCATGATTGCAAGGTGACATCCCACACTGACGGACAGCTTTTAGCATGAGCGTACTGTCAGGTCAAAGCCATAATAGTTATGCGCTTTCGAAGTACAGGTACTACACCACTTGATCTGGGAATATTGGTAGTAGAAGGCAGCTGATCAGGAACATGAAAGAAGCAGTACTTGACCACTAGTTATAGATTTGCAACACAACTGTCAAATTATACAACTGTGTCAAACAATGTCTATGTTATTTTAGTGGTCCTAGTCGCTTTACGGGTCAAAGCTATCCACTAAACAAAGTCTATCACATGCACTACTTGAATACTACTACAATTATAATTTTAAGAGTTGTTGTACTAATACTTGATACAGCCCATCAAACTGTTCAATTACAACCTTAGCTGTACACTAAAAGCGCTTTTTCACTCCATCGAGTTTGCGTCTGATTTGGTGTCGAGCCTTGGACCCCTTTTCACTCCGAACAGATCCGTTGGACGAGCGATCCCAGATTACTTTGGAGCCAATCAATGGCGCTGAACCTGTGTTTCCGGAAACGGCAACCATTTCCTTCTCATAACTTTAAAAGAAAGTCAGCTCGCTATTCAATTCTTTCACTACAGGTTGCCTCTCTATTTCCAGTGCAACTTCATGCTGTTAGTTGAGCGAGTATTGTTGCGAACTCAATTTTCCCTTTCTGATGATACTAGTGTGAGACAGGAAACGAGTGAACGTTGCTAGGTTATCCGCGAAGGACCATTTGATTGGTTGATGAGTCGGACGTCCGAGGCCGATCGGACTCATTTTGTCTCTGGGAGACAAACGGTTGGGCGTCCGAGAGAGCATCCAAGGTCGATCGGACGAGGCTTTTTCACTCCATTTCTGGGGAGTCAGGTGTCCGTCGAGCATCCGGTCCGAGGCGGACCGGACGCCCGATGGAGTAAAAAGGCGCCTTAATCGCCAACAACCTACTGGGTGATGTCAGCTGACAATAAACTGTGTGCCGGCAACATGGGTGATCCATTCCAAGATCCAGCAGTACAAATGAATTTAGGCAATTACGGCGAAGTGTTAGATCAGCAATTTTCATACCTGTGCTCTAGGTGTTCGGGTAGGAGTGGTATACATAGGACTAGGTATGGTTTAAAGCCTCATATGGCAATATGATTGATAGGCTGGAATTGAAATGTTTCACATACAGTCCACTCACCGCTCAGTCTGGACTCCGACTCGAGTCTAACTCAAAGTCCAACTGCAACTCAATTGCCAACTCTGAATCAAGAGTGATAATGGAATACCTGCTCTCTTTGCATAATGCATAGACTCGGTCATTTAGCTACTAACTAATACTTACTTAAAGTTAAAAGTTAGTAACTTAGTAGTTAGTTACTAGACACTAGTTAGTAGTTAATACTATTAATAATAGTTATGTTATTGTTAGGCAATTACTTAGTTAGTAGTTAGTAATTGGAATTAGTCCGTTAGTGTACTAATAATATTGGCGTAGTTTATAAACTAGTCTAATTCCAATCTAACGTAGTTTAGCCAGTCTTGCCTAACCCGCCTAGACTAAACAGTAAACTCTAAACTAGTAGTAGTACCACTACCACTAGTAGTAGTACCACTACCAGCACTGACTCGGAGTCGGAGTACTAGTTTTAACTCTAAATCGCATACTCCTCAGTGATGAGATCTCGTGATTGTTGGGGGAGTATGGGGGCGGTAAGCTAACACATAACCTTGCCACTTACCGATCAGACTTCCTCGACCTTCTGATTCGGTAGTTTGTAGTCATATAACGTCGTTTTCTTGTCGTGCGATAGTCGGTGATCAGAAAAAAAGCCTAACCAGGGCACGAAAACAATGATGGACTCTAAACGCTTCCTGTTTTCAGCAATCCAAAATTTCGATACGTCATTATCGACTTTCTTATTTCTAAAACAAGGTTGGGTAAAACTGCTAGAATTTATTTCGGGTTGTTTATGATTAAATTACAAGAAAATCGGGTACCAGAACGACGTACATCCGAGTATTCACTATTCTGTACGATATCACTACCACAAATCCTCCCCTCTGTGCCCGCCCCAACTTTGAACTCTAATGCATCTGAATGCGTCTAGATTTACGATTAAACTGGTGCATTGTAGCGTAGCTGCCTATTGGACAATGCACATGCAGTTATCCAATGGTGACCGCAAATATGCCAATATCGATGGCGCCCACGTGATTGCCCTAACCAATAGAAAGACACGGGTTTGAAAATTTTCCTGATACATGTACAATGGTCAGAAGTACTGATTTGAGAATTGAGACAATTCATTTGGACTGTGTGTCAGAGACCACCACACAGAACACGACGAGCACCGCCACTGAAGCGCTGCAGTGTAAAGGTGGACCTGATGAACAGCAGGTGGTAACTATTTATTTATAATTATTTATTTAGTTATTTATATCAACACTACATAAGATGGAGGTTACATGCACAAGCGACAGATGTGACTATCATGACACTAATATGAACATTGACTATACACAGCATACTGTTGCGAGCGACCATGAGTATTCGTCTCTGCATGATATGATTGATGTCGATATGGCTTCCAACATGGAAGCATCATATCCTCAGATGGACATTGCCTGCGGGAAGCCGGACATTGCAAAAACCGAGATGTTCTCGCCAACATCAAGCTGTGGACAAATGCCTCCTACATCAAACACATCCTGCTCTACCAATATTGACCTAGATTCATCAGTTTCCAATCTGAGCTGGCTTCACTCTCTGCAACAGCAGATACCAGAATCTAATGGCAATCCTAACTTGATGGTTAACCCGCAGACTGTCACACCCGTTGTCAGTCATTCGGCTCCTGTTCGTGTTCTTACGCTGCCTAATAATGTACACATTTCTAACGCTGGTAACATAAAATACGTCACTGTACCCCATTCCAAGCAGCAGCTCTACGTATCTACAACTAAATCTAGCATGATTCAGAGCACCCTGAATCACCGAAGCTATTCTCACAGTCCCGGATCTGCTCCAAGCTCTACAGTGCCAGACAATCCATTTCCTAAGCCTGCCTACTCCTACAGTTGCCTCATTGCTCTTGCTCTCAAAAACAGTCGCAGAGGAAGCCTGCCAGTAGCGGAGATCTACAACTTCATGATGACAAACTTTCCATACTTCAAAACAGCTCCCGATGGCTGGAAGGTTGGTTTTATTTTCTGTGCTCACCTAAAAATCTCCAATAAGATTACAAAGTTGTCGAATCAGGAACCATTCCCCATCAGCTTGTACCTATACCAATGTCTTGTGTGCTGTTTTTTATGGAAAACTAAAAACACCAGAAAATATCCAATGCAGGTCATACAGGTCCCAATACTATCGCTGGCAATACCCACGTTCAGGTTCGCTGGCAACAGGTTGCAATTTGAATCCTGTCTTATCTCGTGGAAAACCGCGGTAGAAATGTTTATCCAAGAGTGATAAACCAAAAAGGGTCTGTTCCAGTATCCTCTAACAAAATTTATATTGCACTGAATGGCACCTCAATGAAACTATTAGCATGCTCTGGCTAAGCTGATTTTGCCCAGCTTAGAGTATAATCCTTTGTATTGCACCTAATATCATGAGTCACTATTCAAGGCCCACAGAGAATTGGCCATTAATTCTGTCATATCATGAAAATTCTTTTCCCTTCTTTGTTTCGCTCTGATCGATCGCTTTTGAATATTTCGAGTCTAGATTTACTATTGAGAAATATTAATTATTTACGTTCAAACGTAGGGCTTCATTTGAGCGTGTATCAATGGCTGCCATTGTACCATGGGGAACTCAAGATAGGTGCATTGTGTTATTGACAGCGCTGTTGTTTGTGACCGTCTGGTTGTAAGCATTTCTGACTGCAATTGGCATGAGAGTTAGTAGAATTGAACTAGGTATATTATTGATTTGAGCTCGGAGAGTCTTTTGTGCAGGTGCAGTCGATTTTGGGCCCTTGAACAGACATGTTCGCCCATACGGCCCAAGTTTTATATCTCCTCTTATCAGTTGTTAGCTCAGTTGTAAAAGGTTCTTTGTCCTTGATATTTACACAAAAATATGTAAACAGATAGATATATATTCAGTATAAGAAAACATTGGCTAATAACAAAGCGATTTTATAAGTTGATAATTATAAATGGTTGCCAGGCCAGCGAATAGCTGAGTAACGCAAACAAAAAATTTGCCAAACCTTTTCATCACCACCATGATGTATATAATATTCTATAAAGATTGTTTGTTCTGCACTGTACTCTATATATGATGTGTATTCAGGCTCGCGGTGACATTTTTACGGTTGGTTTCCCATAAGTCTTTGTCTGATCGTCAAAGTTTTCTTTGATTCTTGTTAAATCTGTGTTTAGGAATTTTACGGGAGGAAATAATTCAGCTTAGTTCAGCTTATCTCCTAGTTATTTGGTACCGATGGTTTAGAGTGTCATACACAGCTCTTGTCACAATCAGTTCCATGTTTACTGGTAATGATAATCCGTAATTAGAACTCTTAGCCTTATCTCAAACTTAACCAACTGTGTCTGACATAATTACACAATTCCTGCCGCAGTATTTTCTACACCACCTTTTCCTAAAGACTGCGATGCAAAAGATTAGGATTGAAGTCACAATGGCTTTATATCGGCTCGCTTTGTGGAATGCCAAAAAAAATTAAATCTGTGTTGATGTCTGAGTCAAGAGTTAAAGGACAAGTCCAAAACGCTCCAATTTTAAAAGAAAGACAGCCAAAATTTAACTGCAACAGTATTTTGCATACTACATCTTTGTGCATCAAATTCTTGCAGCTATTTTTATAGGATTTTGCAGGGTCTTATCTACACTGATTTTGTAGAATTCTGTACGTCACAATCTATCTCTCAACAAGTGCTTTGAAAAGATTGAGAATCCCAACTCTGATGGTACCCACTCGCGTAAAGGATGTCTATGGGCAATGAATCCTACCAAGGTAAAGAAAATGGATGAAGAGGTCATAAAGTGGAACAAGAAGGATCTCATTGCTATCAAGAGGTCTATGGCTAATCCAGGTATGTCAGAGCTGTTTCTAATATAGGGATGCAACCGGTTATATTCTTCTTTTGGAAGACCCTTATGCGAAGGAGGCGGGCTTTTGTTATCCAAAAGAGCATCTTGTCCTTTGGTCACAAATGGTTTTATTGTGTGAAAGTGTTTGGTGACTGTCTGCAAAAAATGAGAAATTTCGATTGAACTTGGCACTGGGGAATAGACAGGCAGTTCTACCCATCTGTTCATTGGAGGGAGGAAAGGTCTATGTGCATTTAATTTTTTAGCTTTATGTACACCAACCATATATTGATTAGCGTTGAGTGACTCACCGAGAATGAGTACGGATCAGACTTTGTATTATGGATTCTATTGTAAGCCGAAGTACTGGGGTATACTGGTATTACAATGATGAAAATAATTGAAATTGCTGCTCATTGTTCCAGTGGAGTTAACCTCAGTAATTTCCACTCTAATACTCCTAAGCAGCCAGTGGAACACCTGACTATAATGATACCGAACAAAAACCTTTCATGCTAATTTTGTATTACCAATGGGATTTGTGACTAAGTTTCTACTTATACAGCGCCTTCAGAAAGTTACTTGCGGGAGGGGAGTTTAATGAGTGAGCTGATCATGACTCTTTGTGTTTCTCACAACTTTTTTGGCAATGAGTGATTTGGCAGCTGATAACATTGTGATACGACATCTGTCTTTTTTTCTGTTGTTATGTTCTACATCTGCAGAGATTCGCTAGAACTGATCAACTTAATCGTATTTAAACTGCTCACTAACCACAGTTCTTCATCTCATTCAGATCTTCTGGACACACTGACTAAAGGCCATGGTGCTTATCTCATGGAGAAAACCACTTCTGTTAGAGGCCACAACTACCAAAATATAACACATCTTCAGCACAGACCCGGTGTGAGAATTGTCACTGCAGTACAGCCGCAGCAACATCATCACATAACCATCGGTCAAGGTCACATTCTTGACCGACAGCATCTTCATGAAACAATCGACCTGCAGAAATTAGCAGAGGATGCTGCTGATTTATTTGGAGATCATGACGATCTTGCGCTGGATCCATCACTTTCTGAGCTAGCGCTTCAGGTATTGTCTGGTGCAAGATTTTTTACCCATACGTGATTTATAACACTTCCAGTTAGCACTCCAGATATTAAGCCTATTCACCCGGTGCTAGACGTTAGATATTCCCACTAATGAGGCGTCTGAGTATAATAAAAGCAGGTGAACAGCACACAGTCAAAACGTCTCACAATGTAATAATCAGCCGACCAAATAGTACCCACTCACTGGTGAAAGTTTTAGTACCGGTGGTGTTCATCTTCGAGCTAACTAATGCGGTACTAACCGTATGTCAGTTCTGAAAAGTAGTTGGCTGTCTCCGCTCGCTTGGCCAGGCGTCTGATAAACTTATATTTCCCAGACGCACAAAAAAATCAAAACAGCTCCCCAGCGTGACCAACTTTTTACTGGTCGTCTGACCAGAAAATCATTAAAAAATAATAAATAAAGTCTTGGTAACGAGAGGTTTAGCACCAGGCGAATAGGCTTATTCTGTGGTGCAACATGTTTTTCCAGATGCGATTCATGCATGCGTGCTACCAGATGCAAGCAGTATGAATCAGGTTTATAATGTTTCGACATTATGGAGAAAACCTTTTTGGTGCTCTTGGGGTCGATGGTTTATGCTTCTCTCAGCCACTCACGCCATTGTCGTATACGACAACTATCACACACTGTCACACTGTCACAAACTCCTTCACAGAAGAAAATCTGCACTTCATTCAAACGTTTTTCTTGCAACGGTTTGCTTCTCAGTACCGATATTCCTTAGTACAATGCAACCTAATTACACAATAATCTTTCTCCATTCAACTGTAAAATCCTATCAGATTTTGTTCAAATTGAATCCTAATCATTTGCCTGTTGTCAGAATGACTGGGAGTGAGTGAGTGTTGTTTTAGCACTAGCCATGATTGTATTTCTCTGTCAAATCAGTTAACTAAAGGTTGTTTACATAGCGACCTAGACAAGAGAAACAAGGTCCACTCAGGGTGTAATAATACCCTATACACTGCCTACCATAGTGTATTATTCTAGTCTGATTGCAATCTAGTGACTTAAGCTCACCAAAATCACAGAGTCCTTGGTAGAATCCTGTCCTTTCAAATGAAAATAGATTTTACACAGTCACAAGCAGTGGCCTGTCTATTGGCCCAGTGAAACTTCCAACGGGTACTGGTTGACCTCTGCTGTATATACAGCGATAATCTAGCAGCTGCTAGGAATCTGAATGCGCCTATGTCGATGGAAATCTATGGAAGGTTATGCTTGCCTGTTTTGCACAATTTTATACTCACAACCAGCTATTTTCATGAAAATTCCAGTAGATTATCTTACATCACACTTGCACAAAATATACATGTTTTCAATGCTGACCAGGACTGTTAAATGAACTCTGTTTACCGGACCAATGTCTTTGATTGATGCTTTCTTCGCTTTATGGAGATTAATGTAAAAAAAGACTTCTAGTCTTATTTAAGCTATCCAAGTAAAACAAAACTCAAATCAAATCAATTACATTAATGACATTTTTACAATTACATTGTAATCATTTTTTGAACAAAGTTTTAGGTAGGACTCTGTATGAGCGGACATCCCCTTGTTATATTCAATGAACCAGCTAATCTCTACACTCACTCTATCAACTCATAAATGAACCCAATGAATTTAAAAAAACTGAACTCGGGATAAGCAACATGTCTTTCAGATAGAGGTTTCTATGATAAACACCTAAATGTCATTCTTGTGACAAAACGTGAAGATTTTTCCGCAGACAACCGAATTGTTTGATATGTGATCATTCATAACAAGCTCTCATGGCTGCACCATCCACACTCATCTCTAATTCATATAGGAAATCAATTTGGGCACAATACTCTGACATGCCATAGTAATTTACTCATGGCCTGTGAATGGTTCACCAGCTTTTATTAGCTCACCGTAATAGTAAGACAACAGCTGCTTCTAGTAATTTCGCCAAATTATTATTTCATAGGAAAGTTAAAGTTTACTTCGGGTGGAATATATTTCAGTAGACGGAAGGTTTTGTCGACAACTTAAAACCTATA
>Ga0224501_10004169_pt1 | contig 11417 bp, 5 predicted proteins | sample SF_Oct11_sed_USG_4_FD_169105 | JGI IMG/M metagenome (GOLD analysis project Ga0224501, IMG submission 169105) | Sediment microbial communities from San Francisco Bay, California, United States - SF_Oct11_sed_USGS_8_1 | ecosystem: Environmental > Aquatic > Marine > Sediment | place: USA...
CACTTCCCGGTGTAAGAGACTCTCTGTCTCATGATTATGTCCGTTTATACACTTCCCGGTGTAAGAGACCCTCTGTCTCATGATTATGTCCGTTTATACACTTCCCGGTGTAAGAGACCCTCTGTCTCATGATTATGCCCGTTTATACACTTCCCGGTGTAAGAGACCCTCTGTCTCAGGAATCTCTATCCAGGTACGGATACAATAAAAAAATAACATGTAAGATCATCTTATTTGATCTTGGTGTGTTCCCAGAATCAATAAGGCTGATGCCATCAAGGCATGTGCAATGATGATACCAATGCCACATGGTTAAGCGGATACAGGCTGGCTGCAAGGATGTTACTCACCTAGTGCCGCCCACATTAAAGTTGACTATCTCATTATCATTCATTTTAAAGACTGTTTCTGCATTAACGAGTCAGCTACTCTTTTTATTACTGGTGATAAGCCTCAGCTCTCATGTCTTGGGCTGATGTAGAGAACTACCACCTCATCATAAGTTTGGGCCCTAATTATTCAAGGCCGAGTCGCTTCTTCTACAAAATGCATGAATTGATGCCCTACTCAGTGACTGACTTACTATATCATAATTTATACTGTCTATACGCTAGTATAATCCAATGCTGTTAAACTAAATAACACATTCTAGATTAGAGTATGTATGACATTTGCTGGAGACTGAGTGAAGGGTTGAGTCATTCATTCATGATTCAGCGAATTAGTCATTATTTGGTGATTAAGTAGAATCAATAGGCAGTCATTGAGCGAGCTTGCACTCTAACTTCGAAGTCTAACTCTAACTCTAAGTCTAATGAGTAACTCAGTAAGTAGTAACTCTAAGTCTAAGTGTTACTCTTAGTCTTAGTGAGTTAGTCTTACTAGTTACTTACTCAGTAAGTCAGTTACTGCAGTTTGTGAGACAAATGATTCTGTGAGTGTGACTGAAGCTAGCGAAATTGGTCACCACAAATACATGACACAAATAGGCTTTCCACGTCTGATATTTACTGATCTAAGATGATAATCCTGTTAACGGTAAAATGTGCAACTAAATAGCTAAAAAGTGAAATACTGCACTCTTCCTGAAAATCATATGATAGTACAATAGTAGTGCTTCCAGTTCTATGCTGAAATCAGCTCCAATCTAGAGCCCCTCTGCGTACCGGGCTGTAGCAGCAACTAGGTTATAATGCGCTTAGGTCTGATTCAGAGTTCGAACCGTATTTCTGAAAAAGATCTGGGCAAAACTCTGTTACACGATTGGTCAAAAGAGCGAACCTAGCGGAATGTGTTCAATACATGTGGGGATCACTCGCAAATATCTGTTGTGAAGTAGGGGTTGTGGACTGAAGTTAGCTTGGAAATTGGAATGGTACGTGGATTATTTCTTTTCACATCTCTACACCACCTATGTTGCCGCATTGCGGCTCATGTTTCCGGTCAAGGCTGCTTTATTCTATGCTGAAGAAGGTGGTGCGAAGAACCGCGTGATCGGAGGTGATATATGTACTGATAGTGATAACAATTAACACCGGCGATGGTGATCAGACTCACGAGTCACGTCAATCGTGTGCCAAATTTTGCTACCCTATTCCCTATTTATTGTCTATTGACTACTCACTCACTGACTCAGTAGTACTAGTAGTACCAGACTAGCCTAATAGTAGTACTCGACTCGCAACTTTTGCGTCTTGCCTCACAGTCACACTCAGCCATAAGCGACTCAATCTCATGCCCGATGGAGTGTGAGTCACTGAGTGACTCTCACTCCACTGACTGGCCCGGGCGAGTCACGCACTGTGTCAGTGTGTGTTGTGTTACTCACTTACTGTTGTTACATTTAGTGTTACTCACTTACTGTTACTGTTAGTCACTCACTGACTCACTCACAGTCACTCAATCATCAATGATTGATCATCAATAACAAATTCTTAGTCCAGTACTATTATTACTAAACTACTACTATACTTACTCAGTTACTGTTAGTGACTTTATCTTATTGGTATTACAGTATCAAAAGATAGTCTCCAGTTCCTTTTCATTCATGATCCTGATTGATAGTGATACTACCACTAGTAGTACATATGTAATTCCAGTTGGTTTTGAGGTTGAACCAATTTTTTCAAAATTAATTACCAAGTCTGTGAGTCATGATCAGTTGTGACTGCACTCTCAGTGGCAGGCCTGTCACCTGTATCCTTACTGGTTGACTGCTGGCCCACTGTTTCATTGACTCCATCCACTCACCAGTGCGAACTCACGCACGCTACCAGTTGGTGAGTTACGCTCACAGTGTGTGATACTGATAGTGTGAGTGTAACCCACTGACTGTTGCGGCAAGTGAAAATCAAGTCATTTGCCATTTGGCCTGTCACCATGACTTTAACTTTGATGACCACATCAGTCCTAGGTTATGGGAACAATACGAAAAGCCCCATTTGCCCACTAAGTCAGCTACCCTCTAGTTATTGTGGGAACAAAAAGTAAGATAAAATGTTCATACATGCATCATATGGGAAATATGTAACATATGTCAATCTTTTGCCATAGCAACCAGCTATAACTTTGCTTCAAATTGAGATTGATTTGTGTATCTAACTGCAATTTACACTCGCCTTCTGTTACCCTAGCGAGAATACATCTAGTCTATTCTATCCACGTGCTGAATAAACCAAAAATACCGCTGACTGAGGTGCAGGCATTTGGCAACTGGAGACCCCTTGTCAGATTTTTGTCAGATGGCACCGCGGGAGCCTTGTTAAATGATGAGAGATGAACTGTCTGGTCACTGACAGGTTGGCATGTATTGTTACTGCAACTATGGCTATCCTGTCTGTATCTATCAGGAAATTTATTGCCTTAATGGGCCCATTCAGGCTGCCAACAACCCATTGGCTCCTAGGACTTGGTAGCGTGCTGCAGTTTGAGGCCTTTCTTGTTAGAACTAGGTCTGGTTATTGTGATCAACCAAGGTCCGCCCAAGCTGGAGCCTTTAACTAGATTGCTATCGACAAACGCTGAGTGGACCGAGCACTCAATAAACAATCTGCAAAATTTATTGATGCAGTTGGCATGTTCCAATAGAACGCTTTAGCTTTCTATAAATTATTGGCCATAGGCTCAATAATTACACTAACTACAAGTAAACTATGCCACTCTTTTGTTGAATTAGCCTCGCAACCCAATCTTAAACCAGGGTTTCAAGTTCCATAAGTCTGATAGATATTGCAGACGCGAGCAAAGACACTGATGCTCTATTTAGGTTCCACTATCCTCTCTACAGTATACCGGATATATGCATTCTCATTTAATACAAGTTGGCTGGATAAATGTCAGTGTACCATTGTGCCCTGTGGTAGGTTGTGTGACCGGACTATTCACAGCGCTGACCTGAAGCGGGTGAGTGGGCATACACACTGACCTATAGGAGATACAACACTTCAAGAGCCCGCTGTCAGGGCCACACCCGCTATTTATTCCACCAAGCAATAAGAATACAGAACAGTTTATTCAGTTTGCTCAGTCCGCTCCGCATAAGGCATTCTTTGTGAGGGCCAATCCAGACTGTCAAAAGGTCTTGTGTGACAGATCAGTAAATTTGTTTTATTCCTTTCACTATTGTCAGTGATGATTACCCACAATTATCACAGGTACCTGCTAGCGTCAAAAGTCACTGGAGCTGACAAAAGCCATGGTGATAAAATAATCATAGTCATGAAAAACAACCTCTGGTGATGAGCTATCGTAAACTGCCATGGTTTATAATTTACATCTGGCTAATACTGTCTCACGGCCCATGTGTAGTTACCACGACCAGGTCATTACTCTGATAGTAGGCTGTTTCATCAGTGATGATGTTGTGTGCGCAGAGTAACTAGCCATGTACATACATTTACACACCAGTAAGCGATGCTGTTTTCACCACAGGAGATCCAGAAACTTATGAGCGGCAAATAGAAATCATGCGTACTTACTCACCTACCCTGGATACTTACTCACCTACCCTGGATACTTACTCACCTACCCTGGATACATTAATCGCATCCAACCCGCATCAGTAGTAGATAGTGCTGCCCGCCTGAACGGTGTAATGCGTAATGATTTACATATATCCTGTTCTCATTGGTAGACGATCTAAGTACAGGCGACTCAGTGGTTCTATGGCCTTCCTGCCCCATCCTCCAACCACAGAGAAGCGCCCCCTTTTGATAAATCGTCACAGCAGCCATCTTCCCAATCGTTATCTGGGCGGGAGTGCCACTCGCCTCGCCAGTCGTAGATGCCGCAGCGCCTCCCCGCCCGTCAAACGCAAACTCAGCGAAGTTCTCAGAAACCACTCACACGGCGCGCAGGAGAAACTTGAACGATATTACCATGGTGAGTCACAGCGAGTCAAATAATCCATGCTTAGGGTCTACTTTTTCAGACAATGGTGCTTTATGGCTGCTGAACAGAGGTAGCTGGCGGGTTCTCCGAGTCCATGTATTTGGTTTGATGTGAAATTGAAGTTCCTCCCTCCTCATAACTCGAGATAACTGGTTCCTGGTGTACTAACTAGTACCTGTGATCATGTAATATACTAGTACCGGTGATCATTCAATACTATAATGGTAAGTCTATGTCTATAATGATATCAATCCCCCCCCACTGTTATAGGTGTGGGCGCTGCCCAATGGGACGATTTAAATGGTGAGGCTGGAGATGGTGGCCAGGACTCTTTGGTAAACCCCATCATTGTGCCAGTGATAAAGCAATTCTCCACCAGCTACCTGGTTAAGCAGCCCAAACCGGTGAAAGCTGTGAAGGCCCGAACACAGGTAAGAGAGGGGGAGAGAGACCTGGCACTCCTCTTGTCATCTATGATTTTTGTACCTTCCCGTTTCCAGGTGTGCAACAGCATCTTTTACCACAGTTCTCAAACCTACCCAGTGGTGCACCTTACCTCTGTGATTTTGTAAACTAGACTTTATAATGTTCCTCGCATTAAAGGTTAGTTTAGCCTATCAGTTAGATAGACTGGAGACATCTATATGCTCTGGTTGTCTAAACTCCTGTTGGCATCACTTCTTGCAGAGCAAAAACCAATGGTTATAGTATGATAAGCGTTACTGTATCTTGGTTATCACTTCAGGTACTGACTGACCACAGAAGAAGCCTGTCGATATCTTCAGTGCTTGATAAAATCTACCACAGTCATGATGAGCCAACGCCTCTGGATAAGGAGTCTATCACAGCCCCAAGACCGCGTAGATTAAACCCGTCTCAACCTCCGCGTTCCTCCAACCTTCCCATCACACCACTCACTGAACTACCGCCTGCCCCGAACTGCGTACCCGAATGCAAACCCACCAAGAAACGGCGACCGTCCGCCGGTGTCCCATCCCTCTTCACCCAGCTACCGTGGCACGTAACAAAAAAAGTATTTACTAACCTGAGTCAGCGAGAGCGCGGGCGCTGCATGCTCGTCTGCCGCGAGTGGTACACCCTCATACACTGTCCGCTGTTGTGGCAATGTATTGACCTGCGAGAGTTCGACCTCTGCAGCGGTCACACGGACGAGGAGTTGGGGTACCACATTCGGGAAGTCGACACACCCAGTCGATGTTCGCAGAGCTGTTACGGTCGGTATATCGGCCGCATAGACAGCTTCATATCATTTCTCATTGACATTAAAGCTAAGATTCGGCGTTTGTCGTTTGCATTTGACCTCATATCTGATAACTGGTCGGCGACGGTGGAGCGACTGGTTATGTTCTGCGATCTGACTGAGCTGGATTACGCATTCATTAACTGGAGAGACACACCGGTGAAACCGTTCTGGCTACAGCAGGGTGAACCACGACTAAACGACCTCATCTATAAAACGCGCAGACGTCTGAGGAAATTTGTCGCCTTTATGACTCTGTTTGTCAAGGAGGCTCCCAATGTGACCTCGCTTATCCTGCCGTTTGAGTGGTCAGCACCCTCTATAAGCTGCTTGACGAGTCTACGCCGACTGACCAATCTAACGGTGGAAAAATACTTTGTCCTGCAGAGACTGAACCAAGATAACCTGAACCTACTGGCCAATCTTACCTCATTGAAGCGGCTGGTACTGGAGATATGGACACAGTCTAGTGGTGATATGTTCTGTTTGGCCTCACCCACACTTATCTATCTGGATATGTCACAGTGTAGAGGCGTATTCCTATCAGCGGTCACTCTCCCTGCCCTCGAGGTGTTTATCACAGAACGGAAGCCGTGGAACGGGCCGCTAGCCTTCCAACAGAACAGTCAAATACCCTGTATCCGTGTCGTTTTAGAACACGGCGCAAAGCGACTAAAGCGATTTAATGACGTTACACTTGGCGAGCAGGGTCTTCACTGCGAGGAAGTAGACGAGTTACTGAAGAAGGTCTGTCAGTGCAAGGAGCACAAAATCAGCCTACTAATGTGATCTCCCTTTGTGCACACGCGCGCACCTGGACATTTTAGTCAGCAGTTTTTTTCAAATTATTGTTGTAGTCTACTGCGTGGGTCTAACCGTACAGTCTGTTGTAGAGTATCCTGTGGGTCTTACACATTACATTTCCGGTGCAGTTTGCCATTTACTGAGCTATTGTTGTACGGTGGAAGAGTTTTATACAGTTTCTCCTCCTTTACTAATGATTGTCGACGGAGTTGTCAGGTTTTACTAATAACAGTGGAGCTGGATCACCTTTATAATCCTTTATTTGCCACTCATTTTCTGCATTACAATTACCAACAGCAAACAGAACCTGACTTAAGGACAGCATTATACAAAAACCGATTCAGATTAATATAACAGACTAGTACTGTCATTGGTGTATTGTTTCCACCCGCTCATAGGACCTGACTGCCGAGCTTTACCTGTGACACGATGCAAGGCAGCGAGCTCATGTTTATTGGGTCAGTGCATTAGCGTGTGGCCTCATGAAATCTCCTAGCTGGTTCTGTATGTCGGGATCAACCTGCGACATCCTCCTAGCAAACTCCGTAGGTCCTATACCCATCTGCAGTTCATTTAGTTTGTCCCATACAAACTTATCTAGGTGAATTCGAAACACTGGGTCAAGTCGAGATAACTACAAAAGAAATGGATAGATAGGGACTTGCTTGTACCAAAAAGGTTTCCGCATGCATCAGCCCATGAACATTTTTCGACTTCCCTTCGAGTCTGGCCGTATCTCGAACCCGATGGCCCGCCTCCAGTGAAATTGTTCGCAGACCCATGATTTTTTTAACCGAACAAGTTTCATCGAACCTGAGCTTCGTTGCAAAACAACTATATCTTGTGGACAATTTTATCGGAAACTCAATCTACATACTAGTTATATATATACTATATAGTATAACCCCTATATAGTATAACCCCTATATAGTATAACCCCTATATAGTATAACCCCTACATAGTATAACCCCTATATAGTATAACCCCTATATAGTATAACCCCTATATAGTATAATCCCTATATAGTATAACCCCTATATAGTATAACCCCTACATAGTACAACCCCTACATAGTACAACCCCTATATAGTATAACCCCTATATAGTATAACCCCTATATAGTATAACCCCTATATAGTATAACCCCTATATAGTATAACCCCTATATAGTATAATCCCTATATAGTATAACCCCTATATAGTATAACCCCTATATAGTATAACCCCTATATAGTATAATCCCTATATAGTATAATCCCTATATAGTATAACCCCTATATAGTATAACCCCATAGTATTTCTAGTTGGTAGGAAATGAAATGTATACTCTAAAGACCTGCATAATGGGACTGCAAAATTCTCTACAGTTAGGGATTCCAATGAATTGATTAGTCTTGAGTAGCAGTCTTCGTGGCCCAGGACATATTTAATAAAACTACACAGGTGTGATAGAGAAGGTAACACTTACCACTCTCCTCCGTTTATCATGAGCTGTCTCATCCTCATCGTCTGATAGATCAGCCACACCTGGCTCCAACACCAGTGTGCTGAAATTAGGCAAATTATTGGTGATCGAAGCATAAAATAGCTAGGACAGAATGAGACAGCATAGGTATGGTGAATGGTAGAATCAGGTAGATGGTACACTCCCTAGGAAGGATAGCTGCATGGGTTTTAGGCAATGTTTGTCACAGATCATTCCGAAATGCTGGCATGGTCTCTGATAGTACAGAAAACCCACAGACTCTCTTTAGGCGTTTGTTCATACTGGTGAGCTAGCTAGAGACACCATTATACCTGGTTCAGGTAAATATACAGGGCAAGTGTGATGCTAATGAATAACAGTGTGGCTGACTGCTACAACAAACTTCGGCCGAATTTCCAGGCCAAACCACCGAGGAAACAGCCAGCAGATGTATTGGCTCCAATACAAGGCCACTGAGATTGGCATATCTAATATAATAGAACACTTCATGTAGCTGTCAGGGCTGTCTTCACATATCCATCACTGACTTACACCCATAGAGTTATGTAAGGATAACTCCATGCCTGCATCAGTGTGCTTCAGACATCAGTTACAGAGCTTCGTGTTGCGGGCTCATATCCTATTATCTGGAGGGGGCTTACTTCAAGGCCACAAGGTCGCAGAAGAAATGAGACTACTCGCAGAACAAAAGTTCCTAACTAGGCGAATTCACCGCTACAGTGGTCAGACTGCGACCTGAATTTTACTGCACCAAAGGAAATTGAGGGGCTTCAAGGGGAGTGATAAGAACATTTTGTTTGATTACGGGTACAGCCTTTCCTCCAACCTTTCGACTGAGTTTGGCAAACTTTTCAGTAAGCTAACAACGAAAGCTCCTCATGGTATCTTATAGTAATGGCGAATTGGTATTACTAAATACGGAGACTGGGATTCCCCGGTATACAAAGTCCCACTGCAGGCCGCCCAATCGTGGCTAAATGCTCCGAGTTAATATAGACTATAATAGATGTAGTTCCGGTCCTAGGCTGGCCCAATAAAGCCTAGTGACCCAATTAAGTGCTGGTCCAATTCTACCGTAGATAGTCGTGTGATCCTGGGTACCGCTATGACAATTATTAACGGGTAAATGAAAGTAATAAATAATATTCCCGTCGGCGGCTCGAATTTTACAAACTGACTCCATTAAATAGCGCTGCCTTTGTGTGAGAAGCTCAAACACACACACAACAGGAGTCCAGTATGATCACTGTACCGGTGCTAAGAACTAAAGAGAGCTGGTTAAATATCTTTAAATTCTATCCTCCATTGGGCAACTCGAATAACATCAGTGAGAGAGAATTCCCGGTTGTCAATGCATATTATGTTCTCTTTTCTCTTTGCGACTGGGCATCGAACAGTCTGAAGGTATTTGTAACTAAGCTAGTAACAATCATCGCTACACCGTTTATGCCTGCATGCCCCCCCCCCTGTTGACTTACTCTGCACGAGCTGCATCCTCTTCCTCCACACAGCAGACATCATGAAGGACCTGCACACAGGCATTAACCATCGGGTCCAAGTTCATTACAATAGAACTGGAAATAGCCAAAAACAGGGATATAACATGCTGTGTGCTATGAAGACTGGACTGAAATGGTTTTAAATGGGATTTGAATAGAAGTAATGATTTTCGGTGTCTTTCTAACGGTAGCAGTTGCTGTTTTTCAGTTTGAGAAATTGATTCCGTTGAATTCAGGCACTCCCCTGTCTTTGAGTTGAGTGGACTGACCTGGCAGTAAATGGCAGCAGTGAGGCAATGGCTAATGCGCTTACTTTCCTCCTCTCCGGCTGACTGATGCAGTCCAGCTTCTCAAACCACATCTGTAGGAACTCATTAACCACCTCCCCTTCCTGCAGTAAGTCACACATTGGAACCGCCAGACTAAAGGACTGAGTAAACGGGACTAAGAGTGCCATCTGTGCGATAGACTGAATAAAAAAGTCAATTTACTGGTCTTACTCAAAATCACATAATTTTCTCTTCAATGCAGGCGGGCGTTCGTACCACCCTTCTTTTTGTGACAGCGCAATAGTACACAGACATTAGCCTGTCCGAAGGCACAGTTTATTATTGGAAAGGCCGACCCACTATTATTGACCTGTTTCTGGTTCCTTGCTGAAACTTCAATCAGATAGCTGAGAAGACTGTTAGGGTCCTGGAGAGTGGCTCGTGATATTAACGTTAGATACATGCTGATCACCAACGGGTATTCCTGTAAAATTAACCACCGACATTACTTAGTTAATTTAATTCAGTTTAATCTAAATTAGCTCAATTTCCATCAGGTTTTGTGTTTGAAGCTACAGTGCATAGTGAATTCAGTGTCCACGGGGACCAATAGAAAGTGCAGGTCTGGTCTATTAGGGTGTGTTTTCAGATTAAGAAGAAGGACTGCTGCATACTTGGACCACAGCCTGTGATGTATATGAACACATGAACAGTGCAGGATTGATAACCCTGATTGAGCTCCGCTGATATTTCCAATATGGCGGTATCAGCACACTCCTGCCTGTCTGTTACTACTCCCTTCTCAACCCGAAGGCAGGACGTCGCTTACCTCGCCCTGTAGAATGGCTGGAATAATTCTCATGACAAACAGCTCCTTAAACATGACGACGGATTGTGAAGGGTAGAGCCGGAAAAATACCTCAACTGTCTACAAAACCACTCAATATGGTGATAATCGGTAACTGTTCTATCACACATGAGGGCCCTCGCAACAATTCTTCTTTTAACTTCATCTGGTCAGCACTTGGTTAGAGGACATTGTTAAGAATCATAAGATCTTGGTCTGAGTCCTAGTCACATCAGGCTTCCACTGTGAGTGTGGAGCTCCTCACATAATTTCTACTGCTCCTCTCTACTGCCCATGTGAAGAATAGTTTAAAGGGGTTATGACACGGTCGAGTGTAGACGCACTTTCGGAGTTGTGTTCCCCATTCTTAAAGGGATGCAACTCCATTGCAGCGATAGCAAGTGGTCTGTGTCCAAAAATACAAATATCGGTTATTCGAATAACTACAGCCCGAATGGTCCAAATGGAAAGAAAATGGGATTTAATTACTAAAACTTAGTAAACTGAATGATCTTTACTCCTTCATAACATCGGGTAGAACTCAAAATTGAACGCTTGCTGACAGAGGTGACAAACTGGACTCCGAAACCCTATTTCTATATTTTTGTTGATCATTTTCTCTATTCAGACTTGTGTAACTACAGGTCTAGTATACACCTGCATGAGGATTTTCCAAACATCAGCGCGTAAGCCGAGAGATCAATGCAAACACCAACAGCTCTGTGTTAATTTCCTATCTCGAGGTCAATTCTGTTGCATTGACGGTCTGAAGAGTGCGTCGCTGAGGGCTCTAAGTATGCGCATTGGATAGAGCAATATCTAAGCTTCCATTTGAACTGGATATTGGGCCCATTTGTTCAT
>Ga0224501_10004170_pt1 | contig 11417 bp, 4 predicted proteins | sample SF_Oct11_sed_USG_4_FD_169105 | JGI IMG/M metagenome (GOLD analysis project Ga0224501, IMG submission 169105) | Sediment microbial communities from San Francisco Bay, California, United States - SF_Oct11_sed_USGS_8_1 | ecosystem: Environmental > Aquatic > Marine > Sediment | place: USA...
ACGATTTGGTTTAGCTTTGCAAAGTGAGATAAACCAGCCGTATTGAAAACTCACAAAACATGGCTTATGTCACCAATATAATATTATATGCCATCGATTATAGAGTGAATGTGTGAGCAAACTGAAAAAACCAACAAAAATAAATTCATTTTCTGTTTAGGTCGTATAAGCCTATTCACGAGCTATATACGTAGCGAGTCAGCAGGTTGTCTACGCGTTTAGGTAGGGAAAAATCCGAAGAGAATAGCTAAGCTCCGCTGACCATCGGATTGGTCCAATCCTCGTCAAGCATTTGTGGCAGCAGGTTTAGAGCGAGGTCTTCTGAGATATGAGATCAAGGTTATACTATGAGACCACGCTTTCCGGTTTACATACAATTTTACGCTTTAACCAACTCTGGTATTGGGTGTTTTCGGACAAGCTAATGCGTGTTGCGAATGGTCCTGCCACTGATTTAACACACTGACGAGGCCTCATACTGCCCAAACTAACGCGCTGGATTTCACTTGTTATTCAGTTTCCAACACTAATTTTCACGTTCACATGATTTCAGACCACTTGGTTAACATGCAAGCTATCTGAATCCAAAGAAAGATGGAGGCCTCTTTTACCTAATGCGTTAGCACTGCGTGAGTTTCTCCGAAAACGTCTATAAAGATCTGCATTTTTATGGTAACCCTTCTTTTCAGGTACACATCGGAGGATCAACGCATCAAGTGGTTTGTCTATCTAACTAACTGGGCTTTCTTCATATTCTGCCTGTCACAGACCATGAGAGCTGTAATCTCCGTGTATTGCTATGTCAAGTTCCGTAAGTGACCTCTCTTTTCAGCCCTATGATAACCTGCGCATAACGAAGGGTAACGAATTACTTGAAGGTAAAGGGTTTCTTCTTTTCATTGTTATAGCAGAGCTGCCAGGTTAGACACATGCTTTTTATCCATCAGTTACGACTGAGCACAGGGAACCACCTGATGCTCCACCTCAGAATGAGGCCTGTCTTTGTCTTGCTCCAAGTTCAAAGGGTTTTATACTTGTGTTGAGACTCCACTATGACTTATGACTCTACCCAAGGTTCTCTGAAAATATCCCGTGACTGAGCAAACTTTAGATTTAGGAGCTTTTTTGAATTATGCTTGCACACCTCGTCATCCTTCTTAATAGAGTTCTTAAGTCGGGAGCTTATTGGTGAGGTAGAACCTAGAATCAATGCGAGGAGCGCGTATTCCCCACCTATTGCCCACAATGGATGGGATTTAAACCGAGATTCCCATGGTTAAAAGCTCAGTACTTTCACCATTGAGCTACTCCGCTATCCCTACAGCAGACACTTAATTCAATGCTCGTTACATAGCTTTCGTGACACTTGGCTACGCTATTTGGCGCGCCAAATAGCGTAGCCAAGTGTCACGAAAGCTATGCAATGAACATTAAATTAAGTGTCTGCTGTTGATATTACAGGTGATGGGCATTATATAAATCCTGAAGGATTGACATGGTATCTGAAACTGAACTGGATATTATACATGGCTTCATCAACTCCGGCCATCTTAATCTCACTCCTATTCTGGGCTCTGCTCTATAATCCGGGTACGTTGTCAGCATCAGTAACTGCACCTGAGGTGAGGTCCGTTATAGTTTAGATAGTCAGTAAAAGTTCAGAAATACCTCACCATCCAGCTGCTAGTGGTTTGTTGGCTAAATGGAAGCATGTTCTGCCAATTGATTGATGGTAACTGAGGTATTCTGCCCAAAGGGAGGTTGTTCATGACCTGTATGGCTTGTTATGATTTCCTGGGATAGTACTGAGGTGCTCTCCCTTTGCCTTCCACTGGTTCCTGGTTGGGGGCTCTGTCAGCCTAACTAATTTGTTTACACATCACCCCGCCAATCGAGAATTCGAGTTTACAATTATCGAGGAAGGAGAAGTGGATTTTAAGCAACTGTGGAGCGATCTTGACCCTTCTTCACTGGTTGAGACCTCAATCTTTTTATCATGGTGATCGGAATCCACGCAGAAACACTCTCCACCGGCACTTGGAATCACAAATCGAAGACCCAAGCTTTTTACCAATTTAGCTATTCTTGCTGATTGAAGTGGGAGAAAAGTGCTCTGAAATGGGCATTGTGGGCTCGTGGAGACGCCGTGGTGATGGGGTATGCTGATCACCCAGTATCCTCCTGTCCAATGATACTTTGGGGCTTTGCCCACCTGTGTCCCCTCAGAGTTCAACCACTGAAGCGCGAAGGTGGCTTGTCTCCCTCTAATATCATTGATCAGAATACTGTGAAATTAGGATTTCAAACTGAAAAAGGACCTTCTAACTATTGCTATCAATCATCAATCAATCAATCAATCAATCATTCATTCATTCATTCTTTCATTCAATCAATCATTGTTTATTTCAACCATTATTATAGCTGAAGACATTAGATACTGTAAAGAAAGAATGGAAAACATACATGTGGTTGAGTATCTTGAATCTTGGATTTGTTATTTCTTGTTACAGAGTATGTGCTGTTCTTTGATACACCTATTTCTCATGGAGTCAACGCCGTTTTTATTCTCCTCCTGGACTTGTGGATAACTGGTATGCCAGTTCGAGTTCTTCACTTCTGGGTCCCTTTTCTGTTTGGTAAGTTTATAATTATCAATTTATATGTAGGTTACCCAGTCAAACCAAGGCGTGTTCCTGTGACGTTTTTAAACTATAACTAGTGCAGCTAGAGACCAATAGGCAAAATAGCAACACCCTCAAATGAGTTGACTGACTGCAGAAATATAGTTTGTATTAATTAGTTCTAGTTAGGTATAGTTAGTACTAAGCAAAGAATCGGAATCAGTACCAGTATGTCGTGTCTTGTGTTGATCATGACCACAACTATGTCTGTCATCTCCTTGCTGGAAGTTGATATGCCGCTGGACATCTAGAATTGGCTCGAGTAATCCATATAACCCTGCCGCAAAGATGTCAGCATGATGTCACTTTGTACATCGCATTATAAAGAGTACCCATTATTGTCGCACGATTGTTAAGAGTGGCAGAGGAGTGATCTCCATAGCATGGCTCTGTAAATGTGACTGAAAATGCATCCAACTAGAACTCGCTCAAACAAAAGTTTACCACCTGGTACGAAGGGATCGCATACATACATTAATTAATTATGGTTTTTTCATTTTCCTGCAGGTCTGCTGTATATACTATTCGCTGTTATCTATACTTATGCTGGCGGAACCAACTCCAGAGAAAAGCCTTATGTCTACTCAGTGAGTCCCACCATTCAGGGTTTTTTATACATACATCTACAGATTTGATGATCATTGATTCATAATTTTATCAGGCGATTGAATGAATGATCAATTGATGATTGAACAATCAATTGATTGACTGAGTGATTTATTTATTCATTGCAAAACTGAATGACCGATTGAATGATTGACTGACTGATTGATCGATAGATTTAACCAGTGCCTGTTGGATAATGACGCAAAGTTTTCTTTTCCAAGATGGTGAGAGAGGACCGCTTTGAGGCTGCTTTCTGCATTTTTTAACTGCGCCTATCTGTTCGCGTGGTTGCGTCTGAAATCCTTGTTTGCATCGGACTGAAATCATGCGAAGACACTTATAAAGGAAGGGATAATTAACAATGAAGCCTGGGAATCCCCTAATTGCGTGTCAAATTTATTGTCTAAATCTATTGTACAGACTAATTATTCGGTCTCACAGGTGTTGGACTTCCTGAACGATTCTACCTGGCCGGCTATTTACTGTGTTGGAGCTCTGATAGGGACTATTATTCTTCATTTGATACACTTTGGATTCTTTAAGCTCCGCCTACTAATGTACAGCGGCTGCAGGAGTCAGCCTATAGATAACAGCAACTGGGAGTCAGCCAATCCGGTGAGGAAGGAGTAACAGGGGCCAATTGAAAGGGTATGAGGAATACAAAGCATTACCCTTGGACCGTGTTCCCCCGCAACCATGAAAGGTCAAGGTTAACTATGTGACTGGAGTTGTCTTCTCAAATGATTTACACTACAAAGGGAGACAACTCCGCTGCACGGTCAAGGTCGTAATGCCAGGATTTTGTCGGAACATTGAAATTGGTCTTCATGACCCCCTCTGGCTGCACTGAAATCAAAGGCGACATGGCTGATATTAGCGTTGCCTGGCACCGCCGCGCTCAACCATCTTGATATCAGTGTGGCCTGCCACGGCCGTGCTCTGCCGTTTTGATATATTAGCATGGCCTGGTACAGCCGTGCTCAGTCATTTTGATATCAGCGTAGCCTGGCACAGGCGTGCTCAGCCGTTTTGATATAAGCGTGGCCTGGTACAGCCGTGCCAAAAGCTCGACCTTACTCAGCAAAACGATAGAATCATGAAAGTCCATATTTGTGACACATTTATTGGCAGAGTTTTATATGGATTTCAGGCTCGTCGGACACCCAGCGGATCCGTGGAAACCAGTGCTGTGTAGCTTATGTGGTACAAATGCATCAGGAGTTATCTTCTCAATCACACTTGCAAGGTACCACAGAGAGGAGAACTCCCAGTCTAAAAATGCTCAATGATAAGCCAAGTATTATGGGTACATGAAATGATGTGTCAGCTTTTAATCGGGAAACTTTCAGTCAGTCTTATGATGCGAAATATATGTACGCCGTTGAATAGAATTATCTAAATGCAAGAAAGTGTTTTTGATTTTTAAAAACAGTAGCCTTTTGGCGCCCTTGTGGTGTCACTGGCCCAAGACAGCAAGGCAGCATAATGCTTTTGCCTACACTGGGTGAAATTGGCCATGCCGCGACCTTCACACTCTACCTGTTAGATGGGAGCTTTTCAAATATAGAACGAAAGCGCCGCTTGATCGGTGGCATATGCCACAGGCTTAATGTTTTTTCGTACATTTATTGTAAAACTATAATTGTCCACCACTTAACTGGTGAAAGTTAGGTTGTGTTAGATGTTCAAATCATTCAATGCCAGCTAAGCTTTACAGTGAGATGTACAATCATTGAGCAACTGCGTACTAAGCCACGATTTAGATTTATTTACTCAGAATGTGTATACACATACACAGCACTCACTACGCTGTTATATCCTTCTATGCAGTTGCCAAACTGACCAAATTTACAGGGTCAGATATGTACCCAGTCTTCTCAGGGCATTATGTGATAGAGGCACGCTTCCCAAACTGGTCCAGCCTAATTATGACCCACCGAGATAACGAATATGAATTATGAGCTGGATTCATGTCTATTATATATAGGGCACCAAATTGCAATCATTTCGCCACCCTAAAGCTTACCTTGACCTCGATATTGACTGATGTAAAAGAAGAACACAACCTATTAACATTGTCCACCCTAATTAGTGTGACCTGGCTCTCAGGCATGTGGGAAGTTGTGGGGAGAGTGAAGCAGAACCGACTGCTACAACTTACCCACCACCCGCCACATGCGGGTCAGGTGACCAGGCCTTCAGGCATGTGGGAAGTGGTGGGGAGAGTGAAGCAGAACCGACTGCTACAACTTACCCACCACCCGCCACATGCGGGTCAGGCGACCTGGCCCTCAAGTATGTGGGAAGTGGTGGGGAGAGCGAAGCAGAACCTACTGCTACGACTTACCCACCACCCGCGGGTCAGGTGACCTGGTCCTCAGGTATGTGGGAAGTGGTGGGGAGAGAGAGAAGCAAAACTTACTGCTACATCTTCCCCACCACCCGCTACATCTTCCCCAACACATGTAGCACGACCTTCGCCCTTGATGTCACCAAGCTAACTATTTCTTCGGTTTCCAAACTCGTTCAGTCTGAATTATCATTATTGGAGTCTATAAAAAAGTGTTTCGCTTACCTCTACAGCTTTGTTCGCCCCTCCACCCGCCACATGCCGAAGAGCCAAACCACCTGCGTGAACAAACTGAATAGCGCGTACTTCCTCCAACGATATACGGATCAGCGCGTAGTCGTCTCTTGGCGGCGACGCGTGATGGAACGACGGCGAGCGGGCACACCATCACTTCCGGCACGTGCGCCCATTTAAAAAGGAATAGGATAGGGCGCTCGTGCTGGCAGAGTCGGCCGCAGCATTGTCCAGTGTCCTTTGCTTCAGGCTCCACTCTTTCAGTCTTTGCACTTGCAAGTCGCAGCACTAAGTCTAACGTAAGTTAGTAAGCGAGTCTACTCTATTACTAAGACTAACTAGTAACTCACTAACTGTACTAACAGTTACACTTACAGTGACACTAGTCTAGTGTCACTGTAAGTGTAACTGTTAGTACAGTTAGTGAGTTACTAGTTAGTGACTAGAGTAGACTAACTTAAGAGTTAAGTGCTAACACTACAGTAACACAGTGTAACTGTAAGTGTGTAACTACTAACTAACAACTGTAGTGTAAATGTAGCTGTAAGTGTAAGACTAAGAAGAGTACGTCAGTAACGGTAACTGAGTAACTCACTGTAACTTGTAAGTTTCTAACTAAGTAATTAGTAAGCAAGTTAGTAAGTAACACCGTAACACTGACGCTAACACTGAATGACACTGGACTGGTGACTGAGTAGTGAGTAGTGAGTAACAGTATGACAATGACTAACACTACCAGTAACACTAACACAACAGTGACAAACACTGAGTGACTGAGTGACATGATAAGCGAGCATTCGTACTTAGAGTTAGAGTTACTCGGTTAGTGCGTAGAGGTATCCGCATGTGTTGGCATTGCGTCAATCACTCACTACTCAGTGTTAGTACTTAGTATAACTTAACAGCTACTACTACTAGCGTAAATGAATCATTTGAGAGATCAGACTTCCTGATTGTGTTGCCTGTGGTGATAGTATTTGGCTGACCGTGACATGGTTCAAAACCTTACCTGTTACCAATTTGAAACAAAAATTGCATTCATCTCACTACTCGTACTCCGAGTACGAGTTGTGAGATGAATGCAATTTTTGTTTCAAACTAGTAAGGTTTTGAACCATGTCACTGTCCGTACTCGTTTATTAAATAAATTCAACTCGTGATTCGTTTGTTAAATAAACGAATCACGAGTTGAACGCAATTCTAATTTAAGCTCGGAATCTGACCAGGGATTCCATTGACAATTCAACTTTCAAGTTCTTTTTCAACTCTAAGGTTTAATAATTATTAATATTATAATCAAAATGGCTGGGCTGAGCTGTGAGTGTGAACCACCTCTCAGCAGTGCGGAACTTACTGTTCCCAAGACAGCATGCTGTCAGTTTCAGGTTCATCATATACCAGACCTACAGCTTCGTTATAAGAGATCCGTAGCTGCAGTACAATCCCCACACATCTACAGACCCGGTTGAATTAGTCCTCAACAGCACATGCCAGAAGTGTAGATAACTAGATTGCAGTCTAGTAATGTAATTAACCTGTAGTTTGCTTATGTGGAAAGGCAGCAATGGACACCCTTGACTCAACCACAGCCTCTGTTTTACAGATACCCAGCCAATGACTGGCCATTCACATGGTAATAAAGCTAGCACTGATCAATCAGAGTAGCAATATTACATCTGAACTTTGATCAAATGGTCACCTGCAAACACCAACAGCGACCTGCCTCCAAGGTAAATTATACCCACTGTTATGCACCATTGGTAGGGAGACCCTAGTGCTATTGCTGTCCATTTCACGGGAACAGCTGTGGAGTTTGATATTTGATTTGAATCTAGCTTCGGGTGCAATAATTTTCCTTTAGGCTAACTTTTCTCTAGCTGATGCGAAGTCTGATCAAGTCTCACCAGTTTTAATAATGACAACATGAAAGGGGTTAAGCCACGGTCAAGGGTAGATGCACTTTCGGAGTTGTGTTTCCCATTATCTTGATGCTAGTACTCTGTTTGATGTTTTACCGTACCACACTGGTATATTCTTGCATTTGGTACAGCGCTCATGCATGCTGGTGTCTCGCGGAATGTTCCATTATCCAATTGGTCAATAGTTCTATATTGGTTTTAAGATGGCTTGTTGCGGCACTAAACTCAGGACTAGCTTGTACTACAGAGGCAGATGGTCGATGGCATGGAGTTTAGGTATAATTGGTGTCATTACACGAGATCTACATGGCTATCGTGAAGCCCATCAGAACCTGTCCTAGCCATTGGAAACTGTCTTCCTCAAAGCATGACCCGTCCCCGGCAGACGAAAGGTACGGGAAAACATGCTCAGCACTCTGCTCACGACTCCAAAAACTGCGGCGGGCTCGCGAGTGTAGTGAGAGGAGGCCCAGGAGACGTGTGAGATCCGTTTCCCCTAAAATGTTAAAATAAATACGAGGGTGGCCCGAAAAGTAATGCCCGTTTGAATTTTGTACTAAGGTCTGATTGGGATATAGTGAAGTTATTTAGTAAAATCCTCAGATAAGTGTTAAGAAAGCTGAATTTATTCCTCAGTATAATCTCCTGCCTTCCCCAGTATATGTTTCCAGCGTTTCACCAAAGCATCTATGCCTGCTCCACAAGATGAGCTGAGTGCGTATTTGTTCCATCAGATTTCACATTAAGCCAATGAATTGATTTCGGGTAACAATCGCCCTGGAGATGAGCCCTCCCCTATCCCTCCCGGCCTTCAGCATTGATGTCCACATAAAAGATATCTTTGAAAAACAGAGCAATGGTTTGTCTCTCTACTTTGATTTTATCATAAAGGGGTCTGCAACAAAATCTGTTCGGAATTTGATATGGTGGTGAGTAGAGCGGAGCATTATGTTGCAATCTTGAAGCGGCTGATGGCGAGACCTTGCTTTCGCGGATCCTGGCGATCGGAATTTCCATAAAGGAATGACAGAAAAATGGTGGCACCACATTGAAATCACTTGCAAAAATCACTATTTTTTACAGCTGTAGGTTCGGGGTTTCCTACAGTGCCAGATGTTTCTGTATGTTGTGGTATCGGTTAGTCACCACAACTCCGCGCTGTTGTTGCATGTGCCTGCTGTTCTGACGTAGAAATTGGGTGATATAACTTTGTTGTTGTAAGGAAGAAATACTATTGATTAGTATTGTTCACGCTGAAGAAGGCTCCTTCCATAACCCTTAGCTTCCAGCTTTCCTTCGAGTGTCTCTTCACGGTAGGTGCATGGGACACCCGAGGATTTGGAAAGCAGTTTGATTGATTGTGTCGGTTATTGTGTCTCCCCCTGCTCCAATCTTTCCGTCTCTACTCCATCGCTTCTCTCTCTGCAGAAGCTCATTCCCCTCCCTGTTGTCGGTCATTTTCCTCTCGTCGACTCTATTTCAGTTTGTCACATTATTTCAGGGCCCTGGGTGGCTTTGCTTAACCTATGCCGATGCCTGATCTTCATTAGCCACTCCTGTGGTAACTCCTTTTTTCCTCATGATGTGTTGGCGATTAGAAGAACATGTTGCCCAACATTGATTTATACATTTATTAACACAGAGCTACAACAAATGTTTGATGACTGCCAATCTATCGGCTTCTTGTGCGATTTGGGAGGTCTGACTGAATGACTTTGTCTTTTTGTAAAGTAGCACCTCCACAGTGTTCAGTCAGCTTTGATATAGGTATTTCGTTCTGCGCAGGATGCCCTTTGCGTTCCTCCTGGCATCCGTGACTGCGCCATATAGATCATTTTTATGATAGATTTCTGGTCGGAATATGATACGCCCTGCTGGACCACGCCTGCAGCGGTGTGTATAGGCACATAGGTAGGTGTATAGGGTTTGGCTGCTACAAACTGTGGCAGACAAGGTGAGCTTACTTTTATTTTACATAACTGGAAAATTAGTGACCTGTTATTTGCATAGGTGCCCTTGGTCATGCTAACCAGCTTTTATGTTGGCTGGTTCCGAAAGCTGGTTTTGCACACATCTTGTAACTAGTACATCGTACTGTACTTACAGCCTGTGATGTCCCGTATTCATATCAGTCGCTGTAGCTGCCTCAGTTTCGGAATCCCCATGATCTGTGCAGACTGACAACTACAATGTACCACAGGTTGTTTATTAGACAGTTAGTACTCCAGACTTTCAACCCCTAGACTGTTAATAAAATCTCTACATCATCAAGTTAATGTTCAGGTGTAATAGAGCGGTCTTTAATATATCTGTAACTTAATGTCTCTTGTTACAGGGTGGGGAACTATCCAACTCTGAAATGAGTCCCTTAAGGGGGTTCACGTTATTACTAGGCTGACTGCTTATCTGTGCATACAACCTGCGCTTTCGAATGGAGCCATGTAGTCTGTCAGGCATGGGGCCAGCCTCCTCGCCAACACTTTGTCAGGCAAGTTTTTAAATGGCGTTGATCGTTTGCTGGTTGAAAATATAAAATATGAAAATAATAGCTTGCTGTGTGCTCACAGTCACATGGGGATGGGGTTTTTATGCTGGGCAAGGGAAGCCACAAAGTTCCATCACTTGATGTAACTGAAATTCATCTGATTAATGCGTCACTGTAATACAGTTGGGGGTGAGGCAAATACAAACATCCTACAGTATGATTTTCAGTTTGTTGGCAAAGAAGAAAGGCTTTTGTCACTCCACACAATTAAAACAAGAAAACCCATGCACTGGTAGCGAAGGATACTCTGGTTACAGAAATCATCTAAACCTTAGACTGATCTCTTGTCCTAGTCTCTTCTGCGAAACCTGAAACCCTTGGTGTGAATGTAAGAGCATTTGGACAAAACCCAGGATCAATAAGTTTCCTTACCAGGTTTCTAAGGGTAGGCACGGTGGCTTGACAGGCCTGATGGCTACCACTGTCAAGAGACAGACGAGTCTCAACCGGAGTTAATTTTTGTTCATTTTCCCCTCCGTTCGTACGTGAACTGCCTCGATTTATATCCACCTATTCCAAGGCTAATAGTTCTGCCTTGCTTTTTAGATAGCGCATCGTACAGCTAACTCTGGCGTCTCTTTTGTTATTGGGATCAGCTAGTTACCTCCGTAATCAAACTTGCTTGTGGTTTGGTGGTAGATGGTCAGTGGCACTGAGTTTTGGAGCGAGTGTCTATGACTATCAGTGCGAAGCCCATAGGAACCTGTCGTAGCAGTATCAAAAGGCTTTGAGACAGGCGCCATGCGTTCACCCTTGTCAAGCTGACTCACTGTCAGCATCTTGGACCTCGTCGTCGAGATCTGCAGCCGGGTCCTGATTGCTAAAAAACCGTCGGGGGCCCTGAACAGCTGATGAGTAAAGTTCCAGCCTGCGAGAACAGCGATAGGCTCGTTGACGCCATTCACAGTGGCCAAAGTAGTCGAGAATGCCAAAGTACGGCTTCATAAACTGGTCCAAAATTTTTCTTAATGGGAGGATGAAGTAAAACCCAAGTGCTTGGCGATGGCGTGTGACCGTGGCATATCCGTGTATATGCGAGTAATCATTGTCGGGCGCGGGCCAGATAATTAGGATTGCGGGTG
>Ga0224501_10004171_pt1 | contig 11416 bp, 12 predicted proteins | sample SF_Oct11_sed_USG_4_FD_169105 | JGI IMG/M metagenome (GOLD analysis project Ga0224501, IMG submission 169105) | Sediment microbial communities from San Francisco Bay, California, United States - SF_Oct11_sed_USGS_8_1 | ecosystem: Environmental > Aquatic > Marine > Sediment | place: USA...
TAACCGTATCAGACGACAGCGATACGGCCCTGGCCTATCAGTTTTCCCTGGGGTTTGGCTACGAGATCAATCCTAGGGTCACGATGACTTTTACCTTTCGTCATTTTGCCACCGAACAATTGCAAATGCAGTTCGCCCCCACGTCCCCCATCGACCCGGGGCAACCCTTTACCATGAAATATGAAAGCAACGAGTTCAACATCGGCGCCCGTATTCTGTTTCATTAATGGTAGGGAGTGGTCGGAGTTTTAGATTGGATAGGTTCAGTTACACAGAATTCAATTGCTGTATGGTTATAAAACCTTAAATCACAAGGGGGAAATCATGAAACGATTACTTGCGGTAGCGGTTTTTGTAGCTGTAGCGGTTTTCAGTGCAAATGTTTATGCTCAACAAGGATCGGGTGGGCAAGGAACTGGTCCCTACATTGGTGGACACTTTGGATTAAACATTCTTCCTGATCCCGATATCTATCAGGGTGGATCGGTAATCAATACAAGTTATGACCCGGGGTTAAGCCTTGGGGGAGTTTTGGGATACGATTTTGGGATGTTGCGGGTGGACGGCGAAATTGCTCTCCGTATCAATAGTATTAGCGATATTCAAGGTATCCCCGTAGATGGCAATGCCTCTGCTTTCAGTTATATGATTAATGGGTACTTTGATATTCCAACCGGTGGTCCTGTACAACCCTATGTTGGAGGTGGTATAGGGTTTGCCACAGTTTCTGTCGATCATGAAATCTTTGGATTTACATTGGCCGATGACAGCGATTCGGTTTTAGCTTATCAGTTTTCTGCAGGCCTTGGATTTGAAGTGAGCCCGCGGGCTACAGTAAGCTTCGGATACCGCTACTTCGCTACCGATGATCCAGAAATGATCGATGCGGGCGGTTCTCCCTTCACTACCGAATATCAATCACACGAATTTAATGTTGGCGCCCGATTTATGTTTTAATCCGGCATAAAATCATGATGGTTTAGAAGGCCCTCTTTGGTCCCGGAACCTCCTCCAAGGGAACGGGACCATTCAGGGCTTTTCTATTTTCTAATCCCAGATATAAATACTCAGGGTAATTCCCAGGAATATGATTGCTGTAAACCTTCTCCGTGAAATTAAGAGAGGTTTTTCGGATTATCTTGAGCCGGGTCGCACTCCTTGCAATCCAGTTCGGTGCCGAGGAAGCGGGCGCGGCCTTCGGGGGTGGTGACCCATTCCCGCACCTGCCAGGGCGGGTTGTGCCGGAAGTGACGCGTATGCCCGCACTCCAGGTCCGCCACCCAATACCCCTCTTCATCCTGATGAAATCCGGCAATGGTTGTTTTCATAAGGAGCCATGTTACAAAATAACTAACCACAGATAAACACAGATGAACACGGATAGATAATACCCTTATGACACGAGGGGAGAGTTGCCTCCGCCACTACTGGTATCCAACTGTGTTTGACTTTTCTTTTTGATCCGGGTTTTCCTGTTATCCTGTCCAAACCCAAGATTCTTCGTTTCACCCAGAATGACACCAAATCCCCCCGGCCCCCTTCACAAAGGGGGAGAAATTTGCTCCGGGCCTGGCCCGGTGCCTTTAAATTGCCCCGCACCCTCAAATTATGCTAAATTAGCCTCGGTATTAACCCTATTTGAGGCATTTACAGGATATGTCCGGTCATTCCAAGTGGTCCACGATCAAGCACAAGAAGGGCGCCGCCGACGCCAAGCGCGGCAAGATCTTCACCAAACTCATTAAGGAAATCACCGTCGCCGCCCGCATGGGTGGGGGCGACCCGAACGCCAACCCGCGCCTGCGCACGGCCATTGCCGGAGCCAAGGCCCAGAACATGCCGCATGACAACATCAACCGCGCCATCAAGAAGGGCACGGGCGAGCTGGAAGGCGTCAATTACGAAGAGATCACCTACGAGGGCTACGGGCCCGGCGGGGCGGCCATCCTCATCGAAGTGATGACCGACAACAAGAACCGCACGGTCGGCGAAATCCGCACCATTCTCGGCAAAAACGGCGGCAACATGGGAGAGTCCGGCTGCGTCGCCTACATGTTCGAGAAGAAGGGATTCATCGTGGTGCCGGGTGACGCGATGGGCGAGGACGAACTCATGGAACTGGTGCTGGAGGCCGGGGCGGACGATCTGCAAAGCGTCGACGGTAAATACGAGATCATCACCGCTAAAGATAATTTTCACGCGGTCCACACTCTGCTGGAGGAAAAATCGATACCGATGGAGGTCGCCGAATTGACCGCCATCCCCAGCAACACCATTCCGGTGGACGACAAACACGGCAAGGCCCTGCTGAGAATGATGGACCTGCTGGAGGACCACGACGACGTGCAGAAGGTCTATTCCAATTTCGATATCTCCGACGAGGTCATGGCCGCCATTGAAGCCAGCGCCTGACCGGGCAAGGCCTTGTCCGGCTCCCCCTTTGTGAAGGGGGCTGGGGGGATTTAGCTGTCACCCTGGCCAATAGCCTGTCCTGAGCTTGTCGAAGGAAAGGGCGACAATAACCAACCAAAGTTTTCACTCACCAGCAGCGGTTCGCCGCTCCAATAACAGGACAAAGAGTATGCGCGTCATGGGAATCGATCCCGGAAGTCTCTGCACCGGTTACGGCATTGTCGAAGAAACCGGCGGACGGCTGACGAGCGTCCACTTCGGGAGCATCCGGAGCAAGCCGAAACATGCTTTCGCGGACCGGCTGAAAACCATTTACGACGGGCTGATCGCGGTGATCGATGAATACCGGCCGGACACGGTGGCGGTGGAAGACGTGTTTTTCGCGAAAGATCCCAAAGCGGCGATCAAGCTGGGGCAGACGCGCGGCGTGGCCCTGCTGTCTGCCGCCAACACCAACATCGCACTGGCCGAGTACTCGGCGCTGGAAGTCAAACAGTCGGTGGTCGGTTACGGCCGGGCGGACAAGCATCAGGTGCGCGACATGGTGACGGCGATCCTCAAACTCAAACAGAAACCGGAGCCGCTGGACGCCTCCGATGCGCTGGCCATCGCCATCTGCCATCTGCATTCGTATAAGGCCCGGGCGCGGCTGACCACGGGAGTATGACTTTATGATTGCTCATCTCAAAGGCCGGTTACTGCACAAATCGCCGGTGTCGCTGGTGGTTGACGTGCAGGGCGTGGGGTACGAGGTGTTCATCCCGCTGACCGCCTATTACGAACTGCCGGAGTGCGGCGCAACGGTTTCGCTTAACATTCATACCCGCATCCGGGAAGATTCACTCAAACTGTTCGGCTTTATCAATGAATCGGACAAGCAGATGTTCGAACTGCTCACCCGCATCAGCAAGGTGGGCCCGAAGATAGCGCTGGCGATTCTTTCCGGCATGACGGCGCAGGATTTAACGCGGGCGGTGTTCGAGCACGACATCTCCACCCTCAGCACCATTCCCGGTGTGGGACGCAAAACCGCCGAGCGACTGGCGCTGGAACTGAAAGACAAATTGTCGGAACTGAATCTGCAACCCGGAACCGCCACCACGAATACACCGGGCGGCGGCATCAAGGACGATGCGGTGTCGGCCCTGGTCAACCTGGGATACAAAAAAGCGCAGGCCGAGCAGGCGCTGAAAAAAGTCTGGCGGGACGAACCCAAGCCCTCGCTGGAAGAATTGATCCGCGACAGCCTTAACTGTCTGTCCTGAAGGAAAACCAATGACCATTGAACGAGACCTTCCACCCGAACGCGACCTGGACTACAGCGTGTCCCCGCAGGAAACCGTATTCGAGGCGAACCTGCGCCCCAGCACGTTCGAGGAGTATACCGGGCAGGAGCAAATCAAACAGAATCTGGACATCTCCATCTCCGCCGCGCGCATGCGCAAGGAGCCGCTGGACCATTGCCTGTTTTACGGTCCCCCGGGCCTCGGCAAAACCACGCTGGCGCACATCATCGCATCGGAAATGGGATCGAACCTGAAGACCACCTCGGGTCCGGTGATCGAGAAGTCGGGCGACCTGGCGGCCCTGCTGACGAATCTGGAAGACGGCGACATCTTGTTCATCGATGAAATTCACCGCCTGCCCAAACAAATCGAGGAAATACTGTATCCGGCGATGGAAGACTACCAGTTGGACATCATGATCGGACAGGGTCCGAGTGCGCGTTCGATCAAACTCGACCTGCCCCCGTTCACCCTGGTGGGCGCGACGACACGGGCGGGGTCATTGACCTCTCCTTTGCGAGACCGCTTCGGCGTGGTGCATCGTCTCGATTTTTATTCAGCCAAAGAGTTGGGCGTTATTTTGCACCGGTCGGCGAAAATCCTCGACGTCGAAATGACGGAAGACGGATGCGCGGAGATCGCCCGGCGCTCGCGCGGCACACCACGTATCGCCAACCGATTGCTGAGACGCGTGCGCGATTACGCGCAGGTGAAGGGCGACGGCATCATCAGTCCGGAAATCGCCGACAAGGCGCTGGCGCTGATGGAAGTGGATCACGCCGGGCTGGACAAGATGGATCACAAACTTCTACTCACTTTGATCGAGCAGTTCAAAGGCGGACCGGTGGGCGTGGAAAGTCTCGCCGCCTCCATCCACGAAGAACGCGAAACCATCGAAGATGTGTACGAACCGTACCTTCTGCAGAAGGGATTCCTGCACCGCACCTCGCGCGGACGCGTGGCCACCGCCACGGCGTTCGAGCATTTCGGCAAAACCCCGCCCAGTAGCAATTCGCAAAATTCCCTGTTTTAAGCGGAGTGCCTTCCCTGGTAAATTAGATTCTATGGATTGCGCTTAACGATCGTCGTCCGCCGTTAACGGTCAGCCAATTCGCCCTCTGCGGAAGAGTTCCAGATTTCCTGGAAACGCGGGAGGAACGAGTCGTCCATTTCGGTGGTGCCCAGCATGTCGGGCGTCTGGTAGGTGGTGAAGCCATGAAAATCGCGGCTACCGGTAGAGATCATATCGTATTCTTTGGCGAGGTCGAGAAAGTATTGCACCTTCCCGGTTTTTTCGTGATGAGGGTAAATACATTCCAGGCCGAGCAGGCCTTTCGCTTTTAAATCTTCCACCATTTCCGGCACGGCTTCCAGCTTTCGGCCCTTGTCCGGATTGCACAGCGAGTAAGTCCGTTCGCCGGGATGCGCGAGAACCGGCACGCCTTTGCTGGCGCGCACCATGCTCAGAGCTTCTTCGATCTGCAGGTTTTCCTTCTCGATGTTGTATTTGACCAGATACTTATCGAACGCCTCATTGGTGGTTTTGACGACTCCCAACCGAACCAATTCGCGCGCCAGATGCGGCCGCGCCAGCACGCCTTCCGACCCTTTCTTGACGTTGTCGAAGGTAACCATTCCACTAAACCGGTTCGGGATCACCTCATTGATTTTACCGATCAGTTGGCGCATGCGGTTTTCCCGCGCCTCTTTCATTTTTTCGACACGGTCCCACAAATCCGGCAGAATCGATTCAATCGATTTGAAGTAGGCCAGCAGATGCAGATTGAAATCGCGGTACTGCACGGTGATCTCGATGCCGCAGAAAGCAAAAACGCCGGAGTCCTTCGCGGCTTCCATAAAGTCCGGAAGACCTGAAAAAGTATCGTGGTCGGTGAGAGCCATAATCTCCACGCCGTTTTTCCTGCCAATATCAATCAGTTCGGCCGGCGCAAACTCGCCATCGGAAAAGACAGAATGCATGTGAATTTCAGATCTGCGTGGACTCATGTTTCTCAAGTTAAAAGCGTGGACTTAAAAGAAGGAGGCAAGTCTTATCCTTTTATATTAACTTCTTTTTATTGCAAAAGAAACCGGCTACCTTGATAAACAGATGTTTCTTCGACCTTTGTTTCATTTCCCAATGCCGGCGCCATGAGGTAAAATTGGGGAACCATTGATTTACGAACCTGATCCAGGGATGCGTCTTGCACCTGCATAATTTGAGTAGAAAATTTTTAAGAACCGCCACGAGCCTCCTGTTGGCGGTTTTAATGGGCTGTAGCGTGCTACCCGACCGGGCTGAATCCCGTTCCGGGGAGGTGCTCATCATCTATTCGGGGAACGCGCTGGGGGAACTCAAGCCCTGCGGCTGTGACAAGGAAGAGGATCAGGGCGGCATTGAGCGCAGGATGGGTTACCTGAAACAGGTGATTTCGCAGGAACCCAACACACTGCTGGTTGATTTGGGGGACAACTTCAAGGAATCCACCCGACAGGGAAAGGCGAAAGCGCAAACCATGATGAAGGCCCTGGCGCGTATGAACTATGACGCCATCACCCTGGGCGACAAGGACCTGGTTTACGGCAATGGCTTTCTCAACGGCATCCAGAATATTCCATGGGTAACGGCCAACCTGCAATTGGAGAGCCTCACCCTGCCCTCCTCGCACACCAAGACACTGGCCAATGGCCTGAAGGTGTTCGTGACCGCCGTGGCCGATCCCGATCTTTTTTACACGTCCCCCGACTCCAACGTGAAACTGAGCGATCCGCTGACGGCGTTACAGAAACAGCTCGACGGCATCCGCCAAAGCGAGAGGCCCGATCTGGTGGTGGTCCTCACGCATATGCCGCGCGACAAGGGAATTAAAATTCTGGAGGTACCCGGCGTGGATGTGGTCATCAACGGTCACATTGAGAAAGATACCGACCTCATTGACATGACTCCGGTGGAACAGGAAGGGAAAATATTCGTGCAACCCGGCCCACTGGGACAAAAGATGGGCGAGTTGCGGGTCGGCATTGATCCGGGCGGAAGCAAAACCTTTCAGCAGAAGATGGTCCGTCTCGGATCCAAAGCTCCGATGGACCCGGAAATGACCCGATTGTATGATGAATACAATTCCGAAGTGGAAGAGTTGTTCATGGCCACCCTGTCCGCCAAGCGGAAGAAAGCTCAGAACCGCGTGTTCGGGACCGAGCAAACCTGCTTCACTTGCCACGCTGAAGAACATGCTACATGGTCCAAAACAGGTCATAGCCGGGCTTACAAAGCGCTGGAGGAAGTGAACAAATCGTTCGATCCGGAATGCCTGACCTGCCACACCACGGGATTCGAGAAGCCGGGCGGGTTCATCAGCGAAATCGATACCCCGGAACTCAAAAACGTGCAATGCGAAATGTGCCACGGGGCGCGCCTGGAGCATAGTCAGAATCCGCAAGGAGGGTTCGCGAAGGAAGCCCGGTCGGCCTGCACCCGGTGCCACGTCAAAAAACACAGCCCGAAATTCGATTTCAGCCGGTATTGGCCCCGAATTCAGCACTAAAATTTACCGCTTTAAGGGATGGCACAATGACCCCTTTTTCCCCTATAATGGATAGATATCTAATCGAATATGGAGTTCCCATGAAATACCTTAATGCCTTGATATTATTTTTGTTACTTGTTATCCCGTCCGTTGGAACGTCTGCCGAGTCCGCCGAAGAAGGCCACAGTCCAAAGGTGAAGCTGGATCAGGTTCCCGGTATCGAGGGCAAATATCAGCTGGTGGGAAAAGCGGACGGTCTGAAAGGGGCCAAACAGATCGAGATGATCGAGTTTTTCAACTATTCCTGCGGGCATTGTTACAAGTTTTTGGAAACTTCCAAGCGGCTCCATGAAAAATATAAAGGCAAACTCCTGCACAAAAAGTCTCCCATTTACTGGGGTCAACAGAACCCCTATCCGGCGATGGCGTTCTATATTTCGGATAAACAGGGTGTGGAAAAAAAATTCACCCAGGAGCTTTTCGATACCAACTTCAAACTCCAGATCAATATCTTTCAGCCCCGGGTCATCAAGCTTCTCGCCAAGGATTACGGCATCGAAAAAGAAATGACCGAGGGTATGCGCGACCCGGCTATCAAATCCAAAGTGGAGAGATCCCTTGAGATGGCCAAGCAGTACAATGCCAACGAAACGCCGACGGTGATCATCAACGAAACGCTGAAAGTGACGCCGAGCATTTCCGGCGGCAGTGTGGATTTGATGACAAAGAACCTGGAAGTTATTTTTGACAGTATTTTAACCCCCTGATTCAAACTCTATGCGCTTAAACAAAAAGCTTAAAAATGTAATGGGGATGACCCTCGTCCTTTGGGCGTTGTTCCTCTGTAATCCCATAGGATTTCAATCCGGCGGGCCTTTCCAGACCCCTTCCGCCCACGCGGGTTTCTTTGATGACGACCTGGACACGTTCGATGAAGTGCTGGAGCTGGTGGCTGACCACTATGTATACCCCCCGGATTACAAAAAACTGTTTACCGCCGCGGTCGATGAAATGCTCCGCAAGGTGGAAAAGGAAAAGCTCTCCGTGTCTTCCGTGTATTCGGGGCAAACCCTGGAAGCCAACGGTCACAAGTTCAGCTACCGCCTGACCTTCAATAAAGAAGAAAACATGCAGACCCTGCGGGGGGTTTATGATTTTCTCCACAGCGAATTCAAAGAAACGTTATCCAAGAAAGATCTGGAAAAAGCCGGTGTTAAAGGCCTGATGGACTCCCTGGATCCCTATTCCGTCTACATGGACCCTGAGGAATTTGAGGCGTCCATGAGAGACACCGAAGGCCAGTATGGCGGTGTGGGCATGGTCATCACTCTCGTCGATTATAAGCTGACGGTGGTTCGGGTCCTGAAAGACTCCCCCTCCGACCGGGCGGGTATTCTACCCAACGACATCATCACCCGGGTGGACGGACAGGAAATCAAGGGCATGCAGATTCACGAACTGGCGGCGAAACTGAGAGGATACCCCAATACTCAGGTGAACATCGATGTCTACCGCCCCTCCACCAATGTGACCCAGCTCACCACGTTGACGCGGGAAATCATCTCTATTGAAACGGTGACTTACAAATACCTGGGCGACCATACGGGTTACATCAAAATCAGCAGTTTTTCCAAGCAGACCAACGACCAGTTGGAGGAAGCGTTTGAACAGGCGGAGAAGGACGGCGTCCAGGCCATTGTTCTCGATCTGCGGGACAACCCCGGCGGCCTGCTCAGCCAGTCGGTTAAAGTGGCCAGCCACTTTCTCAAGGAAGGGCAGTTGATCGTCTACACGCAGGGCCGGGACCGTGATGACAAACAACAATACGAATCGCTGTACAACGAGACCTGGAATAAAAAGCCGCTGGCGGTTCTCATCAACAATCACAGCGCCAGCGCCTCGGAAATCGTTGCCGGTTCCCTCAAGGATTCCGGCAAGGCGTTGATTCTGGGTGAGCATTCCTACGGAAAGGGATCGGTTCAGACCATTTTCCGGATGAGCAATGCGGCGGGCATGCGTCTCACCACTTCCAAATATTACACCCCTTCGGGAATCGATATCACCATCCAGGGCATCCTGCCGGAAATCGTGATCGAACGGGATGTCACCGGACTGCCGGAAGATTCTTCACCGCCAGCGAAAAAAGAGATCAAAAGCCCGCCGGTCAAACCCATCGTGGTTAAGGAATCACAGCTACAGGACTTCTTCAAGAAGAAGGGGAAAACCCTCAACGAGGAAACCGATGTATTGGTGGATTTCGCCAAAATGGCGATCAACAATCCGCCCCAGCCCACCAAAAGTCACGCACTGGCCAAAGCCAGGGAACTGGCGAACGACATCCATCATTATTGAACCTTAAACCTACACCCCAATTTGGAACAGGAGTCACGCGGTAATGAATATTATTGATATCGATTATGACAAGGGAATCGTCAAAAGTGATTTCTATGAGTGGAAGATCGTGTGCAACGATTCCAATAAACATCTGTTACTGCAGAGAGAGGCCAATGGCCGGTTCCACGCCGCCGAAGCCGATGTCAAAAAGAAGCACATCTGGGAGGTCAAAGAGATCACCTTCCGCGCGCCCGAGGGTAAAATTTTCATCTTCGACGAAGATAGCGGAGTCGTCGAGCTTTAACCATTTGAAGAGACGCAAAGGCGCCCTCCCCCAAACCGACCACAGCGGGAAATGGGTGACCTGCGATAAAAAAAAATCGCGCCTCCCCTGTGGGTTTCATCTGATCCCTGCAACCGGCCCCACTGGCTAACACCACAACTTTATTCAGTTTTTCCACGACCCGGATTCTAACCCCCATCCCTTCCGGCACCCCTTCACACAAAATCCGAAAAGCCCGCCTTGACAACATTTGGATATCCGATACACTGATAAGACCAATTCATTCATATATTTATCTGGGAGGGTAACCGTGAAGCGATGGACCATTAGTCTGGCCCCTGTCTTAATCCTGTTCCTGTTTCATTCACCGGTTTTTTCAAAATCCATAAAAGATGCTGTACCTCCTCCCAGCTTGGAAACTGATTCCAGGATCGTTTCCGGATTAGACGCAGACTGGCAAAAGACGCCCTCCCCTTTTGCACAACAATCCGGCGGATTCACCCTGAAGATCGGTGACGGACGCCAGGGACAGATCGTTTTTCCTGCGGTTCTTGATGCGCAGAATCCCCTCATCATACAAATTCAAAACGATACAGTTCAGCAAGCCCTGGCCTCCGGCGGTACCGGCGGCCTGTTCATCGCCCGGAACCAGGGAGCCCTCTCCAAGCTGACCACAATGAAACCGAGAATGATCACCAGCGGCGATTTCGACGGCACCGGTCAGGATGATCTGGTATTCGATTTCGGCGGCACCACCGGTGTTTATATTTACCTGAACGACGCCAGCGCAATGCTTTTGACTAAACTCTCGCCCGTGGCCATGGCATCGGGGGATTTGAACAGCACTGGCCAGGACGACCTGATTATATCATTCGACGGTATTGGCACGATGGCCTACAAGGACATGCTCACCAAGGTCACTATTGACCCGAAAGTTGCACGAGCCATCGTCCCAGGCAATTTAAACGGTTATTGAACCTCGCCCAGGTACCTCCGCCCCCGGGCGTGGCCCTCGACCTCGCCACCGGCAACATCGACGGGTTTTGAACCCGCCGGGAGTTTTAAAACAGTTCCAGAGATTGCAAGTGAGCCAGGTCTTTTTTGAGGGTGTTTTTGGTTTCGTCGGCGAGAAAATTGCCGCGCAGGTCCAGCTTTTTTAATTTGGGAAAGGTTTTGGTTGTGGCAAACGCCAGTGCCCCGGCATCCCGAATTTCATTCCAGCCGAGGCTCAGCTTTTCCAGATTAGGGAATCCGTTCGATTGCGCCAGCGCCAGGGTTCCGTCGTCGAGCAGATAATTGTGCTTCAACTCCAGGGACTTGAGCTTGCCGAAGGCGTTGGACGCGGCCATCAACCGGGCGCCGTTTTCGGAAATTTTATTGTAGCGCAGGTCCAGTTTAGTGACTTTTTTGAGGAAGTCCTGCTTGAGCAGAAGTTCAATCCCGGCATCCCCGATTTTTTTTCCGGAAAGGTTCAGCGTTTTCCCGTTGGCCGACAACCCTTCCTTGAAAATCTTCTCGTAATCCAACTCCGACTGGTCGAACACATCTTTCTGCTCAAAGAATTGAGCCTGGGC
>Ga0224501_10004173_pt1 | contig 11415 bp, 3 predicted proteins | sample SF_Oct11_sed_USG_4_FD_169105 | JGI IMG/M metagenome (GOLD analysis project Ga0224501, IMG submission 169105) | Sediment microbial communities from San Francisco Bay, California, United States - SF_Oct11_sed_USGS_8_1 | ecosystem: Environmental > Aquatic > Marine > Sediment | place: USA...
ACAGCAGGGACCAGGATCCCGGGGCCAGGGCCGTGGGGCCAGGATCGCTGGGCAAGGACTGCAGGGTCAGGACTGCGGGGGCTAGGACCTCGGGGCCAGGATCGCTGGGCCAAGACCGCGGGGCCAGGATCCCGGGGCCAGGATCGCCGGGCCAAGACCGGGGGGCCAGGATCGTTGGGCCAAGACCGCGGGGCCAGGATCCCCCACATCACTGTTATCTAGCTAGCTATCACCCTGCCCAATACCGCGGGGCCAAGACCGCGGGGGCCAGGATCGCCCATATCACTGCTATCTAGCTGTCACCCTGCCCAATACCGCGGGGGCCAGGACCGCGGGGCCAAGACCGCAGGGCCAAGTTGACTGACTGAGCTGTCATTACGCGTGAGAAAGTAAATTTCTAATTCCACTGAGAGCGTTGCCATACAGGATTATTATAACCCCATGTTCAGTTAATATAAACCCTTACCGGCGGTGTATTTGAGAAGTTCCGCTAGCTGGAGAGGATATTTACATATTTTTTGTATAGGTGTAAGGAGGAAACCTTCCAGTGGTAGAGCTATCATATTCTGTAGAAGTCTACATGCCTGTCATAAAGAAATACCCGGTGATCATGCCAGGGACATAAGGGCCATTCAATCAGATGTTGGCTTTCTATTGAAACTACTTTTGATAGGCTAATCAGACTTCTGAAACTTTGTGCCATTTCTAAAGTCTAGGAAACGGCAATTTCATACTCAGTCGGCCATTTTGTCAGCTTTAGCACAAGTTTTTGTAATATTTGGCATACCAGAGGCAATATGGATATAGGGTTGGCACCTTAGGCATACAGTTATTATGACCTGTGCATTCGGTGAGCTGTAATGACTCATTCAAAATGACCCTGCTAAGGCGGGCTAATTGGTAAGTGTCTATTTTCCAGGAGATACTTAGCTGTAACCAATCCAATCATGGAATGCTCGTGCTCTGATTGGTCAATTCTGGGATTCCCAGGGTTTGTTGTTAGCCCCTATCTTCACGTCACTGATCACGCTAACACTGCGTGCGCCGTTTGAATGCTCACTTCGCACGCGGAATGCTTTTATGTTACTAGTAGCAATGAACTCGCCTCAAAGAACTGTTTGTATCGGCTGTCCTGATTAAGTGATGATAACTCCTCCAATGCTCTCGGGTGGTTATTACAGTATGAGGAGTAGATATCAAACTTATCCTTCTACAAATGACAGTCAGCACAATCAGCGACGGGGACAATGAGACGAGAACCAATCGCATCAACTGATTCCGAACGGCTTCAAACTGTCTTGAGAGAATGGATCCAGATGGGTTTCGCAGAATTGACTGAGGGGTTGAGGGTGTCGCCAATGACATCGAACTGTGAAGGCAAACGAGACCTGACCCGGGATTAGAAGCTCACATCGGTACAGTTATATATTCCCCTAGGAGTGATTGTAATGACAGGCTGTGAATTACAGACAGTAACTCATCACTGACAATCACACAAGCTAATATTAGCTGGATAACCCCCACAGGGGTAAACTGAATCGGTAGTTAGCCGACACTCGACTTTATCTCATGTGGCTGTGTCTGTCTAGACACTCATAACTGTCCCATTTCTATGAGCCTACATCAGAAGATCCTCCCTTTCAAGTGGAATTCCCTTGAATTGAATTTGCAGAACATATCAGCTCCCCGATCGTACTGATACCGACCCCCCTCTTAATGCGGACATGATAATCGGGAGGGGCCTTGACCTTACATGTTGCAGGAAGCAATCACCGATGAGGGCATTATGAATTCCGGGCGACGCCTTTACTGCCTCCTCCAGAGAATGCAGAAAACTCTCCGACATCTCGTAAATCTCTGAGATATTACCAAATATGGTCAAAATCTGCTTCTCACCAAACATCTCGGTTCTCTGCAGGGCGTTCTGGATGAATCCCTGAAATATGGAGAGATATGGTAAACGGCCGAAGGCGGCGACAGGAATCCGAGATCGTGTTCCCAGAGCGTATAATACTGCGGAGGATACTCGGGGTCAAATATGGTGAGAAAGCAGCGGAATGGGATTATGAAGAGAGACATCAGCGGTGTGGCATCAGCAGTGTGGCCTGAGATTGAGAAAGCTGGCAGAGAGTCGTTGGTCGCGTAATACGACAAAATCTGTTGTGCGGGATAACTCAAATCAAGCGAGACAAAACTCCTATAACTGACGGGCTAACAGCAGCTCTGCATGCTGCCGGCCATACTGTGCTACCGCTGACTGACCTGTACGATGTCTCTCAGGTGTTTGACGTACTCCCGTTCAGCCGTGAGGATCTCATTAACGACGTTACAGCGAGCCTGATCTTTGCTAACGATGGAGTTACCGTAGTGTTGCACCACCGATGCAGTGTCCACTGTACCAGACCTCACGTCTGCTATTAACTCATCAGCTGTGACCTCCTGATTGGCTCGTAACTACAAACAGATGGCACTGGAGTGAGACGTGTGTACTCCAGTGGAAGAAGTCAATTGCCAGTGATAGCTTGATGGTGACCGGACAACACCAGTGGGATAGCGCAGTCATCACAAGCGTTGGGCTGGTCACCGTTAAACAGGATGGCCAAGTGCTATAGTAGTGCTCTCTTTCCACGCTCGGAGCAGTATCAATATTATCCATACTGTATAATGGCAGATATTTCATACTGATGCGTATACACTACACAGAGCCACGGATATAGATTGGGCATGGTAAAAGCTCTCTATATAACAAATAGACCCACTTTATATGGGTATGAGATATAACAGAACAGCTTATAATATACAGATAAAGTCTAGTCCTGACAGTTCAGACCAAGGCCAATGCAAAGTATCCAACACCACAAACAGTTCGGCGCCGACGTTAGTAAGCTGATGGTACATTAGCAGCTGAATCTACGAATTCTCAGCTCATCCAGTCAGCGGATGGTAGTAGTATCTGTGTATAATCACTAGTTGAGGGAAAGGTATTACCAGGCATACAACCATGTAAAATTACGGGTACACAGCTCACTATACGCATACCTAATCAGTAATTTTCTATTCTTTATGTCTTTATGACCACCGAGCCGCTGGTCAATACGCAGCTGCGTGTGATGTACTCAACAGTCTACCCACTCTAGCTTAGATAAAGGTACGAGCTAACAGTTTGTATAGCTTATAGATCACTGGTGCAAGAGAAGTCTTGTAATTGACATGTGATGGATAACTATAATCATTACCCTGCCTTACTGAGATTGTGTTAAGATTGAGTTAATGCTGGTCCTACAGCTAACTGATGACAGAGAGTTAGTTCATTCCTACCTCCAATCATATAATGGTATCCACTTACTAACTGTGTCTGAGTGAAAGAGGTGAGCGGGCATGTTCTGACAACAAATACCAAACTGCAACGGAAGCAGCTAACTCCGCATTAACTAGACCCAAGCGAGCGGTGTGGCGTGCGGTCACTGGATGTAGGTCCACTAAATATGTAGGCCTATAAAGTCCCGAGAACTTTACAGACACTGACCGCAAGCACTGAGTAGGGGGAGTGTGATACTGACTTCAAGCACCGAGTAGCGAGCGGGGTGTGCCACTGAGTCCGTGGTCTTATAAACTATGATATGATCACAGTAAGTTGATAGCTGAGAACAGATCTACTCTCCATGTATATACACAACTTATGAGTATATGAATCACATTTCTATTCTGATGAGAGAATCATTTACAACCGAATCTCCCAAAACCCGATAAAAGGATCATCTATCCATGTTAAGGGGAACGTTATAGTCCTATCCAGGTTGTTTCTGACCAACTGAGACTCGTGGCATCATTCAGTTTTACTGTGAGATCACACTCAGGGCGGAACGCACGCCGGTCAGATACTGTCATAGTATAATAATAGTTACTAGTTACAGGGAGTTTGAGAGATACCGGAGCTAGGTGCTCATGGGGAGCAGAGGTGGGGAGATTAGAAGCATGCCATGGTGACTTCTACTCCTAAATTCAATGGTAACGGATACGACCCTGAGGGCATCGATCCAGCTAGTCCTGCCAGCGGGTGCAAATCGAGATAATAATAAACTGTACCTAGATGTTGCAGTTTTATCTCAGCTAACCTCACCCCAACTGTCACCAAGATAACAAATGAGTGTCATCGGAATATACACACATAGCATTATTGGTCACCCCAACATATGCCCGGGCAGGCCAGTGATTGACAGACAGCTAGGGAGTACCTATGGGATGGACTGACATGCCAGTTTACAGCCACTCATCTGGCTCTAGTGAAGGCTAACCATTACCCTGGAGTGGGAACCCACAGTGTGATAAGGGGTTAATAAGATAGCAGGGAACTCTTCATTTATATGGCCTCCCCTGCTGGGAGTGAAGAGGCAGTTAACCCCTCACATACTCAGTAACCCATGAGGAAATACCACTTTACCTACTTCAACATGGGGGAAGAAAACCAACAGCTACTTTTCCATTTCTACAGACCTCTTCATCGTCAAATATGATCTCAAGTTCGTCTTTTGACATTTCCGTGGATGCATAATCAGTAACCCCAGAGGAGACGCTGACTCCATCTGATTTGAGTTTTTACTTTCATTTATTAGTTAAGGGAGTGATACCCATAGTTCAGTAATCCGAAGCAAAAAGTCACTGATCATTCTGTGCTAAACACGAAGAAAGTTTGAAATACGCTAAGTGCCCTGAGTTTGTTGAAAATCCATGACGCTGAGGCAACCAGCTGGTGATTTATAGACAGAGTATTGGCTGAGCATTGAGCGCGTACTATGAATGTGTGTTCTGTCCACACTATACCACCATAACACCATCCCAGTGTATTATTACTGAATTAAAATGACCGTCTAGACGAGATGGGCAAACATTGAATACAAAGACGCGCTATAAAAGAGTGTCTATAGTTAGAAGGAGTGGCCATGGGCAGGGAGCGCAGGAACGTCACTAACTTGGAAATTTAAGACAGTAGGATTGGCAGAGGGCAGCCGAATAATTAAGGCTTAAACATAAAGCTGAATGTCTTTTAACTTGCTTAGTCAGACAGAAATCTATCAATGAGGACCTGAGACAACAACCACACCGACTTATATATAATAGCTTACTGAAAATGTGAAAATAATTAGCAGGCTAACTTTAAAACTCTGATACTGGGCTAGTTTCCATACTCAGATACCAAGTGCTGGGCTAGTTTCCATACTCAGATACCAAGTGCTGGGCTAGTTTCCATACTCAGATACCCAGTGCTGGGCTAGTTTCCGTACTCAGATACCAAGTGCTGGGCTAGTTTCCGTACTCAGATACCAAGTGCTGGGCTAGTTTCCATACTCAGATACCAAGTGCTGGGCTAGTTTCTATACTCAGATACCAAGTGCTGGGCTAGTTTCTATACTCAGATACCAAGTGCTGGGCTAGTTTCTATACTCAGATACTGCATGGGTTATCACCGAGTCAGCATCGAGCCAGTACCAAGCAATGCCTGCAACATGGCTGTGCTGCAGTATGCATATAGTCTGGTAGATGAATGATATAGGGCGGGTAGAGGTTCTCCTATCAGTAAGAGGCTAAGAGGATAAAGTGTATGGGTGAATAGATAATATAGCTGGGCTATAAGGCACTGCAGCCGCGCGAAAAACACGCAGCGAACAGACGGCCCCGCCGAGTAAAGGCGCCGTCTTTATACTCATATTTCGTCAGCGCCCACCTTGTCGAGGTATACCGTTTGTCACTATGGCACCTAACCAGCTGGGGCATAACTGTCTTCCAAAGAGTACCATGGACAGGAGAAGAGTTTATTCAAAAGTAATAACCCTCAATGAGATCAGCAGGCTACACGCCTGAGGTCAATCTCAGATAGGTGAAAATATGCATTTAAACTAGGTGCCTAATATCTGTGCACCCAGTTACAGTCGGCAGTCCACCCTAGCCCATATTCCTCAGCGATAGCAGTGTGAATCACCACATAATGACCGAAAGTTGATGGTAGGAAGCCGAGAGATATGGGGTCACTGCTTCACTTCTGTCTGAGCAGAGGGCAATCATAAATCAGTGAGGAGTCAGCGCTGACCGGATCTTATACCGACAGCGACGGGAGGGTAGGCGCTGCCAGGAATATACTACATCTATTAACATCACATAAATGAGGATTGTATTACGGTGAATGACTATATTACTGAGCTAACACAGCTACAAACTCATACAGTACAGTGAGTGACATATTATAATGGTCTACAACATGGCCCAGAAATGGAGTCAAACAAGCTTCAGAACTGAAGGCACGGTGACTTCCAGTTTGTTCTTCCAAGTGATTGCTAAATTACTCATAGAATGGCCAAGCGAATGAGCATGGCTTCTTCATGCCCCTATCCCCTGCGTATCAGCCGATTAATGTATGTTACTAAACCCAAGTTCAGTGACAGCTATGACCCGCGAACTAACCGTAACCCCGCCGGTTCAGCCAGAAAAGGAAACATTTTTACTCACATGCTCGGGGTTAGGAGAGACTATCCATGTATAGAGATAATACACTGCGATAATTCCACCGGCGAGCGCCACATACCACATCCCTACCGTCACGGTCACAGCGACTGGCACTCCTGTGTGACTGTGCAGGTGTGACCGGGTCGGTGTGACTAGCCGACTGTGACTGTATAGGTGTGACCGGGTGACTGTGATGAAAATACAGCCGGCACACGCAGAGTAAAGTTTCTATGTAGCGATTCTTGAGTATCCACTGAGATGTTACAAGTAATGGTTAGACCAATCTATTCAATACTGCAGCTTGATAACATGCTGCAGGGGTGGATCGCATGCCAGAGGGGGAGAAGGGGAGTCAACGTTGATCATAGAAAAAGATAGCCTACTACAGCCATAATAACGACACACCATGCTAAGCTCTGGATTATATTCAATCGCTAATCATGAAACTCAGTCAGAGACCATGTGGAATACACGGGCAGCGTTCCTAGCTGACTGAAACAGCCATATCCACTCACTGGGAGCGCTATACAGAATGACTGTCTGGGGGCATAAGTAACGGCAGGTGGTGTGAATGGGGATATTCAGACGCTATCAATTCATACTGACAATAAGGGAATTCCAAATCACGGGTAGGATTTCAAGCTGAATACAAACTACCAGAGAGACATTCTGAGACCCGCTCCTATAACTATTCCCACTGGATTCTTTATACGGCAGAGGAAGGGGGAACAAACTACTGCTTGCGGATCAGCAGACTGAGTCTGTTTGGCTAACAGGTACTAGTGGACGCGTGAAGTCATATTTTCCTCTACTACTCGTAATCACGGATACACAAGACAAACAGTGAAACTTGGTTAACTCGACCTCAAATAATTCAAAAACTTGATTAAGTCAAACTAAGTTTCATGGTCCCTGCTTGGAAAATGATAATTTGCTGGGCATATATCTCCACAACCTTTAGTCATAACTCGAACTGGCAACTGCAGTTAGTGCCGTCAAATTATCTCTTATGTGGTTGGATGTGCTAACATTCTCGTGTAACAAGCTTAATTTCATTGTTCTCTTTTCATATGAGAAGAAAATCTCGCAAGTTTTAAAAAAGTTTAGCCAGGAAATGGAATACACTAGAGCGAAATGGACTCGCTAAGGTGGCCACACGGTTAAAGCAATGGGAGAGCATGACTCATAACTCAAACTTTTCATAACTCAAACTTCTTTTTGGTGGTTCCATGCAGTTCAAGTTATCCAAGTTTCATTGTAGATGTTTTCCACGCTGACCAGGACTGTCGAATGGACTCTGTTTACCGGACCAATATCTTTGATTAAAGCTTTCTTCGCTTCATGGACCTTAATGTAAAAAGACTTCTAGTCTTAGATACGCTATCCGTGTAAAATAAAACTATCGAATCAGATCAAATGAAGACAATGCTACACCCACATCTGCAAGGAAGTCAAAAAGAAAAGTCACTCCCCGACTGCCGATGTGATTGTTGTGAAGCCCAGCCATCTCAGCTTATCATCACTCCATTCTGCCTGCGAACTACTGGGCTTCTACTCTACTCATCATCGACGCAGTGAAAAACAGGTTACAGGTGGAAACTTGGTATCCCAAATGTCATGGGGCCAGCCTATTTACTTCAAGATTATAAATACTTAAGTCAACAACGTGCGAAGCGAAGATAACGCATTTTTAATCTGCATTGAATTTGAATGTGAAAGCAACTCCCCAAATGCCAATACCAAGACGGTCACGGTCACTGTCAATCATGGTCATTAACCAACTTATCAGGGCTGTTGTAACTGCTGTCCTACATGGAAGTTATCAACAATTTCTTTACAAACCTTACCATTAAGACAAGTTTTTTCGAGGTACAGAGAACCTATTTGCATTGAAATGGAACAAGAGTCCACGTAGTAAATGATCTATGAACTTGGAGATTGTAAGGCGAAGCATCCACATTTCAAGGGTTAGTCTATAGCGTTTAGTTATCATTGAGTCGTCCCCTTCCCATCTGATACCTTCGACAAACCAAGAATTTCGAGACTCTTACTAATAGACACTAGATAGATACTAATGGTCGGTTCAAACCAGGAACGTTCTTTGTAAGCTCGATCATTCTCTGGGCAAAGCACGAGCTAACATCAAAGGCGGCTAGCGAGAGCGGTTGTTTGGATCGTTCTTTGAACATAGAAAACAATAAAGCTTCGGACGTTGTTTCAAAAAGACACCAACAACTGCAAAGGGGCCACCACGTTGCCCGTACGAACCATTTCCGGTCAGGTCGCCATATTTCTTCTAGGTGGCGCTGGCAACAGCGATCACATTAAAGGCAACAATCACATGCTGAGCTACATTATTAGGCGGGAAGATCGATTAGCCCTGAAACACTGGTCTTTGACCGCTTACAAAGAACGTTCCTGATTTGAACCGACCATAAGGTCGCACTTGTACTACGAGGTCACCTTCACCGTGAATAGGTTATTATTGCAAACGGGTGTGTTCCTTGTGTGCTATGCAGATTTTGTTACGCGTCTAAAGTCATTTCATACTTTTGTTTAAAACACTAATCCCTGTAGGTAATGAAAATAGCACAGCACGGCTCAGACGACTGTCTCTCACACAGTGAAATATTCATATGCCTGATTAGTGATTAGTTTACACTATACTCTCAGCTAGCTAATTGAAATCATTGCGCCTGACTGCTTCACCTTTGTGTTAGGATATGACACTGAGAGGTTTTCATATACTCCCACATGACATCGAGTGTCCAGAAAAATTATGCGTTAGTAATCAATGTTCTCCTACTGTGTAATCCCTCAATATGAGTATATGGATGGGCAATCAGTTCACAGGACAAGGCTCACCCAGCGGACAAACTCTTGAGGTTCTTATATCACAAAAACAGTTTCATTGGACTCACTGTAAATTTCAAAGAAATCCATAAACAACTCTGCCAATAGAATGGATGCAAATGCGGACTTGCTTGCTCTTTGATACAATAATAGCGATTCCTCGCTAGTTCGCTTCTATTTGTGACGTCACAAGCAGATCAGATCGCTTGACCTTGAGATTGCCGATCCATATATTCATATCAATGGCGTAACCAAAAATCGGGGATGACAGCAAGCTGACCTATACAGTTATCCTATTCCTGGGGTATCATAGTTATAATAGACCAGGGGAGGATAACTCTATGCACTGATCACACTGTACCGGAACTGCACTGCTCACCATAAGATTATTTGGAGTTTTCTGCTCATATTAACTAGTTAACGACTCGGTGCATATTGAATGGATGACTGCTTTAAATTGCGTTTGTTCACATGGCCTGACGTTTTCCACCTAGGCGATTTCATATGATCTTCAAACATAGACCTGAATGGCTCAGGAGTGAATCCGTCACCCGCATCCTTGAGCCGATCCCGTCACTTACCCGAACAAATGTAGAAGGAAACCATCCACACTCGCAGTCATCCGTCCCTGATAGCTTCCCCCACCACCAATCCTTATCCGTCTTATCTAGCACCTAAAAAACACAACAGCCGCCGTCAGACCAGCTCATAATGCCCAAGGTATGACAACTTCGAGTTAACAGCGACTTCTGAATATTCATAAATAATTCAGTTAGAACACATAAATCCGATCTTCTTAACAAAATATCCTTTTCGGTTGCATGGACAGTATCGCTCAGCCAGAGGGCTGTATCCAGAAGTGTTCCTGGTGTGTTCCACAGATAAGAGCTATTTCATGTGTGGATTGTCTTTTTATAATGTCATAATCTAATTGGTCCTGAAACTCGTTGATCCCCGCTTTCGTAGAATCTCCTCAATCACGAGGAATCATCAATTGAAATCAGAACAAAACCACATCCACTTATCACAGTTAATCAAACCATATCTTAGACATCCAGCGTATCTCAGAGAGCGCCATGACTTAACGGCTAACATAGCAGGCAGAGGCAGCAGCAGGCCCACTGCTGAGTGAGTGAATGCCATACAGAACCCATTATACTCACCACGATAACATCGCCAACACGGAAGGATAATTCCTCAGCTTCCGTAGTCACATGATGCCACAAAGGATCAGCTATGGAGTGTTCTGCTATCTGCTGGAGGTCGCAGTGCAGCGGTAATGCCAAATCGCCGACTCTCGCGCCCAATTCTATGAGAGAGAACAATGACTGGTGGCGCTGATGAGGCAAATGTATCTAGTGACATGCTGGCAGGTGTCCCGAAAATGGGAAAAGGTGACCTGGGCTGGCAAGTGCCCTGAAATGCGAAAATGTGACCCGGGCTGGTAGGTGCCTCCAAAATGGAAGAAGGTGGCAAGGACTGGCAGGTGCCTGCAAACTGGAAGGAGGTGGCAAGGACTGGCAAGTGCCCCAAAGATAGAAGGGGGTGACCAGGGCTGACAGGTGCCTCAAAAACGGAAGGAGGTGACCCGGACTGACAGGTGCCTCAAAAATGGAAGGAGGTGACCCGGACTGACAGGTGCCCCAAAATGGGAAAATGTGACTTGGTGCACGAACTAATAGAAATATCACAGGTCTAATGGAGTCACACAGGATGTTAAGGATGTATTACATGGTCTAGGATGTGATATGGTGTTGAGTACATTTAGCAGGTGGGTATTTCCTGTAGCTGATATGATATTTTTGTTAGTGTGAGATGTCTGATATGCTTTGCAAGGTTAGTATATATGGTAAATAGGGTAGTGAGGCATTGATTGGACAATCACTCTATAACACTTACCAATAGAACAGAGTTTTGTATTACTGATGGCTTACTATCCTATTATGGTCTGTTCATGTCTGATTTTAGGTACACTGGAACTCTGATCCTGGGAATAATCTCTCGTTCAGCCCATGGAACCTACCCAGACTTATGTACAGATAAAATGTTTATCTTCGGGGGGGG
>Ga0224501_10004174_pt1 | contig 11414 bp, 9 predicted proteins | sample SF_Oct11_sed_USG_4_FD_169105 | JGI IMG/M metagenome (GOLD analysis project Ga0224501, IMG submission 169105) | Sediment microbial communities from San Francisco Bay, California, United States - SF_Oct11_sed_USGS_8_1 | ecosystem: Environmental > Aquatic > Marine > Sediment | place: USA...
ACACGCCGTGTACGCTGTATGATTGCTAAACACGCCGTGTACGCTGTATGATTGCTAAACACGCCGTGTACGCTGTATGATTGCTAAACACGCCGTGTACGCTGTATGATTGCTAAACACGCCATGTACGCTGTATGATTGCTAAACACGCCATGTACGCTGTATGATTGCTAAGAGTAGGCGGAGTTAGCAGATCATAATAAAACCAGGGGGTTAACGCAAATGACCACAGGACACCTACACCGCGGAACTAATTCCTGTATCCAATGTATACAAAAAGTCCTGCGTGAACAATTTGCTAGCTTGGACAACCAGTAGCTGGTGGAATAAAACCGTTGAATTTACCTTCTGCGCGAGAGCTAGTTCAGAGCTAAGCTTCTCCTTTTCTCCCTCCAAGGCAGCTAGTTTCGACACAGAGTCAGCTAATTTAGCTTCCAGTGCTTTGGATGACTGCTACAACAGCGGCGTATGATATTACCAATGACATCAACAATTCGCTACATTATTAGTCCACAATTGAGTACACCACACCACTATAGGAGGCTGATTGGGTTCTAGCGACTTGGTGAGTTGATGTAGGATAAATCTGGGGACGATACGGAGTGTTTTATTGGTTAGCGTAATACCACTCACCCCCACTTTGGCTTCTGAAGCCTTCAGTTTGGAGTTCAGCTCAGCGATTTGAATATCCTTTTGAGCGAGATCTGCGCCGTGCTTATTTTGATCGCTCGCCTCTCTGGCCATCTTTTGTTCCAGCTCCTCAATCATCACCATCTGAGGAAAAAGTCTTGAAAAATAACTTGCAAAAACAAAGACAGATGTCAGATGGCGAATGTTATGCATTTGAAAGCAGGGAAATACCTAAAACGAGAGAAGTTGACACACTTACAGTGCTATGCAGACCCTCTGTTTTCTGTGCAGCTTCCCGTTTTGCTGCTATTAGATTAGTACGTAACTGATCAAGCTCCTTCTCCAGACGAGCAGTTTCAGCGCCATTGCCACTCTGTTTAGCCTATCAACACAAAAACACAATCATCATTCGCCAGATCAGACAATGTAGGAGTAGAATATTGGTCGTTGGTGAGAAAATTATCTCCCCCTCTATGGAAATCTCATAACTGAGAGTTCACCGACTATGATGGCAACATACACATGGCGCAGAGGTAAGTGCAAAATATTCACCGCCTTGTTTCTTTCCTCAGTGAGGGATGCCTCTAGCCGACGAACCTCAGCATCTTTGTCATCCAACTTCACCTTAGCATTCTTCAGTTCTCCAGTCAGTGAATCAACTTTGGCAGAGGTCTGACTCAACTTATCCACTTGGCCTTGCAGCTCCTAAAAACATAAGATTTACCAGTCACGGCCTGCGGACCACTATAGAACTCTATTAACATGGTCACACACCAGCAACCAGCGCATTTAGGAGCGATAGTCACAGTGGATGGGAGTTTGGAAAGGGTGTAGCTATTTTCAGTTTGCCCTTATCTCACAATCAGAGTGAATCAAATAAACCGAAAAAGGCACCTTCTTGCCACATCGACTCAACGAAGATTATACATGCAAAAGCAGACTACAGCTAGGTGGTAGCAGTGCAGTATTGCCGTACGTTTATTTGCGTATGTAAGGCATTATTAGAGTCACTAGACTGAGCTGGTGAGCCAGACTCCGCCATCTTGAGCGAATCAATTAACGCCCAGTTCTTTCGCCTCAGTTCCTACGGGACAAAAACGGAGGCACATCGGTCAACAGGTAAAAAGAGCCCAACACGGGGCACAAAATCAGCAAGGTACGGACGCAAATCAAACCATTTGAGGAGCTAAAATCGAGCCAAGTTTGGGCCTTCGTATTTTAAGTATCAAAGGCTCACTAAAAGTTGAATAATATCACAGACCTGTGTAGCTCGGGTACTCACTAAAAGTTGAATAATATCGCAGAGCTGTGTAGCTCGGGTACTCACATTGTTTTTGTCTTTGAGTTTCTGCGTCTCGGCCTCTAGCTTGGCAATTTGTTCACTTGTGGCAGACTGATCAGCAGCGGAAGAGGTAGCGGCTGCCATTTCCTTTTTGAGGCGCTCGACCTCTGCTTGTAATTCAGTCACCTTTGGTCTACAGAAAACCAGGTTTTAATGGAGATGTATATCAGGACTGTCAAACCCTTACATAAGTATGGAACAAGTCCAGAAGCTAACTAGGGTAGATACACAGAGAGGAGTAAAGGCAGGTTGCTTACGAGTCAGTGGCAGCAGCCTTCTTGGCATTTTCCAGTTCTCCTCGCAGAGATTTGAGCTTAGCCTCCTGATCGGTCTGCTGAGCTTTCAGCTGCTCCTGAAGGTTTCTCAGATTGTGTTCAGCATTTCTCTCGTTACTGAAATGGTCGGCCAGCTGAGCCTCTCTCTCAGCCAGAGTCGACTTCAACTTTTCGCATTGATCCAGGGCTGAGCCTTTGCTGCTGTTGGCTTGTCTATAGTCTTCCTCCATACTAAAACAAAAGTCAAAGTGCACAATTTGGTGTAAACAGGATATGAGTACACTCAATTGAAGACTAATTGGTGCACCAGGTTCTGCTGGGAGGCCTTTGGGAATTTACCAATGGAAACTCTAGATACTACAGTTACTCAAAACAACATCTCCCAAGTCCTTTTGTGTGTGCTCTGAATGGGAATTCTATTTTTAGTTTAGCCTTGACCAGAGGATCAGGACAAGTTCTATCGGCCAGATAAACGAGTGATTGGCGAGTGACTCACTGAGCGAGGCGACCCTGCAGGTTGGATCGCTCTTGCTCGCTAGACATGAGCTGGTTGTGCTGATTCTGAATCTCAGCCTGGAGAGCGCGTAGCTGCTGCTGCATCTGGGCTACTTCCTCTGTGTCGGCCAGGGTTTGCTTATAGCGAACATTCTCCTACAGAAAATAGACGTGATCGGCTTATTTGTGACTCATCAAGGCAGCAGAGCAGTCAATGAATCCTTTGAACTAGGAAGATCAAGTGCACAAGCAAAACAAAACAAGAAAGCCATACCAGGATGGTAAAAGGCAGTAACTTCTCAGTCATCTGGTGGAGAAAATCTTGTTTGCAGGAAAAGGAAGCAATCTAATCTCGGAGGAAGAGTGGAATTACCTCGGAGAGCTGCTGGATGGTAATGTTCTGCTGCTGAACTTTCTGGCTGTTCTCATATGATGACTTCTTCAAATCCTTCATCTCTGCCTGGTGCTGGTCGCGGGTGTGCGCAAGTCTCTTCTACAAATTGGTAACATACTAAGTTGCTCTAATATCAGTGCTATGGTAAGGTACTAGTGCCAGGACCAGGCAATCAGAGGACAGAGAGTTCATGCTAGGGCTCCGGTAGTCCGTAGAAAAACATGGAAGAAAATATTGAAGCGCAACCAAAGTAGTACGCTGATCTTTGAAGACGTGGAATGCACCATCACAACAAATAGCAAATGAATCTGGCATCAGATGCCATCAATGTGGATGTCACATGGTAAATCTAACACTGGTAACAAGGAAGCAAAGAACATGTACCGCACAGGTGGAATTGAACCTTCCCAAAAAAATGTAGTAGCAGAACTATGGAAATTTTGTTTTGGGTGCAAGCCTCATGGTTTTTGCCAGGTTCAAGAGAGGCGGTTTTGGATCTGGTATAAGCTGAAAACCAATAAACTCTGACCCTGCTTATCTGGGGTTTACCTACACTAATGCCTAATAAAACAATCTACTCAGCCCTGTTATCAGGGCAAAAGGTGGAGTGCATGGTTTGCTACAGGAGTAGATGGTACACACATTTAGTTCTGAAAGCTGTGACGAAACTTGTTGGTAGCTTTTCTCGGCCGTAGATGTGCGTCCAGTCATCTCTTTGAGCCTGGCGGTCACAGCCTGACAGCTGTTCTGCTCCGAAGCCAGGGCGGATTGCAGGTCCTCAATCTGTTTACGCATCAAGGCCATTGGGTCTGGCTTGTTGGTCTACAAACCCGTGTTACCAATGAGCGACAATGACATGGGGCTCAACAGTACAACACTAAAGCTCAGACAACCCATTGGTACGGTTTCAAGGGGTTGAGATTCCGGATCAAAATGATATGAGAGGGAGTGTAGAAGTGACAGTACGAAAGCAGGAACTACACAGGGATGCCACTCTGGAGGCCAATAACCGACCTTGGTGTGCCAGCTGTCATCCGCTGACTCAGCGAGCAGAGAGTCTACCAGACTTTGGATGTCAGTTCGGGTGAAGGCAGCCTGTTCAATCGTTTCCAACAGTTTCTCCACTGTCCAATCCATTGACTTGCCCCGCTTCTCCTTCTTGGTAGTGGTTGGGACAGATTTAGGCGCAAGAGATGTGACGATAACCTCTGATCTCTGCATCACCTCCTCAATCACCGGCTGCCAGTAGAAAAACACGGAAAGTGGCTAAGAGTAATGCAATCAAATCACACCAGCAACACTGAGGCCAGTACTGGCAGGAAGGGTGTAGGAAGTCAACGATTGTTGTGTAACACTTTATTGAGGGCATTGGCCCTTGCCAATTTTATAAACCTGGATGGTTCAATTCACAGTCAGGGCAATACCTCATACCAATCATAATTAGCTTCAGTCGGGAAGGTTGCTGACCTATCTGATTTCACAAGCTTGTCATCCAGAATAGTCAGCCCTAATACTTGTATAATCCTAGACACTCACCACAGGCACATCCTGCAAAGGCCCATCCTGCACAGGTTCCGGCTCAGTGAATACTGGCTTTTTCTTCTCCTTCTTCACCTGGAGATATTAACTAGTCACTCAATGATAGACAGACGGTTGGCAGAGACACAACGGATTGTCCTCAGAAAGATTTCCAACAAAAGACAATCGCAAGAAGAATGGACTGTCACTTGTGGAGTTTTCTGACAAATAATGAGATCTTTCAGAGAAAAGAAACCTTGTTGGACTCACCTTGTCTCCAGACTTCTTCTTCGACTTTTCATGCAAAAGTTCAAGGTCATCTTTCGGCTTAGTCGTTTGATCAAACACGGTTTCGGCAATGGCGGCATCTGCTGGTCTCACTAAGGGCTTCTCATCACGGTTGTGAAGAATGGACTTGGCAGCTTTCTAAAATGAATTTGTGTATCTGGTCAGTTCAAGCAGAGAAAATATGGGTGATTAAGATGAGCGACAACTCCACAGCCAAAAGGTTCAGCAGCAGCAACAGCAGTGTGTTATCATAACAACTGTTTCTGCACAGTTGTGATTGAGAACTAACCTAACTCTCCTGAGGTTTCACACTGACACGTAGGCAGAGTGCGTAATCAAATTAAAACGGATCCAACCAGAGCTCCCGGTCGCTAGGTGCCTGCTTGCCTCACCACAAAATGTCAGTACAGGTCTGATGAGCTACCACAGGGACTAGGTGTACCGCCACCGTGTCAAAAAACTTTTACCAACTCAATGTCTTACTACTACCAGCATCTAACTACCAAGTACAGGGTGGATTGAAACCTGTATTGAGTTGACTCTGTGCTGAAGGTAAACCAATGGGCCAAAAAGGCCAGAGAAATGCCATGCCTTCAAAATAGGGTTGATGAAAAGCATGGTGGTACACATGTAACTGTAAGCTAACGGATGCATGCATAAAGGTAGTTTACCTCTTCTTCATTGACAAACTGCAGAAGGAATACTCATTAGCATCAACAAGTCAATGTTAACAGTACTAGCACCTATCAGCTCTGGACAGTAAAATGACAGCTACACATACATTATTGAATATTGTCTCATGAGACCAACCTTTGGGTGCTTGACCTCCGCGGGTTTGACATCCTCTTCCAGGATAACGGGATCGGGATCATACTCTACGTGGTGATGGCTGGTCAGCTCATCTTCTGGGGCCTCATCGGATGAAGCACGGGCGCCAGCTTTTCCTGGGGTAAAAAACAAACTCTTCACCACGTGATGAAATTTTTTTAGGCCATTGAGAATGTCTAAAAATGGGATAAACAGAAAGAACCAATTTTCCATGCATTCACGGCTTTCAACGATTCATTGAACTTTATACAAATTTAGTATTTTGATCAGTTAGCAAACTCATTCCTGGGACATTAAACAATAAGTTTATATTGATTTGCATTACAGCAATTTTAACACAAAAGGGCCGTAGAGTTAACTGCAAACTTCCAGATATAAGCAAATGCTCACAGAGGCTGGTGAAACTTTACCTTTGCCTTTCTTCTTGTCCGCCTTCTTTTTCTTCTCCTGGGGCTTGGCCTTATCTTCGAGTAGCATCTGCTTTTGGAGCTCAATCGTTTGTTCGTACTCCGATTCGCCGCCAAATCCGTACTTCATCATCAACATCATAACGACAGCCATGGCGGCTGTCACGCCACCAGCTATCAGCAGAGTGGTAGGATCCATCTCTACCACCAGTGATGTTCAGTCACAATCTAAAGATTTGATGAATAGTGAGAACCAGGTACAGTTTAGGACCAAATGAATAAAATAAAGCGAGCTCTACCAAATCAAATACACAAACCCATTATAACATATAAAAAGCATATCAAAAATGGCTTGTAACGACCATACCACAATCAGTATTTGTATACAGAACAGCTATAACAGGGTCAAAGGCTTTGGTTCTCATCTGTAGATAGTGAACCTAACAAGATACTATGATATCAATGTGGTAGCCAAGGCGCCAACAAGCTTAAAACGATACGAAAGGCCATTGAGGAGTCATCAGTCACTCTTCAAACATAAGCTGATGTTGTAGGTATGAGATCTGCCACAGCCTTCAGCGCTGTGGTCCTGACTGTTTGTAGTCAGATTGGGTAATTTTGAATTACTGTCAGAATCCCATGTAACCACTCGGACAGCACATAGCAAGGGTCAGATAGAGAGCAAGTGACTTTACAATAAACTCAAATGATGAACGTGTGCTTCAAAGTTAAACAGACTGAAGTAAGACCCGAAAGTCAACAAGAATACAGAAGTCATTAGCGAGCAATTGACTGGAGAGTATTTCACTAACCGACAAATTTTTGGTTAATCTCAGTGTGTATCTGAATCTTTATCTTATATGCAAGCGATAAAATGGATTGGATAGGTACTTCGATGTTAAAATGGTGCATTGTTCCCTTAAATAGGCTGACTCAGTCAATCACTGAGTTGCTCAAGTCGAAACGGCTTTTGGATTGTTACCGACTTGCTCCTTCAGTCCTTATCAAAACAGGTTTTTACATTTCATCATATTATTTTAAAACTTCAATCTTGTGAGTGTGACATCAAAGTCTCTGAGTCCGGCTGTTTTTTGGACTGATTGAGAGCTTGAACCAAAGTCAGTTGAATACTTGTTGATGGTGAATAAGTGATATACTCATACTCATAGTCATACTCCTCTTACTTAGTTACTAGACTGGACCAAAAAGTGATTGAAGAAACCACTGGTTTCATTCATAGTCATATTCATTGATGATGACAGTGACCAGTTTCACTCAATTCAGATCCATCATTGATCACTTTTTATTTCAGTTTCATTTCATTTGTCACCCGTCTTTACTATCTTAACCAGAAAGAATGACTTCGTCCCCTATTTATTTATTCACTTGAGTTAGACTGAATCAGAGTTGGATTATCTTCTAGTTCTAGTCTCTAGGTCTAACACTACACAGAATATAACTAGTAGATGGGCTGAGTTACTTACTGCTACTCCGTAACTTAGTTTCTCTATTCACTCAGACTAGTACTCGGTACTGTACTCTACTCAAGACCGAGTCCTTACCGTACGTTACGCCGGTTACATTAAAATGATTAAATAAATTATAAGTTTGCACGCAGCTGTAGAGAGCAGTAGTGCTCACTAATTCTACACTTGCTCTCATTTCGACTGGATTGTTGAGTCGAGCTACTGCGAGCGAAGTGAGTGCCACCCACTAGCCAGTACCTTCTAGTTCTACTTTAGACTTAGTCTTTCTTTAGTCTTCACTAATCCAGAGCAGCTACGCTAGTCCACCGTTTCCGCGAAGTAAACCGCCCACAAAGTGCGATCGTAGAATTGAAACGGGCCTTTGTGAGGATTTCTTATACTTACCAGGTGTCCTGATTAGCTACTAGGCCTGGTTATCAGGTGTCAACGGCCGTGGGCACGCAGAACCGGTCAAAAAAATACCGTTATCGGTGTACTCCGGCAGAATTTAGTGGCAGAATGGAAAATTTGTTTGGCGAAAAAGCACACGCATATCCGGCCGAATTCCTATCCCGCAGATACGGATGACGTCAAACAATAAACATGGCATCGAAATATCACGTGTATGTTGGTGCAGAAACTGGGCTTTTGAAAGGTATGACTATTTCGCGCTATTTGAGCGCTTCTGATCGAGCAAAAAGCGATTCAGCACCACACGAGTGGTCTACCCAACACCACCTGAACTTGTCACTCACTAAACATCTGTTCTATGGCATTTTCTTTCACACAGTCGGAGTGACTCACTCACTCAGTCTCACAGTCACAGTCAGTGTCACACTCACCTCAGTGACTCACTAAAAGCTTTACTAAAAGTAATACTAGTCACTCACAGTCACACTCACAGTCGCAGTAAATCGATTTAGTAAATGACTCATGACTGTCTGACGGACTCATCGTAAGTGACTAAAGTCGTAATTCACTGACTGACGTGTGACTCGTGACTGAGTCAGTCACACTTACTAACTTCTAAGTAGTAAGTGTGAATCAGTCACTCGGGGCGAGTGACAGTGACTGAGTGAGCGACTGCGAGGACTGTGAGTGTGACTGAGAAGTTTTACTATTAATATTAATTATTACTATTAGTCATTTAGTCAATTAGTGTGACTTACTCTTACTCTTACTGTTACTCTTAGCCAGACTCAGTCAGTGACACGTGACAGACACTGAGACAGACTCACTCACTCACTCAGTGAATGAAGTTAGTACTACTATTAGTATTAGTAGTCAATCACTTACTCACTCAGTGACGAGTGAGTCAGTGACCCACTCACCCACTCATACCATAGTCATTGTCACTCATTGACTAGGGACTCTGACTGTGAGTGTGAGCATTGGCCCCTGGGTGACTAACAGCACACTACATGGTGACTTAGTGAGTGACGCAGTCAGTGACACTGATGTACAGTCATGTTAACAGGCCCACAATCAAGGAATGTTTCGATCTTAGTATATTTTATTGACTTGTCATATGTTTCCTGGCCAATGGATTCCTTATTGATTAACCAAGACACTGACAGTGGCACAATCGTACTTGTAGGTGTGGATGTTGAACAAAACAAATGGGATAATTTAAACCTTCTTGAAGAAGTCAAAAGAAGTAATGAAATATGTACTATGTGCTGGGAGTCTCAACAGGAGAAGAAGATAGTGTATGGAACAAGAGCTGGTCTCGTTCGCACCTTCAGCCTCGATGATCACACCACTACCGATACATTACAAGCCACCGATAATGATGATGAGATTTTAAAGGGTCTCTTCAAACTAGATGAGTAAGTGTCCAACTTTTGCTGAATAAAGATTTACTAGCGTCTTCTTCAAAATTTTTGTGGATTCATTTTAGTCAAAATCGAAATGGGATTTGACACTCCCATCACCATATAGTCTGATTGTTGTGTATGTGTCTGTGTATGTGTATGTGAACATTGTTATATAAATTTTTTTTAGGAAATATGTAACCTGTACTAGTACTGGAAAACTTAAAGTGTGGGATGAGAGCAATGAAGATCAGGTGAGTGTACCAATTGACCAATAGTTCATTCCAGCCTTATAAAAAGAATTTTTACCAGTTAGTCTTACAGAGAGTTCTCCTCTAACTCTATGTGAACTCTTTGTCTTATTCTGTAATATAAATGAGGTATTCTGCCCGAAGGCAGGCTTCTCATAACCTGGCTTGTCATGTTGTCGTGGGACACTAATGAGGTGGTTTCTTGTTGCTTTCCTCAGGTTCGTGATTGGGGGTCAGTCAATCTGAGCCATTTGTTTGCATGTCACTCACCCGAGGATTTGGCTACTTGTAAGAAAAGGGAGAGGTGGATCTTTGACAACTGTGAAGTGATGTAATTATCCACTGGTTGCCATCTCCATTGGTCTTTCACTGATTACTATGGAAATTAAAATGATATGTAATTATATATTAATTTACTTTTCAGGTAACAATTGACTGTGGTGTAGATATTGAATGTATGAGACAGAACCCCGGCAGTCTTCATCGAGTGGCTACCGGCGGCAAAGAAAATGACCTGAAGATTTATGACCTAAACAAACCGACTTCCGGACCAATATTTAGGGCTAAAAATGTGAGTCATTATTTCATACAACGCCGACCCTTCCAATTGTCCGAAGGCTGACAATGATCACAGGTGTTTTGTATAGGGTAATGGAATGCAGTGCAGTTCTGCAGATTGACTGGACAAATGAGTGATAGTCCAGATCCCAGGCAACACCTTTCTTTCCAAAAAAAAGTGTGAGGGTGCGATTATAAGTGGGATACCTCAATAGTTGAACGCTTAGCTCCAAATCATCCTTGGTCAGACTAGTCATGTTGAGCGCCCACTTTGAGAATGAGTTCCTCACAATTCCTGGCTCTGAAAAGGGTCAGGCTCCGGAGGTCCGATTATGGCCAAGTGCATGACTAGAAAGAATGTCAAGTGACAAGGGGCAACAGAAGACGTACAAAAATGTCGCTACTTTGTTGGATCAAGGCTGATAGAGAGACATGAGTCCCCGCCAACAGCTTGTCTCTTACTTGGTAGGTTAGAGACGATTTCCTAGACTTACGCGTACCAATATGGGTGACAGACATTGACCAGCCTTCAGATAATCTGGTGATCACCGTCAGTCGTCATCATCAGGTATGTTCTGCTCCATCTGCCAATTCAATAGGTAAGCCACAGTCAATAGTAGACGCACTTTCGGGGTTGTGTTCCCCATTCTTAAGGGGAGACAGCTCCACATGAATTACAGCGATAGCAAGTGCGACTTTTAAAAAAACGAATATCGGCCACTCGAAATACCCCGGCCTAAATGGGCCAAATTCTATAGAAAGAAAATGAGATGCAATTAGTAAAAGTTAGTAGCCCAAGGATCTTTAATCCTTTAGGAACATAAAAAATGGAACTCGAAATTCAAGTTCTCAATATCAGAGAAAACGGAAGATATGCTGGATTTTCCCTTGCCCTCAATAAAGGCTGCTTCATTCGGCCCTCTATTATTCCACAAAATTTGCGCCAATACTTGCTGAGAGAGGTGAAAAACTGTGCTCTAAAACCCTATTTCTATATTCTTTCTCTATTTAGACTTGTGTAACTACAAGACTAGTGTACAACTGATCGTTTCAAACATCTGCGCATAAGCCGAGGAATCAATGCGAACACCAACAGTTCTGTGTTAGTTCTGTTGCGTCAACAGTTAGAAAACTTTGAGCTGGGTATT
>Ga0224501_10004175_pt1 | contig 11409 bp, 10 predicted proteins | sample SF_Oct11_sed_USG_4_FD_169105 | JGI IMG/M metagenome (GOLD analysis project Ga0224501, IMG submission 169105) | Sediment microbial communities from San Francisco Bay, California, United States - SF_Oct11_sed_USGS_8_1 | ecosystem: Environmental > Aquatic > Marine > Sediment | place: USA...
GCCCAGGATGAGGACAGTCGAGTCGGTCGGGGCGACAATCTCAACCTGCTTCAATACGCGTTTCAACGCCGGGCTGTTGCCAATGATTTCTTCAAAGTTGTAATCGAGGCGAATCTCGTCCTCGAGATAGAGTTTTTCCTTTGCCAGCTTATCCTTGAGCTCCGCAATCTGCTGGAACGCCAGCGCATTCTCCACCGCAACAGCCACCTGTTTGGCCACCTGATGCAGAAACTCAAGATCCTGTTCGCTATAGGCCTCCTCCTGCAGGCTCAAGAAACCCATAGCACCCAACCGCCGTCCCGCAGTGGTCAGAGGAACGAAGCAAAACGAGTTCGCTCCGTCCTCCATCATGCATCTGAGCACCTTAGGCCATCGGCGTTCTTGTGCCACACTGCTCACGAGAATCGCCTGCTGCGTTTGCCACACAACACCGGCGGGGCTTTCATCAATCGCACTCTCGTGTCCGCCGACAAGGTCGGCCGACACGTTCGCCTGTATGGTATGCAGCCGCGTCGTATTCCTGATCGGATCGTGCAAGGACAGTGCGACAAAATTGACTTGCACGACGCGAGGAAGCTGCCCGGCAAGATCACGACACAGCGCATCAAGATCACGACGCGCGGCAATCGCTTGAGTGACCTCCAAGAGTCCTTGATACCGCTCCGCAAGGCTCTCACAAGGAGACGTGAATGTCCGATTCATGGTCACCAAGTATGACGTATCGACCAAGGACAGCTCAAGTGGCCGTCGGGCCAACGGATGACGGTCAAAACACCCTGTACGTCAGAGCGACTGATGCGTGCCGTCGCAGTACGGCGGAGTTTGAGTCCGCTTACATTGACACAAGGCGATTTCCTTCGTTTCATCCACTGTAAACGCCACCGGCTCGATTCCGGTCCCTTGATGAGAGCCATCGCAGAATGGTTGATCTCTCGATCTTCCACAGAGGCACCAGTAATATGTTCCAGCCTCCAAGGTCAGTACCGCCGGCTCCTTGGCTGCAATGCGTGGCTCTCCCATTGTTAGTCCCTCCTTTTGGGAATACAAATTGCGGTTACAAATACAACGGCTTGATCGGCGACACCACCGCCGCCGGATTCTTCTTCCACACCGACTCATCGGCATCAACATACAATTCCACTTCGTTGCCGTCCGGATCACGGAGATACAGACTCTGGCTGACGGTATGGTCGCTCATCCCGTCGATCGTCACACCCGCTTGTTCCAATTCTTGCTTCGCCGCGCGTAGTGCATCGAGTCCGTCTCCGACCTTAATACCGATGTGGTAGAGACCTCGCCGGCGACCGGCCGGCGGCCCCGGCGCTTCACCGACCTGAATCAGCAGCAATTCGTGATGTGTACGTCCTGAAGTGAGTGCGGCGGCCGCCCCCTGAAAAATCCGTCCGACTTCCTGAAATCCCAACAGGTCACGGTAAAACGCCAGCGATCGTTCCAAATCCCGCACATAAAATACGAAATGACCAAGATAGTGTGCTCTCATTCCTCCCTCCCCTGGGCAGACCTGCTTTTCATATGATCACCGTGGTCTAGTGTCGCACCCCCTAGGCTCCTTTACCCTCCATTCGTGGTGAGCCCTTCGACATGGCTCAGGACGATCGGTCAATGGCAACGGATTACTGAACCCCGACGCTAGTTGGTTTTCTTGTTCGACCACACTTCGTGAATGGCGTCGGCTAACTGCTCTGCCGGCTGAGCCCCTTGTATCGAATAGGTCTGATCGAGGACAAAGCAGGGCACCGAGCGAATCCCCAAGCGTCGTCCCACCGCCTCTTCTGATTGCACCTCAGCAGTCCCTTCATCACCGAATACAAACGCCTCCGCCGTCAACCCAACTTGCTCGGCAAGACCGGCAAGCACATCACGAGACCCGATATCAGCTCCATTCTGAAAATAGCTCTTGAAGAGCAACTCCACCAGCTCATTCTGACAGCCCTGCTGCTCGCCATACCAAATGAGACGATGCGCCAAGAAGGTATTGGGGGTCCGCGCGATCTTTCCAAATGCAAAAGGAATCGGCTCGTCCGATCCCGCAGCCACAATCTGATCTTCCACGACCCTCACATACGTCTCGACACTGCCGAACTTTGCCGTCAGATACTCCGTACGCTCCATCCCTTCTTTCGGCATGGTCGGATTCAATTGAAACGGCCGCCACGTCACTTTTGTGCGAAGAGTCCCGTCGAGCAAGCTCAGCGCCTTCTCCAATCGACGTTTCCCCACATAGCACCATGGGCAGATGACATCCGAATAGATGTCGATCCTGAGCATGCGCTCATTCATGATACGTGCCCCATCTTACCGGCCTGATAATCATTCACGGCTTGCACCAACTCGGCTTTCGTGTTCATCACGAACGGCCCATAGCGGGCGACCGGCTCATTGATTGGTTCCCCGCCAAGGACAAGCATGATCACATCCTCTTCAGCGTCCAACAACACGCGCTCACCCTTGTGTCCAAATAGAGCCAGTTCGGCTTCCCCCACCGCGTGTGATCCGTTGATAACCACTTGCCCATGCAGCACGAATACCGAAGTATTGAACCCTTCCGGAAGAGACAATTCCAGCCGATGACCTGCGTTTAACCGTAAATCGTACAGAAGGACCTGGCTGAAGGTCTTGGCCGGCCCCCTCCGTCCGCGAAACTGACCGGCAATGACACGCAGCCGTCCGACTCCTGCGTCGAGATCCACCGTTGGAATCTCCTCGCTCACCAGCGTTTGGTACCGAGGTTCCGACATCTTCGATGACCGTGGAAGATTGACCCAGAGCTGAATGCCTTCCAGCGTGCCTCCGTGCTTGGCCCATTCCTCCTCATGCAACTCTTCGTGCACGACGCCTGATGCCGCGGTCATCCATTGGACATCGCCGGGGCCGATGACACCCCCGCTTCCGGTCGAATCGCGGTGTGCAACCTTCCCCTGATACATGATCGTCACCGTTTCAAACCCCCGATGCGGATGTTCGCCCACACCAAGACGACGATCGGTCGGCGGGAAATACTCCGGCCCCATGTAATCCAAGAGCAAGAACGGAGACAGTTGCTCCTCCACACCGGCTCCCGGGATCATGTTGCGTACAGGAAAACCGTCGCCGACCATATGATGAGACCCTGCCGGATAGACACCGAGCACATCTTTATCGGTCGTCGTTCTTGTCGTCATAATGTCCTCCTGCCTTGCATTACTCGTAACCGGTTCTGCTGCACTCATCACGACACCGCACAAATCGTTACGAATAATCGAGCTACACCATCCCTCGTAAGGCCTCTTGCAACGTGACCGTGCCTCGTACCAGTTTGTCCGGGCATTCATATCCGATGGCGTTTCGAGCAAACCCCTCATACATCTCTTCGAACAGCCGAGCTGCCTCATCAGAAAATCCAAAGGACTTATACGTCGACACGACGGCACTCAAGGGATGTTGCTGTGCCATAACCTTCTTCCCAAGGATGACGGCCAATGCTTCCGCAGCCTGATCAGCGCAATATTCCTCAGGTCCCGCAAGTTCCACGACCGTCCTGCCTTGCCCTCCACTCAAGAGATGTTCCCCTCCGATTCGGCCGATGTCTCTCGTGGAGATTGTCGGGATCTTCACCTGAGGCGCGACGAACGTCGGAAGAATCCCCTGCTCCCTTGCCATTCCAATGGCCGGTGCCCAATTTTCCATAAACGATGGTGGGCGAAGGATCGTGAGATGCTGTACCGCACCCTCTAGTGCTCCTTCACCATAATGAACAGCTCTGATGGGACCTGTGCCATGCGGCAACTGACCACCGATGGAAGAAAGATATACGACATGGCTGGCACCACTCTTCTTGACTGCCTCAGTTGCTCGATCCATGCGGGCCCGTTGATCCGACAACCAGGCCGTCGCCCCATAGTTCGGCGGAACCAAAAGATAGATGCCCGTTGCCCCCTCGAAAGCCTTGATCAAGGCCGAAACATCATCCAACGACGCGACCGCAATGTCGGCGCCCTTTGCTTTCCACGAGGATCCCTTCTCAGCTGAACGGACGACAATCCGTACCGGCTGCTTCTTCTTCAGCAATGTTTCCACAACCGCAGATCCCGTATTCCCTGTTGCCCCAACCACGACAAACATACTCATCCTCCTCTATCTTTCTGCACCCTCACCCGCCTTCGCAGGAAGCCACGACTGCTTTGGCCTTCGAAGCCGAGCGGATTCGGCGAAGTAGGCGAAGGCCGTGGGGCTCCACCTCATCGGATTGACATCTGCATGAGGGCGCCGTTCACCGCACCATCAACACCATTACTACATCACACTGGCAACTTGCATTCCAGCTGTGTCTCTCCGACATCATGCGCAGTATCTTGTTGGAATGTGGGGGGATTCGTTGAGTTGATGTCGCCAGTGAGGAGAGGAGCCCTCTCGGTCCGGTGTCGACCAAGCGGCATACCGCCGAATAATCGGCAGTGAGAGGTCTACTCTGCGTTACTCATGTGGTGGAGAAACGCCTGACAGACGTCACACCTACACCAAATCGTAACCGCCGTTTACAATGTTGCGACAGACAACGTGTCGATACAGTGACCACATATCGATATCACTTGTCGCGACGGGAGGGAACTCACCTGGGGTTGTCACGATGCTCTTCAAGGTGACATTTGTCGGCAGACTCTGCGAGGGTCAAATTCATTCCCAACCGCTGACTTCGTAGCCCTTTTCCTCCAGACATTTCGTCACAGCATCAGCATAGGGTGGATCCGGCACCAACGGTTTGAAGGTTCCCCCTGTTAATCCGATGATCAATCCAAGCCCTGCGCCGGCAGCCGCACCGATTGCTACGCCGGCCAGACCGGCCCATGCGCCGGCTGATGCGCCAACAGCTCCTCCAAGTGTAGTCCCGAGCACAGCGCCGGTCGCGGCGTTTTCACTCTGATAGGCACCAGGCCGTAAGCCGTTACGTTCGGCCCTTTTCCGGCACATATCCACCTCAAACTCGGCCTTCTGCTTTCCATAAAACAATAATTGCTTATTGGAGCGCAATACCGGATCCGGTGCCGCACATGCTGTGAGCAATGTTGCCAAGACAACAACCGAGATGGCTGAAATATATCTGTTCTGTATCACCCATCCACTTTACCCGACAGTATACACGCCGTCCGAGCACATTCTATTTTTCCGCCCGAGCCTTATTTCAATTGGATCTCACGGTCGTTTCCTTTGGCGTATCCAATCCCCTAACTCATCACTGCGTCCGGGATGGGCCCTTTACTGTGCGCATGCATCGAGCATCGCCCTTAATTTCTATTCCGATCATGTCCAGCGTGCGCGATGCGCGAGCACAGGGGGCTATCCCGCACGCAGCATTCCTCTCACCTCATACCCTTCCACATTTTATTCTCTCTATCTTTGTAGGGGAAACGGCGCGGCACTCAACTGCGCGCATTGTCCGAGCACATGTTCTTCTTTCCCCACTCTCCTCGGTTGGGCATCGAGGTTGTTTCCTTTGCGCGCATCCAACGAGGGCCACCTACTCTCACCCACCCGCCCCGTAGATACCAGGGCCTTCCACTGTCCCGGTGGCCGCGCGTTGGGCGAGCACCTTTCCGTTTCCCACTCCCCTATCTTTGTCCATTCCATTACATCTCTACAGCGGTATGGGTTTCTCTTGTCTACTGTCCCAATAGCCTCTCTCACCCTCTGCGAGGATACTGCAAGGGATAATCCCCTGCGCGCATTGACCGACCACCGCCCACATTCGTTCTTTCAAAAGAATCTCTGGTGGGCGGGCAGCGAGCAAGGATTATCCCTTGTAGTGTCCTCGCAACCCCCTCACTGCCACCCCGTCACCTCATACCCCTTTTCTTCCAGACACCGATTAACAAAATTCGTATAGGCCTGACTCGGTTTCGAAGGGCCGGCGACGGCTGAAAATAGTCCCGTCAGTAAGCCCCACACAGCGCCGCCGGCCGCTCCGATCATCGAACCTCTCCCGGCCGCTCCGGAAATAGCACCGCCCACCGCCCCACTGGCTGCGCCGACTCCGGCGCCGACCGCCGTACTCGTCGCGACCCGCCCCGCTTTTCCTCCGCCCATCTTGGCTCCGGCGGATTCCGCCGCATCTTGACAAGACTCGATATCCTGCGCCGCTGTCTCTTTTCCTACCGATTGCCGATGGCTGTTCGGATACAACACCGGCTGCGGACCGGCACAGGCAGCCATCAATATCACACTCAGAATTCCCAGCCAGACGACTCCGACTCTCTCCATTCCTATCTTATCCTTTGTGACGACATCGGCAGCAATCGAGCCAATACATGCTCGACCGTAACCCCTCTGATACTCACCCGCTTCTGTCGGCTATGTGCCCCTGCATGAATCGAAATGCCCGCCCGAGGAACCGAACAGCGATCGGCGAGAAACCGGATCAACTCGTCGTTGGCTGCGCCGTCGACGGGTGGAGCCGCAATACGAATTTTTACGGCATCGCCATAGAGCCCGACACATTCCGTGCAAGTGGCCTTGGGTTGGACGTGCACCGAGAGGAGCACGCCATCCTGCTTGGCTTGCGCAACTGCGCGAGGAATATCCACGATAGGACTGAATCAGTGCGGGTTAAAAGACAGCCTTGACCAATTCCAGGATGCTGCGCTGCATGTCCGGGTCGTCGGTAATCGGACGGGCCACCGCCGCCTCGCACGCCTGCTCGACCGACACCCCTTGCTGAATCAACGTGCCGGCATAGATGAGCAGTCTGGTACTGACCCCTTCTTCCAGTCCATGATTTTTGAGGTTTCGAACCTTGCCGCCCAGTTTCACCAGACGTTCGGCAATCTCACGGCTGATACCCGCCTCTTGTTCGACCACCCGCGTCTCAACATCCGCAGGAGGATAGTCGAATTCGATGGCCATAAATCGCTGCTTGGTGCTCTGTTTTAAATCCTTCAGAACACTTTGATAACCGGGGTTATAGGAAATCACCAACATAAACTCGTCGGCCGCTTCCAGAACCTGTCCCTTCTTTTCAATCGGCAGCACCCGCCGATCATCACCGAGAGGATGAATAACGACGGTCGTATCCTTGCGGGCCTCCACCACTTCGTCAAGATAGACAATGGCACCATGCTTCACACCGAGGGTCAGCGGTCCATCCAACCACACAGTTTCCTGCCCCTTCAACAGATACCGCCCGACAAGATCGGACGCCGTCAGATCTTCGTGGCAGGCCACCGTAATCAGCGGACGCTCCAGCCTAAAGGCCATATGCTGGACGAACCTGGTCTTGCCGCACCCCGTCGGTCCTTTCAACATCACGGCCATTTTTTGGCGCGCGGCAATGGTGAAGAGTTCCACCTCTCCACGAACCTCGGCATAGAACGGCTCCTGCTCGATTCGATAGCGTCCGATATCAATCTCACGACCTGATTGCATAGAATAATTCGCTCGGTGTATCTCGCTTCAGACCTGTACGCTGAGTTTGAACAGGCCTCCACGATAAACGGAACTGAGCGGGAAGATCAAGTAACGGGGGCCGTCGGCTTACCCTTACCCGACCTTGACCCTATCCAACACTTCTCGCACCTTTTCCAACAGTGCATCCGGAGTGAACGGCTTCTGGATAAAATTCGTCTCCAGTTGCACTTCGCCTTTCTTAAATACCGGATGGTCGGGATATCCGGACATATACAGCACTTTAGCATCAGGCCGCAGAGTCGTGAGTTTCTCGGCGACCTCAGGCCCACTCATTTGTGGCATCACGACATCGGTCAACAACAGATGAATCGGACCCATATGCCTTGTCCCCACCAGCAGAGCCTCAATCCCATGACGCGCGACCAACACTTGATACCCGTTCATCTTCAATGTCTCATGGACAAATCCCCGAACAGACGGGTCATCCTCCACCAGCAAAATCGTTTCCTGTCCATGATTCGTACGGCCCTCTTTCTGCGGGGCGTCGGATTCTTGAATCGAATCGGTCACTCTCGGGAAGTAAATCTTGCACACGGTGCCACGGCCCGGCTGACTTTCGATGGCAATCGTGCCACCGCTTTGCTTCACAATCCCATAGACGGTCGAAAGCCCAAGACCGGTCCCCTTTCCGCTTTCCTTTGTGGTGTAAAACGGCTCGAATAAATGCGCTTGGACCTCCTTGGTCATACCAAGGCCTGAATCCTTGAGCGCCAACATGACATAGGATCCCGCTTCCAAGAGCACCTGATCCTGGTGCGTTCCCTTTTGAACGACAATATTTCTTGTTTCGATCGTCAAACGGCCGCCTGTCGGCATGGCATCCCGCGCGTTGACCGCCAAATTCATCACAACCTGCTCGATCTGTCCCGGATCCGCCTTGATCGACCACACATCCGGCTCGAGATCCGTCCAGAGCTCGATGATATCTTCACCGATCAACCGACGAAGCATCGTGTCCATGTTCATCACGATCGCATTGACATTAATGATCTTCGCGGCGACGAGTTGGCGACGGCTGAACGCCAATAGCTGCCTGGTGAGACCGGCGGCCCGGTCCGCGGCTTTCTTCACTTCTTCCATGTCGCGACGCGAGGATTCTTCTTGAGGCATACGGGCCAAAATCAGTTCGCTGTAGCCACGAATCACGGTCAGTAAATTATTAAAATCATGGGCGACACCGCCGGCCAACCTGCCGATGGCCTCCATCTTCTGTGATTGCCGCAACTGCGTTTCCGCCTGACGCAAGGCATCCTCGGCCCTGGCACGCTCACCAAACTGTCCGATCTTGAGGCCGATATCGGCCATCATCTTCAGTAACTCTTCATCGGATTCTTCGACCTGTCGGCTGAAAAACTCGATGACCCCCTCGATTTCACCGGCCACCCGAATGGGAAACCCGAACGCACCGCGAAGTTCCTCGTCTACCATCGCCGTCGCTCGCAGAAACCCGGAGTCACACATGACATCCGTCACCCAAATCGGCACCCCACTTTCCCAAATCCGACCGGGAAGCCCCTCGCCCCGCTGAAAGGTCTTCTCGGCGGTTACTCTGATAAACTCCTCGGCCCCGATCGACGATGCCTTCCAGTGGTTAAGACAACGTAGCCGCCCCGCTTGCTTATCCAATCTCCAAAAGACGCCAAGGTCCCACTCCAGGCTATTCCCCACCGCTTCCATAATTCTGGGCATGGCCTCTTCCAGCGTACCGGCAACTCCTAACACACGTGTCACCGCATATTGAGACGCGAGACGTCGCTCGGCTCGACGGCGGTCCGTAATGTTACGGACAAAGGCACTGAACATGTACGACTCGCCCACACGAGCCGGCGACACCGACAGCTCAACCGGAAACTCGCGGCCGTCCTTGTGCTGTGCCATGATTTCAATACGGCGATTCAGGATGGAACCCACCCCGGTTTTGAAATACTCCCGCAAACCTCGCTCATAGGCATCCCGATCACGAGGAGGAATGACCATGTGCGAAAGCGGCTGCCCCAGTGCCTCGGTTCTGGTCCAGCCGAATATAGCCGTAGTCTGCGTATTCCAATCCGTAATGATCCCGGCCGCATCAATGGTAATCACGCCGTCGAGCGCCGTCTCGATAATCGCCAGATTGCGTTCCTGACTTTGCAACAACGCCATCTCGGCAACCCGTGCCCAAGCCCCTTCCTGCTGAGCCTGGCGGTTTTCACCCCGCAAACGGACGGTCATCCATATCAAGAGGACGACTAGCGGGAGACAGGCCAGAACTCCTATGGCTACCATTTCCCACAACATGGACCTGATCGATGCAATCACGATGCTTCGATCCATGCGCATCAACACAGACCAGTTAAATCCAGGGAAGTCGGCTCGTCCCCTTGTCACGGCATGCCCCGTCACAACCACTTCAGAACGATTCTCATGAGCCTCTTCGACAAATCCCATCCGACCTTCCAGGCTAGCCAAGGCCGACGGCACATTCATGGAGCGCAGATTCAACTTACCCTTGTGATCCAAATTGGAATCCACAAAGGCCTCGCCGGTCCGAGACAAAATCTTGTATTCGACCAACTTGGAAAACTTCGACCGATTCGCCAAGGTACGGGCGGTCCCTGTGACCACCGCTTCGACAGCAGGCAGGGCGATGCGACTGGTCAACACCCCTTGGAACCGCCCCTGTTCGTCGAACATCGGGGCTGAAAAAGCCACCGTGTTTACTCCATTATCACCCAGGTGGCCTCCCACATCTTCCGCAATGATCTTGCGATCAGACCGAGCAGACTTGAACCAGGAACTCCGGCTAAAATCCTGCCCGACAATCTCGTCATCGGTCGACGCGATGACGATGCCCTGATGATCGACGACACCCAACCAGAGGTATGCCGGCTCATATGTCGTTTGTACCCATTTGAGATACTCCGTCATGGATACACGGTCGCGGACGTGACGCCCAAAGGAATTGGCGATCATTTCGCTATCACGATATCGCTCGTACAGGAGTTGATCCAGCTTGTCGGAGACCTCGACGGCCGCCGCCATTAATTCTTGCCCGGCTACGACCAACAGACGCCGCTCGACATTGTTCAGCAGAAAGATACCGACACTCAGCGAGCAGGTTAGGGCCAACAGGATGAGAACCGTCAACCAGCCGTATCGTTGCGGGGAAGTCGGCGAAGGTAAGGATGCATCAGACACGGTCATGCGTTGGCCTCAGCGATCACATAACTCCGGATAATCGACGCGGGATAGTAGGCCCGCTTGGCCGCTCGCAACCCCTGCAACCCGGCATCATCCATGACGTTGATCGACACCGCTCCGCGGGCTGCTGCAACACGGCACGTCTCTCGAAACAGCCACTGGGCCGAACCGGGAATCGATCGGTCCCCTACTTCCAACAGCACACACCACGTCTGCGGCGTAAGCCAATAGCCAAAGGTATAAGCCACAACGCGACCCTGCGCAATCGCCACCGTTCCTAAAAGCCCCATATTCTCGTGTTCGGAAAATGCCAGTGCATGCGCCGCAGGGGCATCCTCAAGCATCAACGATGCAACCTCATCACGCAAGCCGGACTCCTTCTGTCGCACCCAACGTTCCAGTAGGGCACGGCAGTCGTCTCCGTGCCGCACATGATACGGTTCCAGCGTGATCGTCTGCTCGCGCTCGACGCGGTTGCAAAGCGCCCGTTGTGATTTATAGCGATCCCCGGCCAATGAGGCAACGGCCTCAGCTGAATACACATAGTCGCCTTCCTTGTGACGGCGGTGCAGCCCCATCCGTTTCAACTCTATGAGCTGAGAATCCATCACGTTTTCAATCCGGCTTACCGGCGAGGGTCCGTTGCATTCCCGCATCTTCTGAAAGGCTTCGCCCACTGTCTGTTCCAGCGGCCTCGGCCCCAGTGGGGGCAACGGCATAAACCATCCGTCCGGTGAACGCGCCATCAAAAACACGGTCTCTCCCGACTCC
>Ga0224501_10004176_pt1 | contig 11409 bp, 9 predicted proteins | sample SF_Oct11_sed_USG_4_FD_169105 | JGI IMG/M metagenome (GOLD analysis project Ga0224501, IMG submission 169105) | Sediment microbial communities from San Francisco Bay, California, United States - SF_Oct11_sed_USGS_8_1 | ecosystem: Environmental > Aquatic > Marine > Sediment | place: USA...
TTTATCAGCGATGTGTTGTTTCAGAATCACTTCAAGCCGACCAGACACCAGTCGATCTTTAGCGCGAAACACGGCAATGGCAGAACTGGCGCCCTGATCGATCCAGCGTGTGGGGATTTGTGAGCCGCGCGTAATCCCAACCTTAACCCCCGATGAGTTCGCCAGATAAACATAATGATCCTGAAAACAATGTTGTTCACCCCATTCAGGTTCACGACAAGTGCCTTCATGAAAATGGCAGGTCTCAGGCTTGACGATACACATATCGCATTGCGCCAGTGATTTAAAACAGGGGTAACAATAACCCTGACTAAAACTTTTATTGGTTTTACGACCACAATGCACACAGTTGATTTCATCAAGGAATTTGATTGAAAGTTTCTTGCCAATCACCTCATTGAGTTTTACCAACTCATCTCCGACGGGCAGCTTGTAGTCCACTGGCGAGGCCAGCGTGGTTTTCATTTTGGCGAGATTACCTTTGGTCGGCATAACAAGAATACTTGATAACTAACAGAAACTTACGAAGTAGGTTGAGACTTACGACCATGATGTTTCTTACCCGGTCGACGCGGCCGTTGACCATCTTTGGAATGTCGACCACCGGTATGTTTTTTACCATGATGAGGACGTTCTATTTTGACTGGCGGCTGTGGTTTGATCAATAAATCAGCCGTAATGCTTTGCATTGGGATCTTATGGCCAATGTATGCTTCGATTTCAGGCACGGTGAAGACATATTCATCACAGGCAAAGCTAATTGCCTCACCTTTGGCACCGGCACGTGCCGTACGACCAATACGATGCACGTAGTCTTCGGCCTGCTGGGGGATATCAAAATTAATCACATGTGACACCGCCGGGATATGCAGACCACGTGCGGCCACATCGGTGGCGACCATGATCGATAGCTCACCTTCGGTAAATTCTTTTAACAGACGCGTACGTTTATTCTGCGGCACATCACCCGATAACAACGCAACTTTATAACCATTACCCTGTAGATAGGCATCCAGTCGTTCACCAACTCGTTTAGTGTTGACAAAAATAACTGCGCGCGTATCGGGCATCGATTTCAATACGCCGAGTAGCAAGGGAATTTTTTCTTCTTTGGCAGGATAATAAACAGACTCAATAATCTGCTCAGCCGTGACCTGCTCCGGTTCTATCTCGATCTTCTCTGGACTATTCATGTGCTCATAGGCCAGTTCCTGCACCCGATGCGATAAGGTGGCAGAGAACAACATGCTGAGTCGATCTTTAGGTTCGGGCATGCGTCGCAATAGATAGCGGATGTCCTTGATAAAGCCCAGATCAAACATGCGATCGGCCTCATCCAGCACCATCACCTGAATTTCTTTTAGATTAAAGACATGCTGCTTGAAGTAATCGATGATGCGGCCCGGTGTGCCGATGAGAACATCGACGCCATCTTCAAGGGTTTTACGTTGGGACTCATATCCGGTTCCGCCATAGGCTAGACCAAGTTTAAATGGCAGGTGGCGACCCAGATTAACGGCATCTTTGTGAATCTGGATGGCCAGTTCTCGCGTGGGTGCCAGAATCAGCGCCTTTGGCTGTCTTCCGTTTGTGGCTTCATTGCCATTTTTGACTAGCAACTGGTGAAAGGCCGCGACCAGAAAAGCGGCTGTTTTGCCGGTACCGGTCTGGGCCTGTCCAGCAACATCCTTGCCCGCCAATACAAGTGGCAAGGTTCCTGCTTGAATGGGAGTACAATTCGAAAACCCTGAATCTTCAATACCTTGCAGTAAGGATGGCTCTAGATTCAGACTCTTAAAACTTACATCTGAAAGGTGTTTATCCGTCATGGGGCGACAGCATAACAGATTCATTCGCGCTTTGGACTTGAAATACGCGCCCGATTGGGCTCAAATGGGCAAACGACGAAAAGGAACGGGAGAACGACTTTGAGCGACAATATTGTTTACGTAACTGACGATACCTTCGATAGTGAAATCATAAATGCCGATGGCCCTGTACTAGTGGACTATTGGGCAGACTGGTGTGGCCCCTGCAAGATGATCGCACCCATTCTGGACGAAATCGCCAGTGAATATGACGGCAAACTCAAGATCGCCAAGCTTAATATTGATGAAAATCCAACAACCCCCCCTAAATTTGGCATTCGCGGTATCCCAACCCTGATGCTATTCAAGGGCGGAAATGTTGAAGCGACCAAGGTGGGTGCCGTTTCCAAGTCACAACTTACTGCTTTTATCGATAGTAATATCTAAAAAACACAATTAATGGCGTCCGTCCCACTTCGGGACTGGACGATTCCGTGTTTTAGTGTTAACTTTATTGTTAATACAGAAAAATAAATCATCCGATTTGATTAATCCCGCCGCCCACGGTGGCGAAAACACCTCAACAATCTCTAACTAAACGGAAAATAAACACTTAACACCGAGTTTTAAATGCGTATGGCATTCTGCCATATGTTTCACCACTCACCTCTTAACCCATTAAGAAAGAAAACAATCTTATGAATCTGACCGAATTAAAACAAAAACCCGTCCCTGAATTACTGCAGCTGGCTGAGACTGTCGGCATCGAGAGCATGTCTCGCTCACGTAAACAGGACATCATTTTCGCCATTCTGAAGGCCCACGCTAAAAGCGGTGAGGATATTTACGGTGATGGGGTACTTGAAATTCTGCAGGATGGCTTTGGCTTCCTGCGATCCGCCAATGGCTCTTACCTTGCAGGCCCTGATGACATTTATGTCTCACCCAGTCAGATTAGACGCTTTAGTCTGCGTACTGGTGATACCGTCTCCGGTAAAATACGCCCACCGAAGGATGGTGAACGCTACTTTGCCATGCTCAAGGTCGATAAGATCAATTTTGAGCCACCTGAAAATGCCAAAAACAAGGTGCTGTTTGAAAACCTGACGCCATTACATCCGAATGAACGCATGATGCTGGAAATCGGTAATGGCAGTACCGAAGACATGACTGCCCGTGTCATCGACCTGGCCTCGCCGATTGGTAAGGGCCAACGTGGCCTGGTGGTCTCACCACCAAAAGCCGGCAAGACCATGATGATGCAGAATATCGCTCAGTCCATCACCTCCAAGCATCCTGAGTGTTACGTTATCGTGCTGCTGATTGACGAGCGCCCTGAAGAAGTCACCGAGATGGAGCGCTCAGTGCGTGGTGAAGTCGTTTCCAGTACCTTCGATGAACCGGCCAGCCGTCATGTGCAGGTTGCCGAAATGGTCATCGAAAAGGCCAAGCGCCTTGTTGAACATAAGAAGGACGTGGTCATCCTGCTCGACTCGATTACTCGCCTGGCACGTGCCTATAACACGGTCATTCCTTCATCAGGTAAGGTGCTGACCGGTGGTGTTGATGCCAACGCCCTGCACCGTCCGAAACGATTCTTTGGTGCCGCGCGTAATATTGAAGAAGGTGGTTCACTGACGATTATCGCCACAGCTCTGGTCGACACGGGTTCGCGTATGGACGATGTCATTTATGAAGAATTCAAGGGTACCGGCAACATGGAAATCCATCTGGATCGTCGTATCGCCGAAAAACGTATTTACCCGGCCATCAATATCAATCGCTCCGGCACACGCCGTGAGGAACTCCTTACCTCACCTGACGAATTGCAGAAAATGTGGATCATCCGCAAGGTCGTACATGACATGGATGAGCTGGCCGCGATGGAATTTCTGAATGATAAGCTCAAGGCGACCAAGACCAATTCGGAGTTTTTCGACTCCATGAAGCGCTAAATTCAGCAAATTCTTGCCGCCGATTTCCGGTTTAATCGCTGGAAATCGGCAATTTCCTACTGATAACCCGTTCACAGCATCAAAATCTGCTTTTTCTTGAGAATTTTTTTCAATCAATTTAAATCTAAGGAAATCAATAATTTAAAAGCCTAATATAATGTCATTTATTATATTGTGGTTAATTTTTGCTTTGACAAGCCTGCCTTAAACCCCGAAGATCATCAAAACACACGTGATTTCCCGTTCTGGAGCGTTCAGGGTCGTGTGGGCAGGTTGCCACATAATCCGTCCAGACAGGGAAACACAAAATTATAAAATTTTTAGTGTAGTGTGGTGATGGAAATGAATAAGTATGAAACAGAATCGTCCTTCGAGTTCGACTTCGAACACTGGGCCAAACTCGCCGAGCAGGATCCTGCTCAATTTGAAGATCTGCGTAGCCAGACCATCAATAACGCCATTGATGAGCTTCCCGAAGACAAGCAACTGATGCTGCGTCGCCTGCAATGGAAGGTTGACCGTGTACGGGAGCTGAAATCAACGCCGATGGCGGCCTGTCTCGCGATTACCGACATGATGTGGGACACCTTCTATGATCTGAACCGCTCATATCAGTGGTTAGGCGATAGAGGCAACAAAAAGGCCCAGCTCGAGGCATTGCCAAAAGCTTCGATTCTCAAGTTTCCCGGTCCGTCTGTTAAGGCCGCCGAAACCGTCTAAAAATAACTGAATCCAGGCTTGCTGCAGCGGGTGCTTTTCCGTAAAATCGCCCGCTCGCGTGCGGTGCCTGGCAATCTGGTTCAGGTGGCGGCACCAGGGCAATAATGAGGAAAACATCATGAAAGCAGAGATTCACCCAAACTACAGCGAAATCAGTGTTACTTGCAGCTGTGGTAATAGTTTCAAAACGGGTTCGACCGCTGGGCGTGATCTGAGCATTGAAGTCTGTTCAGAATGCCATCCCTTCTTCACTGGCAAACAGAAGATTGTTGATACCGCAGGTCGCGTTGATAAATTCCGTCAGAAATACGGCATGAAATAAATTCCCCCATGACTCATTGGTGGGATCGCATTTGCGAACAAAAGGCGTCTTCGATAGACGCCTTTTTTTGTGTCCGTCTGTTAGTGATTTTGCTCACTGGCAGCAGCAGCCTGTTCCACTCAGAAAACACCTTTGCCCGTGCCTGTACCAGCCCACATTTTGATGAAACCGCCACCGTCGAATATGTGCATGATGGTGACAGCCTGCGCTTGAGTGATGGCCGAAAAGTTCGCATCATTGGTATCAACACTCCAGAGCTGGCTCGTGAAGATAACCCAGCCGAACCCTATGCACTCAGGGCGCGCGATCACCTTCGCGGCCTGTTGAAACCCCAATCGAAAATTAAATTGCGTTGGGGTCGGGAACGAAAAGATCGTTATGGCCGCACCCTCGCTCATGTCTTTTTGAGTAATGGTGAAAATGTCAGTCAGCGATTACTTACGGAGGGTCTGGCGATGGCCCTGACTGTGCCGCCTAATTTGTGGCAATGGGATTGTTACCAGCTAGCAGAACAAAATGCGCGCAAATCAAAACTAGGCCTCTGGTCACATCAACGTTTTCAGATCAGCGCCGCTAAACATTTGGATAGCAATACGCGTGGTTTTCGTCAGGTCAGTGGTGTCGTTAAACGCGTTGGTTTCAGTAAGTCATCGATCTGGCTCAATCTGGATGCCAATTTTGCCATTCGTATCAAGCGCAGTGACCTGGAGTATTTTAATGGTGTAGACTTCCGGGCCTTACGCGGTCGCAAACTGGTCGCCCGAGGCTGGGTGAAGTATCACAATAATCAATTAAGGATGCGTGTTCGCCACCCTGCCGCACTAAAAATCGAATAAACAAAATTAAAATGACCGAGAAAAAAGACACATTAAGCCATAGCGAAAAGGCCCTTGCCTATCATGCCGAACCCAGACCCGGCAAAGTAGCCACGGAACTGACCAAACCCTGTGAAACCCAGGAAGAGCTCAGCCTGGCCTATACCCCTGGAGTCGCTGCACCAGTGCTCGCAATTGCAGAAGATCCTCAGGCAGCTTACAAATACACGGCCAAGGGCAATCTGGTCGCGGTGATTACCGATGGTAGTGCCGTGCTTGGACTTGGAAATGTCGGCGCACTGGCGGGCAAGCCCGTGATGGAAGGCAAGGCGGTATTGTTCAAACGCTTCGCCGGGATTGATGTAGTGGATATCGAAGTCGATGCGCCATCGACCGATGCCTTCATTGATACCGTTACCTATATCGCCCCAAGCTTTGGTGGCATTAATCTGGAAGACATCGCCGCACCCTATTGTTTCGAAATCGAGCGCGTACTGACAGAACGGCTCGATATTCCGGTATTCCACGATGACCAGCACGGCACGGCCATTATTATCGCTGCTGGCTTGCTCAATGCCCTGCGTCTGCAGGAAAAGAATTTGAATGAGGTCCGCATTACTTGCCTTGGTGCAGGTGCTGCTGCCATTGCCTCGATGCGTCTCCTTGTTCGTCTCGGGGCCAACAGGGACAACATCACGATGATTGATCGCAAGGGCGTGATTTATCAGGGCCGTGGTGATGTGAATCTCTATAAAGAAGAATTTGCCAATGACACCGGTGCGCGCACGCTGGAAGATGCCATGGTCGATGCCGATGTGGTTATTGGAGTCTCTGGCCCGAATCTGATCTCCAAGCCCATGATCAAATCCATGGCGAAAAATCCGGTGGTGTTTGCCCTGTCCAACCCCGATCCGGAAATCACGCCCGCCGAAGTACATTCAGTCCGTAAGGATGTGATTATGGCCACCGGGCGCAGTGACTATCCGAATCAGGTCAATAATGTACTGGGCTTTCCGTTTATATTTCGTGGCGCGCTGGATGTACAGGCCACCAGTATCAATACAGACATGCAGGTCGCCGCAGTGCATGCCCTGGCTAATCTCGCCCATGAACCGGTGCCGGAGTCTGTATTAAAAGCCTATGGTAAAAGAAAAGGCTCGCTGAGCTTTGGGCCGGACTATATTATTCCAACACCTTTTGATCCAAGACTGCGTGACTTTATTCCCCCCGCCGTTGCACGTGCCGCTGTCGGTACCGGCGTGGCACGCATCCCCTATCCGGAGAGTTATCCAACGTTAGGTAGTTGAACCTCGTCCAGTAACTGCTCAACCTCTTTTATGTCGGCTCGACGCATAGGCCGGCCATCGACGGGACTAAGTGGTGGTGTGGTTTTTCGTGGTGAAAAGATGATGGCTTCGACCTTCACGTCACCCGCCATAAACTGGTAACTGGGGTAATCCTGATACAGCTCACTCCCCATCCGCAGGCGCTTATCATGCTGGGTATGCGGGATCTGATAGTCCATTAAAAACAGATCCACTTCTTCACTGGTTTGCGCGAATAAGTGCAGCGTAATTGGTGTGTGCTCATCGGCCGTACCCAGTAACACAGGGCCAACCAGTTTGGGCCGATAGGGCTCAAAAAAGCGCATGGCGCGAATGGCTTCTTCACGCAACTTACGTAAATTTAGTGGCTGGGTGTCGGCGCGGAAAATACGTTGATATTCAATGATGGCCTGCTCAATCTCGGCATTACTTGGCATATTGCGGGTATCTTCAGCACCAAGATGTAAGGCTGCCTTACGCTTGGCAGTGCCATAGTCCTGGCCGCCACTTTCAATCAGAATTCTCGCGGCTGCCTGGGCGTTACGAATACGCATCTGTTTTTCATTATGATGATTTTTGTGTCTCATCGTGGCCTTGTAGCCTGTACCTGCCTTATCTCTTAGTTTAGAACAATTGTTCGGTAATATTCGAGGGTGCGCCCCCACCCGCATCATTATTCATGGGGTCAGCAGACACTGGTTTTTCCGTTGAGTCGGGCACCTGATCCGCCAGGAAATACTCAAAGATTGCATCCGGTGTACCCGCAGGCACCGGTTTACCTGTTTTTTCATCAATGCGTACTGATACCACGCCTTGTGGCTGCTTAAGCTCAGTCTCTGGCATTCGATGCAGGGCCGTTTCCATATAGTCGATCCACATCGGCAGGGCGGCACGTGCCCCCGTCTCTTTTGCACCGAGTGGGCGTGGGCTATCAAAGCCAACCCAGGAGATGGCCACAACATCGCCGTTAAAACCAGAGAACCAGGCATCACGCTGATCATTTGTTGTGCCTGTTTTACCGGCCAGATCATTCCTTCGCAGAGACAGGGCACGCCGGCCCGTACCAAAGCGAACAACATCACGCATCATGGAATTAATAATGAACGAGGTGGGTGCAGACAATATTCTTGGTGCCAGCTTCACGGGAATTGGACCATGGAAGGGAATTACATCGCCCGCTTCACTCAACCATAGTGGTTGTACCGGCAATTTTTCTTCTTTCTCAACTTCAGTTTCAACCTTGGGTTCGGTGACTTCTTCCTCAGCATTTTCGATTACACTTTCAACAACTGCGGGCTTTTCTGCAACAAGCGCCTCGGGTGTTTCTACTTCCACCTTTAATTCACTTTCCTGCAATGCGAGTTGCTCGGCCTTTTCTTCCTGCTCTTTTTGCGCTGCAATTGCCGCTTCTTCGGCAGCCATTTTGCGTTCTTCTTCTTCAACACATTTGATACAGACCTGAATCGGATTCGTTAATTCAAGAATATTATCGTCCTGATCAGCAATATGATCGATGATATAGGGTTCGACCTTAAAGCCGCCATTGGCAAAGGTGGCATACCCTGTTGCCAGTTCAACTGGGGTCATGGTGCCACTACCCAGGGCTAATGATAGATCTCGAGGTAAGGCCGGGCGTTGAAAACCGAATCGCTGTGCAAATTTCACCGCATAACCGATACCAATTGAACGCAGTAGTCGAATCGAAACCAGATTACGTGAATTGGTCAAGGCCTTGCGAAGACGAGTTGGCCCATAGAATTTGCCACTGTAATTCTCCGGCCGCCAGGTATCTTCCAGACCGGGTGCATCGAACACCACTGGTGCATCATTGATGATGCTTGCGGCAGTAAAGCCTTTATCCAGAGCCGCTGAATAAATAAACGGTTTAAAACTCGAACCCGGCTGGCGATTTGCCTGCATGGCACGATTGAACTTACTGGAGAAATAATCAAAGCCCCCAATTAAAGCCAGAATTGCGCCATCCTGCGGTCTGAGCGAGACCAGTGAGCCTGACACAGTAGGCTCCTGAGCCAACCACGAGCAGCCCTTTTTATCTGCCGGAGTGACCAAAATGACATCTCCTTCTCTAACAACCTGACTGGCTTTATCAATTTCAGGACCAAGATTGTTATCGGTGACAAATCGCCGCGCCCATTCGATATTTTCCCAGGGGATGTACACCATATTATTCGAGGCGGTATAAGCAAAAATCTCCTGTTCACCAACCTGAATGACAATAGCGGCCTCAAGATTGCCAATCCGGGTAAACTTTATTTCCTCATCCCAGTTGATATCCCAGAGCTCACGTTCAAAGGGATCCTGCTGATCCTCAAAAAACTCCGAGAATTCGGCATTTATTGTTGTGCCCGTATGAAATAAATCGATATTTTTGACCACTCCGCGATAACCATGACGTCGATCATAATCCAGCAATGAACGACGCAGGGCACGATTCGCAGCTATCTGATTCTTAGAATGTATCGTGGTATAGACCTTATATCCCACGGTATAAGCTTCTTTACCAAAACGGTCATACATCTCTGCACGCACCATCTCAGCAACATAGGGGGCCTCAACGCCGACAGTCAGCCCATAGACGCTGGCATTATCAATTTTGTCGATCTCTGCAAGATGTTGCTCTTCACCAATAAAGCCCAGCTCCAGCATGCGTCCCAGTACGTAATTACGGCGAATGGTTGCTCGCTCAGAATTACTCACTGGATTATAACGAGATGGTGCCTTTGGCAACCCCGCCAGCATGGCCAGCTGATGCAGCTCAAGCTCAGCCAGTGGCAGGTTATAATACACCCGTGCAGCCGACTCAAACCCATAGGCACGTTTACCGAGATAAATTTTATTTAGATAGAGCTCAAGAATCTCAGCCTTGGTCAGTTTGCTTTCAATCTTGAACGCCAGCAGGATTTCATTGAACTTACGCAGAAAGGTCTTTTCCCGGCTGAGGAAAAAGTTTCGCGCTACCTGCATGGTAATGGTACTACCACCCTGGGCACGCTCACCGGTTCGAATCAAAGAAACAACTGCACGGATAATCCCCTGATAGTCCACCCCCGGATGGACAAAGAAGCGCGCATCTTCGGCTGCGAGAATAGCCTTGATTAACATAGGGGGAAAGCTGTTATAATCGAGCGGTGTGCGCTTTTTTTCACCGAATTCTGCGATCAGCTCTCCGTCTACAGTCAGAACCTTGAGTGGCACCTGGAGTTGAACATCTCGCAAGGCCTCAATATCAGGCAAAAACGGGAATAGCAGTACGGTCACAATCAATAGCGTCGCGATGCCGAGCAAAGCAGCATTGCGGATAAAGGTCAGGAGCCGTTTAAAGCGGCTTTTTGCGGATATGGTCACAAGTATCGAACTAGTTAAAAATTATTATAAGGTTTTGCGTCTGTAAAAAGTTATTATGCACGACTAGCAAGTATAGAGTGAGGAACTGGATAGCACCACACGAATTGTAATTATCTTTTAGTTGCCCTATAGTTGACAGAGGTAGTTAATGTAGTTATACATAATATTAACGTAAGCATCAGAGATTTAAGGAAAAAATGGCTTTCAACGACCTATTTATGCCCAAGGCGCCACCACTGGTTGGACTGGATATCAGTTCAACTGCAGTAAAATTGCTTGAATTGGGCAAAAGTGGCGACCGATATCGTGTCGAAAGTTATGCCGTTGAGCCGCTGCCGCCCAATTCTGTCATTGAAAAAAATATTTCTGATGTCGAAGCCGTTGGTGAAGCGATTAAGCGCGCAGTAAAGCGGTCCAGCTCTCGCTGTAAATATGCCGCGGCTGCCGTCGCCGGCTCAGCCGTCATCACAAAAGTTATTCCAATGCCGGCAAATCTGTCTGAAGATGAGCTGGAGCAACAAATTGAATTAGAAGCAGACCAATATATACCGTACCCACTGGAAGAAGTTAATCTCGACTTTGAGGTACTGGGCCCGGCTGAAAATGATCCGGAACGTGTAGAAGTACTTCTAGCTGCATCACGCAGTGAAAATGTAGATGTCCGAGTCGCGGCTATGGAACTCGCGGGTATGAAGGCACGGGTTATAGATGTTGAAGCCTATGCGATGGAAAATGCTTTCCAATTAATATCACCACAAATTGCAGATCAGGGCTATGGCCAAACCATTGCCATTGTCGATGTCGGCTCGACCATGACGACACTGAATGTGTTGCACGATATGAAGAATATTTATACTCGTGAACAGGTATTTGGTGGCAAACAGTTAACCGAAGAAATCCAACGCCGCTATGGCCTTTCCTATGAAGAAGCCGGTATGGCCAAACGTCAGGGTGGACTGCCAGATAATTACGTCCCAGAAGTTCTGGAACCCTTTAAAGAAGCTATGACCCAACAGGTTAGTCGCTCTTTACAGTTCTTTTTCTCATCCAGCGCCTATAACAATGTTGATCACATCGTCCTTGCCGGTGGCAGTGCCA
>Ga0224501_10004177_pt1 | contig 11405 bp, 7 predicted proteins | sample SF_Oct11_sed_USG_4_FD_169105 | JGI IMG/M metagenome (GOLD analysis project Ga0224501, IMG submission 169105) | Sediment microbial communities from San Francisco Bay, California, United States - SF_Oct11_sed_USGS_8_1 | ecosystem: Environmental > Aquatic > Marine > Sediment | place: USA...
CCATTTGGTGCCCGTCCATTTGGTGCCCGTCCATTTGGTGCCCACCCATTTGGTGCCCGTCCATTTGGTGCCCGTCCATTTGGCGCCCATCTATTTGGCGCCCACCCATTTGGTGCCCGTCCATTTGGTGCCCGTCCATTTGGCGCCCATCTATTTGGCGCCCACCCATTTGGCGCCCGTCCATCTGGTGCCCGTCCATCTGGTGCCCGTCCATTTGGTGCCCACCTATTTGGCGCCCACCCACTTCGTGCTCGTTCATTTGGTGCCCTCTAATTTGATGCCCGCTTATTTCGTGTCCGCTCATTTCGTGGCTGCCCATGTGATGCTTGCCCGCCTGTCTGTCCGTGTGTACTGTTTCTCACTGTGTGCAAACCTTTTAAAGCCCAACCTTTTTGTAGAAATGATTATCCTTATTTTACAGACTTAAAATGTTTGGAAATAATGGTGTACGCATTCGAGCAGCAAGCATCAATTTATCGATTAATGTAACCTGACTTATAAACCCGTACCCTTGGGGTACTATACTAGATTTAACTCTCTAGGCTGTCCTCCTGATTATTTTCACTAAGTGTATGCTTGGAATTTCACAGACCATCTTTAGTTGGTTTTACGCATGGGCATTTTGCGATTATCCATCGGTCGATAATGAGCTTTGTCGATCAAAAGGGCATTTGAAAAGTCGTAATGAAGGGCTGACGTGGCATTGAATACTCGAGAAAATCTTTCGGATTCCAGTGGTCGCCAATTAACCAACCGATAGAACAAATAAAATGGTCAAATAGATTCCCAACATAAACATGGTGACAATAATAAAGTGACCGACGAGATCTAGGGTCCCAAGGGGAGTTTATAAACTGTCAGGTTTCCTAAATTTAATTCCCAGATATTGGTTCAAACCAGGCATTTGTATTATGTAAATGATTTTATTGTTTGAATTTCTCAGCCCTTATGTCATCTGCAATTTAAAAACAAGGGCTCTGTATGCCTGCCTTCTCATTGGATCATTCTGCCCATCTTTTTCTGTCTCGTTTTAGCCACGTTAAGCGTTCCTGTTCATTTATATCCTTTGTTCTCATACAGAACTGTTGTGAACCGATACCTATAAACTAGATACAGTGAAACTCGGTTAACTCAACCTCGGATAACTCGAAATTTTGCTTAACTCAAACCAAGCTTCATGGTCCCTGCCTGGGTAATGATAATTTGCTGGGCATATCTCTGAACTTTTAGTCATAACTCGAACCGATAAACTGCGGTTAGTGCCATCAAATTACCTTTTCTGGGGCTGGATGTGTTTACATTCTTGTGTAACAAGCTTAATTTCATTGTTTTCTTTTCACATAAGAAAATCTCTGCAAATTTTAGAAAGTTTAGCCAAGAAATGTAATACACTAGAGCGAAATGGACTCACTACGGTGGCCACACGGATAAAGCAAAGGGAAAGCATAACTCATAACTCAAACTTTTCATTACTCAAAGTTTTTTTGGTGGTCCCCTGCGGTTCGAGTTATCCAAGTTTTACTGTAACATTTGTCTTGAATTTTTTTAGAAAGCAACAGCAGAAACATGGCGTCTGAAAGCTGAAGTCTGGGCACGTGCATTTTATGAACATCTCTGCTTCTTTGTCTTCCTGATCTGCATAATTGCTTGGTATCCCCTATACCTCCAGAATGTAAGTGGTCTTCGCACCCCTTCCCCGGACTCCCGATCACGACTCACAGTCCCCCACAGTGCCCGTGGGACTCATGACAAACTGTGATTGGCCAATGTGAAAACAGACTCATTGCTATGCGATTAGTTCTTATTTTCGAAGGGTATCAACAGAAAGCTGAAATAAACTAGAACCATGATGATTGGCTGGTTTAGAACCCCCATTTCCCATAGAGTCAACCACTTGAAAGAGATGAGAAGGCAACTGCATGGCTGAATAGGAACAGACCATCTGTGTATATTATACTCTAATTCGGAACGGTTGACACTAAAACACAGTAGAAAATCTATGTGTAATTCATCAGTGTTGGGCCATAATCATCAACCGAAAAATCGGCTGGCACTCCTATTTCGTTTTATTTATATATTTTTAGGTTTGTTTCAATAAGATTCTGATGGCTTTAGCACTGCTATCTGGATGGTTGTACACAATTCATCTGACGCAGTTCAATAAGTCTGTACACAAGTACTCACTGCTACTACAACACATGGTTAGTCAGTCTGCCTTCCAGCGAAAACATTCTTGGTGATATATTTGACACCTCAAGGCTGTTATCTCTTATCTCCACCAAAGTGGTTGACATAACTGATGGCTCCATTATCAACTATTACGGTCCGGCTCGTTGCCTTCGGGCTGCCAGAAGATTATGTGATAGGCAGCTGTGTTAGTGCAACTTTCACACAGTAAACTGATGCAAATGTTGTTTATTCGGGCCTATATTTTGAAAACAACAGCTTGATGACGATAGCCACCCAATGCACAAAATCACTAGAAAAACAACAGCCAGTGAGATCCATGAAAAGAAGCCTTCCACGTAGACCACCTCACACACCGAAGTGTCCAAATATTTTTTTCTATATTGCGTCATATGAATAAGTTAAATAAGTTGAATTATTTGCGATGTCTTTCTAGTCAGTTGCATAAAGGATGTTTCGTGTATACTTTATGTCACCGTTCTATAGTCTGGAAAGTTGACAACGGTCGCGGCTGCTGGAGGTCAAACCAATGAGTTCCTACAGTTCAGGCCTGACTTGATCTGCTTGCCAATGTCTTAAAATTGTGGTTCTTTTAGTAACAGACCACACCACATGCCAAACTCAGTGGTACTAACCCGGAGATGGCACTCCCCATGTAAATTATTTATTTAACAGACTAGTTTGTAAAGCCCCTTTCAACTGAGCCTCTAATTGACAGTCCTGGAAATTCTTGCCTAAATCCCTGTTGCCTACTTAACACTACCACAAATTCAACAAGCCGTGGGTTTCTTTTTTTGTCCTCCTAAAGCTTTTGAGAGTCTCTATAGCAGTCATTCGGCCGATGGGCCAAAAAAATTACACAGCGAATGCCTATTTCAGGATTAGTAGCATCAAATTTGGCTTGTGGTTGTGGTCCGTTACTAAAAGAACCACAATTCTACAACATTGGCAAATAAATCGGGCCATCTTTGAGCTGCAGTACCTCATTGGTTTGACCACCAGCAGCAAAAAAACGCGGCTATTTTCAACTTTCCCGGCTATAATCCAGTTTCCCTTTCATTCATTTACTGTAAGCATTTCAACTCTATCGATTCCGAAATAAGACAAAGTCACTGACTAACTCACTAATTAACTCACTCACTGGCTAACTCACTAACTCACTCACTAACTAACTGACTTGCTAACTAACTCTCTAGCTAACTGACTCACTGGCTAACTCACTAACTCACTAACTAACTCACTCACCGACTAACTCACTAACTAACTCACTCACTGGCTAACTCATTAACTCACTGACTTGCTAACTAACTCACTAACTAACTGACTCGCTGGCTAACTCACTAACCCACTCACTAACTCACTCACTGACTCACTCACTGACTAACTCACTGACTCACTCACTGACTAACTCACTAACTAACTCACTCACTGGCTAACTCACTATCTCACTGACTAACTTAACTAAATAACTAACTCACTAACTCACTCACTAACTAACTGACTTGCTAGCTTACTCACTAACTAACTCACTGGCTTACTCACTAACCCAGTAACTAACTCACTCACTAACTGACTCACTAACTAACTGACTCACTGGCTAACTCACTAACTCACTGACTAACTCACTAACTAACTGACTCATTGGCTAACTCACTAACTCACTCACTAACTAACTGACTAACATGCAGACATGCTAACTAACTCACTAACTAAATCACTAACCAACTAACTAACTAACTAACTGCTCTGATGATTGTAGATCTTTAGAGACGTTGCCAAGTTCTTGCTGTTGTATCTGTTTGTTATGTTGGCATTCTCATTTGCCTTCCAAGTTCTCATATATGACTATAAACAGCTTATACCTCATGATGGAACTGTAGTACAAACTATCATTCATCTCTTCAATGTGGTGAGTTCTCCCGTCGTTCTCCTTGTCCGAAAGAAATCTTCATCCAGTCGATGTCCCATATTACTATATTTTACATATTCCCGTACATCTATTTATATGCGTTTAATTTAATTTAATCTAAAAACCCCTCAGGGATAACAAGAAACTTCATCGGGAAGAGCTCTTGGCTCAAAATCGAAAGATCCGGAGTTCAAGTTCTAGTCATGGGGAACACCCACTGTGAGAATGAGCTTCTCACTTAATTCCTAACTCCTACCACTCCAACAAGCCCCAGGCGTATGAGGTCTGTTAAACGGGATGGCTAGGTCGAAAAAATGGTTCAAATAAATAAGTCATCACATTGCATTCTGTCTACGGCTGCATTATCACGTAGGCTGTATTTGTTGAACTTTGACGGCAGTCTGAATCTAAGCCGCTCATATGAATGTACCTGGTGAGCAGTTATGTCCATTGGAATAGCAGGATAGCTCTGCGCTGGTCTCTAGCCATGAAAACTTGGATTTGCATCCCAATTATGGTGGGGTCCTGCTGCGGGTGTGAGCTCCTCCCAACTCCGAGCTCAAAAAATAGCCCTCACTATAAGGTGTTGTTACATACCCACTTGTCCTGCTCCGTGCTAATTTGTTACTGGTGAAGGAAAAATGTTTCTATTTGCCTTTGGAAAATTCTACTCTATCACTTTGCCATCCTGTCTAATGGACCTCCTAAGCCTGAGGCTTGTGGGAGCGATAAAAGCTAGGGTAAATGTGAGAAGCATAACGAGGGGCCCGCCATGGCCTGGAACTGAGGTTCTCATGGTTGCAAGCTCAGCACTCTACCGACTAAGCTATGCCGCTAATCTGACTACTTCACTATAACAGTGAAGATATCATGCATGAAAACAAAAGAAGAAATCATTGTCTGTTGTAGGCTGTCGCGTACAGAGAGCTGGTGGAATCGGATTTTGACATCGGAAGCGACCGTACCAAAACATTTATTCTCCTACTCTACGTCATCTTTATCATTCTCCTGCATATCATTTTACTTAATATGCTAATCGCCATAATGAACGATTCCTATTCCTATATTAACAGAAAACATGACCAACGTAAGTACACATGTGCAGCAATGTCAATAGTTACAGTTATATAATAGTTACAATCATATAATAGTTTCAGTTATATAATAGATATTACCTTATTTAGTTTTACATGACTGGCGTCACTACACCATTGGCTCGTTTTAAGGATGGTCTATAGAGTCGGTACTCTATAGGCGTGTCTCCTTTTTTTATTGTTGCTATCCAAATCAAGCTAGAAAGACTGCAGAAAGTGACGCCCAAGCTGGGGATCGAACCAGCTTCACCAGATGCGAAGCCAAATGTACTATCCACTAAGGCACTGCTTATGTCTGTAATATTGCCTCAAGCAACCAGCAACCCAGGGCCTGAAGCCTTTTCGAAAGCTTGAATTGGACTGTCATTGAGATGAAGTAATGCGTTTAGTGGTACATATTGGAGATAATTTTAGTTTCTTTTAAAGGGAAACCTCTTCTTAATAACCGTCCTTTTCAGGGATAGGTCACTGTTACCGGAGTAATACATTACTCACCAAATTTATGAGCTTTTACTCATAAAGATTCAGCGCTGTTCCATGTTGCACTTTGTAACCAGCAGTAGCTTGTTGGACATTGTCAATTCTCAATGATTTTACACGATGTGGGATGCCTTTTATATTTTAGAATGGAGAATTATTACACTGAAGACAGCGGTGCAGTGGGAGTCATACTACCCAAATATCCCCAAGTTTCTTTTATCTGATACAGAGCCTGTAGTTGATGGGGATCGCTTCTTTGTTAAGATATCGCCACAGGAGAAATGAACCAGACTGTTCAATCTATAGAGGATAACTCTATGGCTCAATCTATAACACATACATGGCTGGCTCTCCTGTATTCTACATTCTCACTTGACAATTATAATTTTTGCTCTTCTTTTTGATGAACCCGGAGTGAGTAGTCTGTCCGAATCTAATAACTTTGACCATACCACTGTGGGCCTGCGGGCACCTGCCGGCGCCCGCTGGCCCCTACTAGCACCTGCTGGTACCAAACCGCATGATTCTGTAGCCTTATTAGTCCTTTGAGCAAATTTCATTTGAACTGACTCCTCCGGGTTAGAACCTGGGAATCCATCATCACACAGATTCGTAGCAGCAAACGGATTCTATCTTGAAGCAGTAAGCTACTGAGACGGTCAAATAATCATACCTATTTCTCTCTACTCTACTCAGACATTCATCTTATGACTATCTGTGCATCATGGAGATGCTGCTGACTTATGACTATCTATGTATCATGGAGATGCTGCTGAATTAATTCACGCTCTAAACTCTCCTGCAGATATAAATGTATGATTCCCGGTAATCTTCATGTCATTCATAATTTTAATAAGAATTTGGTTTTGGTGTATCAGTACCGAAACGCTTCATCACTTCTTGCTGAATAGTTTATGAGAAAGTATACATACAGTGATAGCCATCCACTGTTTGATATGCAGGTCATCGGCAGAAAATCGTGGATCAGGTGTGGTCTCGGAGCGTCTTGGATAACTCCCCATAATCCACCCCAACAGCTTGACACTGCCCCAGCGCATCAGGCATACAAAGTCCCTAGCGATCTCATGTAATTGGCAGCACACTGTTAAATGATATTTGATGAAAAACTCTCATGTCTGAACTGTGACTGTGACTAAGCTAAGAATTTACACATTGGGATCTTAAGTCACTCTGTTTTCATTTACGGATTTCACAGCCCATCAGCAGTATTAACGTACAGGGAGGAGATGTGGATAAGTCTTTGGAGCGCTGTGTCCCGGGTTCAAAACACAGCTTGAACATGGGATTATTCAGAAACTCTATTTGCGCGATAGTAAATGGGTACCGTGGCTGGGAAGTATTTTAAGGGATTTTTCTCTGGCTGATCACACTGCCAACCCGTCCTGAGCTAGCGTGGCAGAAAATGGCTCAATCTCTCCTCAATCGCACCACACAGTCTGTGGACATTGAGGTGAAAGGCCAATGTCCAACCATGGATAGAAGATTGCTGAAAGAAATTTTAAAAACGGGTACCCCGCTCTCTTCTGAGCTGGGTAAAGTGAAGGCAGTGAGGAAGAGGAGTGGCATGCCCCCTAAGTTACGCTATTGTTGAGACAAGTTGGCTCTCTAGCAGCCACTTCCTCTCACACCCATTATGGGCTATTGGAGCAGCCTTAACCCCGTAACAGCAGTATTATGAGTACATGAGTACCTGCCAGGTCCTGCCATGAAAGCTATCAAGACATCAGCTATTTAAGGATTGGAGATAATAAGGTGCAGGAGAAACTTTATAAGTGTATCATTGGGATAATAATTAATGGGCCGATTTACTCCATATCAGTTTACTATGAATTAATAGTGGGCAAACAAGGCAAAGAAGTAATACTTTGTTTGAGATAAACATATTCTAGATACGATGGGATCTGATTGAAGTCATGGAAAACATACATGCATAGCTGCTTCATGCTAAACAATAATGCCTCACTATAACTTATATAACTCCCCAATTAAATTGAGGTTATTAACACCACACCACTACATACAAACAAAGCCCTTATCAGGATTTGGAAGCTTCCCAACAGAGAAAATCATAGGTCGGCTTCGTCTCAAGGTCGATTTTCTAGTGTTTACACGCATGTCTGGGCAACAACCACACGAGGATGCATGTATATGCTCCTGCTGTGTTCTACGCATTTAGCCATATATACTATATGCAATGGGGAACAAGCCTTCCAGAGATATTGCAAGGCTTTTAGAACGGATACAGGAACTGGGCGTGGAAGTTATAATTTCCATGTGAACCATTACATACACGTGGCTATTAATATATTAATACTAAATTACTTTATGCTGAAAATTTCCAAAAAACATTCTATACCTTTTGTGGGACTTTACATGATATTGTGAGGCTCTACATGGTAGTGTGGGGCTCTACCTGGTATTGTGGGGCTCTACATGGTATTGTGGGGTTCTACATGGTATTGTGGGGCTCTACATGGTATTGTGGGGCTCTACTTGGTATTGTGGGGCTCTACCTAGTTGTGGGGCTCTACATGGATGATATTGTGGGGCTCTACATGGATGATATTGTGGGGCTCTGCTTGGTATTGTGGGGCTCTACATGGAATAGTTGATTGATTCACACAGCCCACATTCCCAAGTGATCGAGAAAATCTGAGTAAAATATGTTGTCACTTTTGCCGTTTATCTTGCCATCTCATTCTCATGGCCTGAACATGCTCTGGGTAGTAATTAATCCTAATAATTAATAACAATAGTAACAAATTAATAATAATTAATAACAATATGAGTAAACAACTTTAGCCACTTTTGCCTTTGCCAATCCTAATACATTTCCCATGTTTATTCATGACACACGTGGGTGGCCTTGTGGAGATTATTGTAATGGTTGGCATTGTTAATGTTGTTGTAGTAGTTGGTGAGGTTGTTGTTGTCATGGTTGTTGTAGTAGTTGGTGTTGTAGTTGTTGGTGAGGTTGTTGTTGTTGTAGTTGTTGATGTTGTTGTTGTTGTCATGGTTGTTGCAGTAATTGGTGTTGTAGTTGTTGGTGAGGTTGTTGTGACAGGTGTTGGTTCTGATGGTAGTGCAGTAATTAGTGCTGTAGATGTAACCATGCCCAGAACAGGATCACTAGTGTATGTCAAGTGAAACCCACCGGCCACAATAGAATGATCAGTGCGAAAGATAATGTAGACCAGTGTTCCTAGAAACTCCAATTCACCAGGTTCAACCGACCCACAGTATTTTCCTGAAAGACATATTTTAACTATTCATCGCTGGAAACTCACAATTTAGTAAGGCCACCACCAGAAACTCACTACTGTGCTTATCAAGTTCATTAACTAAGATGTGTCATGAGGTAAATATGTTGGCTCATGTGGTAAGTCATAGTGAAAACATCACCATGGAAAGTTTCTAAATTATTTTAATCCAAATAGAAAACCACATGGGAATCGAAAAGAAAGGGTTTGTGCTATAGGTCCTAGCTTCTCAATCACCCCCAACCCAAGCAGAGATCTGTTGAGCAAGGTGGATGAAGTTAGTGCGTCGAATCCTGTATTGTGATAGGATTAGCTACCAGTACCATTACTGTAAGGGTGGGTAGCAGACATTCTCAAAGCTTTTATGTCCAGGCTTCATCTAGGAACACTCATCGTGACAGCCTTGCTGGGCACTAGTAACTCATTACAAAACCTTCAATTACATGTACGAGCTTACTGCCTGCAGAAGATACATTTTTATTATTCATAGATATGTTGAATATAGCCCGCATAGTGTTTAAAATAATACACGTTATACCTACGTTGGAATTATCGGCTAGTAAATTCAGATGATTATATCCACTTTTTATAGAGGAGCTGATTGTTTCTTGCAGAAAACTTGGAGTCTGGTTCCCCAGAGCAAGCAATTTATTCTCAATTGCTTCTACCAGGACCTACACATTTTCCATTCTTGTGAGGCACTCTACCATCAGGACACAATCCAGGCAGAGACGGAGTTGGTGTGGTTGTTGCAACTGGAGGGGTTGTTATTATTGGGGCTGTTGTTGTTGGAATGGTTGTTGTTGGAACAGTTGTTGGAATGGTTGTTATTGGAGTGGTTGTTGTTGGAATGGTTGTTGTTGGAATGGTTGTTGTTGGAGTGGTTGTTGTTGGAATGGTTGTTGTTGGAATGGCTGTTGTTGGAATGGTTGTTGTTGGAATGGTTGTTGTCAGTGTGGTTGGAGTGATTGTTGTAGTTGTTGTTGGGGTTGTTGTAGTGGTTGGGGTTGTTGTTGTTGTTATTGTGGTTGTTGGGGTTGTTGTTGTTGATATTGTGGTTGTTGTTGCTGGGGTTGTGGTTGTTGGTGCCGATGTTGTTTCTATAGGGTCACTGGTGTATGTCATCCTGAAACCAGATCTCACCACCGATGCATCAGTACTAAGGGTAAGTATCACCCGTGTTCCTGTCATCACTAAGTTACTCGGCCTAGAAGTACCGCAGTAGCGGCCTAAAAAAATTGCCTCATTTTTCACATGCACTCAGGTTCCCACGAGATTGCGCTGATCATGCACCCTGATATTAGGCGTTTTCGGGCCGGCTAACCTCCGTCACGCGTTGCCCTGCCTCCAATGCAACTCACTGACAACGCGCTGTACTGTTCAAACATACATGTTGGAGTTTTCTGCTCGATCGGACAAGTCGCCCGAACGCATTAGGCCGAGGCAATTTGGGACTAATTGTGCGATAGAGAGAAAAATACGCTGACTAGCTGTCATGGTTGTTCAGACAGACTAACGCGTCGAGCTTCCCTGTTTTACTTGTCATTGCGTTATGGCTGTGTTAGCCTGTCCGAAAGTGTCTTTATCAGGAGAGGTGGAGGACTGTTATTAGATTAGGTATTAACCTCACTCACCGTATGTCTGTCTGTTCCCTGCATCTATTAGAGTTACCCAGTCCCAACCACACGAAGAGTGATTCTCTATGTTAAAACTTGGGAAGTTTATCCGCAAATTTGTACCGAATCCTACAATGTTAACACCAATTGTTAACACTAGCTATACGCATGGTGACAATCTATGAAATACACGCGGTAACCTAGGAAAAAGATCTTGGGTCATACTGAATGTTTGAAGAAATCTGTACGCTTAATTGGCGGGAGGCGAAAATAGCTAAAAAATGACATAGCCTTATTTTTTTTTGTATTCATGTTCCTTGAATTTGGTAGTTGAAAGGTTTTTTTATATATCTGTTCTTGTTGAGCCCTCATTTTGCATTTGATAATTTTAGCTTGTAGAAATTCGGCACGGTTCTATCATACCCATCAAAGTAGCAATCAGCCTGCAGACATTGGGCGTATTACATCATATATGATACCAAACAGATTGTGTTAGTGGTTGTAATGTTGGAAAGATTCATTCGACCACTCACAGATTAGGAGGGTCTGGTAGCTGCAAAAGCTATTTAAGACCACCCATGAAGGCGCGCACACAACAAGCATAAATATGAGACCACCTGCATGTATCTATCATCTGTGTATGAGACCACTCATATGGGAATATCATCTGTGTAAAAGACCACCCATTTACTGTAGACATTAGATTCAAGCACTGGACTACCCATATAGGCATGGAACCTATGTATATGAGACCTCCCATATCTGCATATATAATATGTGTATGAGACTACCCATATGTAAATATGGTCTGCGAACGAGACCACCAATATAGAATTGT
>Ga0224501_10004178_pt1 | contig 11404 bp, 10 predicted proteins | sample SF_Oct11_sed_USG_4_FD_169105 | JGI IMG/M metagenome (GOLD analysis project Ga0224501, IMG submission 169105) | Sediment microbial communities from San Francisco Bay, California, United States - SF_Oct11_sed_USGS_8_1 | ecosystem: Environmental > Aquatic > Marine > Sediment | place: USA...
GTATGTCGCAGTATGTCGCAGTATGTCGCAGTATGTCGCAGTATGTGGCAGTACAGAAAAGAGCCGTGGGAGCTATTGGACATTTGCTATATGTGACTTTCACATGGCAGTTTTTTCCACAGATAATTCATTTATAAACAGTCAAAAGGAGACTGGGTCTCAGTGTCGAACGAATGAGGATTGCCAGGCTGTATCTAAAAGTGTCTGCTCTACCTATGGTGACTGTATCTGCGCTGGGCAAGATATTCTAGTGGAAAATTTTGATGATGCTACAGGGACTGTTATCACTTCGTGTGAACTGGGGTGGGGTGAGTTTAATTCCCCACATTCCAAGCAACTATTTGTTTTGTGAGGGTAATAGCTAGCTTCTTTTTTCTTCTCAGGCAATTGACCATCCTATTCAACAGACCTCTCGAGTTTAAGGTTTTCTGAGGCATCGGGAGCTAGGCTAAATGTGAGGAACTCATACAATGGTAGCCCGCCGCGACTAAGATTCAAACCCAGGCTTGAACGGTTGTGACCCCAGCTCTCTTCCACTGAGCTATCCCGCTTTAGCAATCTATCGCTGAGTCTATCACTGCACTGTCTGGTGATTCTATTCTTTCCATATATTACAGTGAAGTGTCAGAAGCAGACAGATTGTGTTTGGCTCGGAACCGGAGCACAAGAGAGGTATTGTGCCCTGGAGGATGTGCTAGGACATTGCACCTGTGCGGACACCTCTCGCCTGGATGACCTCAGCGGGGCCTGTGAAGCTATCACAGAACAAGCTGTACCTAAATGGTGGAGTATGTACTCAATGACCCTTGATGTTTTTCTTCGTACCAGTAAAACTTCTTCACCATTATAGTTAAGCTACCGAGTTAGATGCTGGTTTTTTCTATAGTTCCAGCTTAGTATGGAGCAGTACGAGCAGTTCAGTAAGGACGCTCCACCTCATCATGAAGAGTTTTTTTATTTGGGGTATCTGGGTTGATTCTCAGTCTGGACACCTATTGTGTTTCTCGTCGGTTTCATACAGCAACATTAAATAAAGAAGGACCAACCGTTTCAATGGGGCACGCCGTACTAATAGAGACTCCAACCCTCAGCCATTTTTTGCATACCCCTCACACTTGCTAGGATACGAAAGAAGAACAGCCCTAAAGTAAAGCTATCTGCTCAGAATCATCTGAAGGCAAACTAGCATGTGGGATGCTAAATTTAATCTACCTCTGCTTATAGATAAAATCCCATGGTATGGATATGTGATTGGCGTTGTGATATTCCTGGTGCTGATTATGACCGTTGTTGGCTTGGTGAAGAACTATTATGATCAGATTAAAGAAGCTCAGAGTTTTCAGGAGAACAAGAAGTGAGCTTGGCCATTTCTTTTGTTCGCCGTAGACCATGTTGATCCATAGTTTTTGTCGTTTTTCTAAAGGGGCCCCACTCCACTTTTTGGTCCTCCCTGAACTGTGTACAAGGAAGCACATGTGATCAGCCAAAAAATTTCTTGAAATACTCTGCCAAGGCCGGGAGTTGAACCCGGGCCACAAGAAGGGCAGACAGTGAGATACATTATTTCTCCCACTGAGCTATCATTGATCATAAGGCACCTTTAAATAACTGTTTTTTTCTCGCAAAACCTGACACATGCCCCCAACACATTTAGGCAAACAATGGGTTTCAATCAAGTGGGAATGTTCAGTGCTAGAGCACCGGCCTTGCAATCGTGAGAACCTGGGTTGGAATCCCGGCTGAGACGTTTTGCTGTTGTTAGCTTGAGGTCCTCATATTAACCCTAGCCATAACTGGTGAAAAGACAGGTATCTTACCCGGCAGCTTCACCATAATAGTGAAAATTATACTATAAGAAAAACCTCATATCAGTACTTTTGTGCTTCAGCAACGGGGCATGTGCCAATGGATGTTCGATCGCATGAAAATACCAGGCTCAGTTAATATAACCTCGGTCAAAATCAGCGTTATGAGCCAGATTCAGGCCGATGAATTGAATGTGGCTGACTGTGACAGTAAGAGATAATCAGTTTGTGCTCGAGTATAGGCCAGCACACGTTTGAACCTTCTGAGGGTGGAAACAAATAGCCTAGCACCTAGGTTGACTGACCCCTCCCAGGAACCTGAGGGGGGCAACAGCAAACCAGCTCAGTATCCAAAAGTTCTTTTCGCCAATTCCAGGTCCATACTGCCTAAGAACTTACCCAAGCTAAACTACCCTGACAGAACTGAAAGTCCTAAAATAGCACTAACAAAGACAAAACGGAAGTTTGGAGATAAACTGGTAAGTGGTAGGCTGTGTTGTTACTGATTGAAGAAGCTCTGATTTTTCATGAGAGATGTACATTCATTAGTTTCAATAAAAAATACCTTATTAATTCAAGACTTATTTAAACCATTCTTAGCAGTGATCACTAATATAATCAATCATGCCATCATGATTTTTTGGTAGTTCCATATTGTCACATATTTTTATGTAATTCTTCAGATTAAATCTACGGTGACAGTGGCTTCGCTTAGGAAGAATACTGCGGCTCCACCAAAAAAGCCAAAGGTACGAAAATCTGAAGTGACTGGAATGGGGTGATGGGAAAGTAGAGGATGTCTTTGAAATTGACATCGAGTGCCTGTTCCTGCAGATTTTTGTCCTTCGCATCATCTTCAGTGGCTTCAGATCATGATATTAAAGAAAGGAAGTAGACTCATGAAGTAACGCTCTCTGTATTACACACCATGGGTCATTCTGGAAATAGATACCCAACTGAGTAACAGTGTTATCCTCGACATCAATATATGGATTGGCAATAGCCAATCTGATTTACATCTGAGATTACAAACTAGACTTAATCCATGCTGGAATTTCTAAAATTATATCACAAGTTTTCTTAGCTTTCTATAAAAGGGTAAAAAATTTAAATTTACCATTCAACTAATTTATGAAACTGTTTCCCCTTTGCATATACAGTTTACACTGACTCCAGTGAAGCTGTTTCAATGTCAGAGCTCATTAAGACTGTCTGTAGAGTCAGCCTTGTACTGCGGACTAGTTGCCAATCCGTAATATTTCTAACAATAGGTGTTATAATTGAGTTCTGGTTTTTTAGGCTACAGCTGTCAGAACATTAAACGATCGCTCTTCTGCACAGCCAACTCAAATCCTGTCAAAGTCTAAACTTGTGAGGACAAGTAACTCTTCTCAGAAGAAAGTTAAAAAAGCTAAAACTAAAAAAGCCAGGATTATAGAATAAGAAGGCATTTCACCTGTTCTGGCTTTCATTGATTTCTCTTACATTCTGTTAGGGGTTATATACATGTAATATATATACATGTAATTTAATAACTTAAGCAGCATTAGTGACCAATATTTGGTTAGGGCTGATTAGGAATTTATATTGGATCTGAACAGCTTCAAAGAGATTATTTTCAACTATGGTAAAGCCACACTGCCGTCCACCAAACGGAAATTGCGCCTGTGCTATCACACTATTATTCTGTTGGCAGCCGATACAGTCTCTGAGTAAAAATACCATAATAAAGGATACTGCAGACTTGGGTTCAACTTCATCATATAATTATATGAAGGGTTATTTGTTATTTAATTGATGGAAAAAGCAAGATATATAAGGCAAAACGTTGATACTGACCCACTTGTGTTGCTTCAAGGCAACTTGTAGCTGATGGAAAAATTAAATGTCTCACTCAGCTTCACACAACCGTTAAAGGTTGTACCAAGATAACGAACTCTACTCGTTTTTCAGACGCATGGTTGCATTCCCTTCTTCCATTGGGTAGGCTAGTCCAGCTCTAATTAGATGGGCCAGCACAGACACTTGACATCTTAGCGTGCCAAAAAATAAACTAAATGGGATAGAGTTGTAGCTGCCTTTGTAGAAATGAAAGAATTAGGCTCACTGTTTGGAAAGCGTTCAGTCTGCTGCTAGAGACGTAATAAGACGCTCGAGTGTGGCTTAAGTACAGTATCACTGAGTCCGGGATCTAAAGTATAACCCGATTAGCCCACCCAGTCCCTGACTGGATGAATGGCATCCAACAGCGCTGTTTCTTGGGTGAATGAGTACAGCAATGGGCATATGGGCCCTCACTTCACCTGTTTTCATCGGTTTGAATGGGAGATCGGTATCTTAATTGGCATACTCTTTGCAATAGTGAGGACACTATAGGAGAGAAAGATTCTTTGCATGATGCATGTATTTGAGATCGAGTTCATCAACTTCACATTATTCACTTGGTTGTTGGCTTTTACATGTATTACAATTCAATAAAAAATGGTGATTGCATTATTCTAAAAAGAATACTAGCAACTATGGCCACAGAATTATGATTATAATGGTTGTATAAGAACAATGTAACAAATCTAACTATTCATTGATTAAATAGTAAGAATCTAAAATGAAATTTCATGAGAATTACTATCATTTGAATATCGCATGGTAGATGTTTCGTCTGTAAATCCATTATTGTTCCTACTAATGTTAGCCTCCTTTTGTTGTTCTTCCAATTTTGCAGCCTTTTTTTCTTCGTGGAGTGACCGGAGTTCATATAAAGAGTCATATACTTCCATAATAGCATAAAGTATCGCCAGAGCATTCTTGACAAGAAAAACTGAAATCAATTCATCGTATTGGAATTTCATGTAGATTCGTATCCCCATCAGTGGAAGATTCACAATAGCTGTCTCTGTGAAAACATACAATATTATATTATAATATATTATGCTTTATTTACATTACATTACATTATATTATATTATATTATATTATATTATTTTTTATTATATTGTATTATATTATATTATATTATATTATATTATATTATATTATATTATATTATATTATATTATTTTATTTTATATTTTATATTATATTACATTATATTAGGTAATACCATTGGTGATTGTTAACCAACTGCAACGGACTTATTTGAACGGGGATGGAAACACAACTTCGCAATCTCTTTACTGATGATATGAGCTGTCACCTACCTGTAACTGCCTTAAATATCTTTATTTTGACGGATGTCCTGACTGAGGCAAAGTGGTCGATGAACAGGCTCACGAGAACAAGAGAAGGTCGGATGAAATTGAGGGTGACAATCACAAGAATTGCATCTTCCAAAGCATCACCCACCTAGACAACAGTTAGACACCATTATAATACGAACAGAGGCAGCGGGCTGGTGGCATCAACAGCAGCAGTGGTGACAGCGGTACCAGTGGCAGAAACATGAGCAATCAACCAAACACCAACCATAACAGCAGCAGTAATTGTGGTGAGAAATGATAACAAGAGCAAAGAGAGCTTGTTGGTTTGTATAGTTGTATCAGGTAGTGGTGGACCATTTTGTAAACAAGGATTTGCCTTAATAATTTCATTCAAGTAAGCTAAAATTAACCTAACCAGACTCCTATTAATGGGAGCTTTCTTCAATCCAATGGTTTTATGGAGCTGTAGCGTGTAAGAATTGAGTGCCAAAGGTGTCCAAAACCTTTGTTTAGTTCAAGGTCACTGCTCTACCCATACCAACAAGATGTCTGTATTTCCCGCTCTGTTAATACGCCAAGCTAAGTGTCAAGGTTGTCAGAATGCCAAGGCTAGCTATTGATAGCTTACTTTTATCTATGGTCGCTTCACGGGTCGCTTCATTGTTGTGAAACAGACTGCTCAATTTTCTGTCCTTAGACAAACAAGATGTTGAGAGACGACAGCTCCGATTCGTCCGAAGCTGCTTGCATGTTTTAACTATGCCTATCTGTTCACATGATCATGTCTGATCAAAATATAGCTATTATTATTCCACCACAAAGTTCGGTACCCGGTAAACTGACAGGACACGTGGACCGAGCTCAGAAGTAAAGTAAGGTCAGTTGCCCTTCATCTCAAGTGAATTGTTTTAGGATTTAAAAAGATGATTCTCTGTATGTGAGTTCGGTGTTCTGACTAAGGAAGCAAAGTAATATTCTCCATTATAGTACCAATAGTCGAAATTGTTAGAAGACTCACTTTGTTTTCAGTGCCTGCATCGTACAGGCTGTCCAGTAGATCTACATTATCCAGTATATCAATCATAAATGTCTTCACCAGCGTCATAATAGTGGCGCGCCGGACTAAACTTTCATTTCTGTGATGGTGACCGCTTGTAAACAGCACACAGACCACGGCCGTTAAACTGTAAAACATGCATACCAGACAATGACATGTCACTGCATGAGAAGATATAAGATGCTCAAATCTGACAAAATGGGCTATAGGGAAAGGTTCAATATGTTTGTAAAAGCTTAAAATCACCCTGTGATTATAAACAGGACTACTGACCTTTTATTTTAAAGGAGAGATTGTGATCGATAGATTTCGTTCTTTAGATTGATTCAAAGTGCAATATTTACTTATGTATTTGGTAAAAAACAGTCTGCCTTACTAGAAACTTTGTTATATATGCAAATTTGACTATATGACGGTTTTATACATTGTGTGATATTAAAAAATAAAGTGTTTTAATCCTACATGTCATTGTATTCTAACCAACAGCACATGTATAGCTCTATGAGCATGTGAGTGGGAGGCATTTAATCTCCAATGACAGATGTTCTGTCCCCTTTCAATGGAGAAGCTTTGTAAAATATCTCTCCGGGGAGAGCTGAATAAAACATGAAGTTTGGTGAGCAGTGCCATACAAATGATTAAACAAGCTACTACCAACATAATAGCTGCAGTCATGTGCTCGGGTTGTTCACGACCCAAATGGATTTCGGTCGTGGTCTGCTAAATTGCGCAAGAGCGCGATCAAAAAGCGCGATCCAAAAGGCGCGACCGAAAGCACGCGAACAGAATTCCGCGACCGAAAGTAGTAGTTTAGGCAAATGTCAAGGTTACCACAAAGAGGCTTGATAACTACGTTGAGATAATGTATCACAAATTCGGCTCTAACCGATGAGTTAAAGTTTGGGAGAGGACAACTCTGGTCTGATCAAAGTCCATCCTGAACTCAACAGCGTTTCCGCACCGCGACCATGTGTTCGCGACCAAAATTTTTCCAAAAATTTCGGTCGCGAGCACACGAATGCACCTATTATCTCTTATCGACCCACGCATGCTATGCGTGTCCAACGATAAGCTGTAATGTTACATAATTTTCTGGATTTTGATAACTCGGACCATGGACTCTCAGCAGTCTAATGAGTCTATGTCATCTGACAGCTATCAGGAACACTGCAGAGCTCAGCCTACTGAGTCATTCATTCAGTCTTTACCAAGAGGAATCATGAGAAGACTTTCTGGGTCTTCTTATTATTCTGCTCAAGCTCTTGGCAGTCTCATTAAACGGACCTCTTAAAACTTGACTCGTTGGAGCACTAGAAGCCATAGACCATTTGAGGAGCTAATTCTTACAGTAGGCTTTCAGGTTGACTAGGAATTGAACTCGGCATCTCTAGATATTGAGCTAAGTGCTGTGAAAGTAGCCATGGAGATATCCCGCTATCCATGCGCATGCCACATAGAGAAGGCAACTGTGTGGATTTTGTGATCCAAGACTGTCAAGGGTGGAAGAAAAAGTCGTGCTTAAACCAATGATATCTGGTCCTAGCTCCAGTGTGCTATCCATTAAGCAGCGTCACTGCACTGAGCTATCGCTCCGGCCCAATGACCAACTGATAAGGCCTGTACATGCGACGAAAGCTAAAGAAACTGACCTGATGTATATCTTCAGAGCACTGATGTCAGTATGAGTATGTAAATCACCCTTAAAAATAACGGCGACTCTTACTCCGAGGTTTATAGCATAAACCAGCCAGCTTAATGCCGCAAAAGGCAGGCCTGCAGGAAGGAGAATGAGTTACACGCGTGGATTTATAACTGTATTATTACATGCCAGAAAAAATTCTGAGTGAGATGCAAGAACCGGGCCTTACAATGAAGGAGAGAACTGATGCTGACTCATCAGTGGCATTGTCTGGTTCATTTAATCAGACGGAAAATCAGCTGCTCCAGCAATGTAATTTTACATCAAGGTTCAGACTACAAGGGCTTTCTATGCGCTAACCTAGTCTGAAAGAAATAAGTGACTGATTAATCAAGTTACTAATGTGATTGCATTAATTAAGAGTCTTAGTTTTTTTCAGAGTAGTCTATCTTGTTTTACATAATAGCAAGACTTCACTGCTCCCAGTATACGTATATAGTTCCAGATTTGGTGTTATCGGACTATGCCATATGATGGATAAGAATTTACATTGCATTTTAATGCAACTGGTTGTTTCCAGGATGATCCAATTAAGGTATTGTGGTGGGTGGATCACCTTCATATAAGGGCCCAAGCACACTGGTGCAAACCAACGAAAGAACTGCACGCGAGGTTTTGTATGCATTTTGTTTGCCAAAACAGGATGTTTCACTCTGGTTAAAGTAATTCTGTGAGTTTGATCTTTGACCTTAGTGTTGCGAATTCGACAGGATTGAAAGACAAAGTGGGCACTGGGAATTGAACCAGGAACTTCTGGTCACTAGGTCCAGCATGCTATCCGCTATAGCCATGTTCCCACACACACGCTCTCACGCCTTCATGACACTTCACATGTCATTCAAAGCTGCGCACTTTGTAGAGTCCGCAAAAAGATCAGTAACAAAACAAATATTTGTTGTTTCTATTAGCTACTTAAAACTAATAAGTCTGGTGCTGTAATACTTCAATAATGAATACTTTATACAGATTCACATGGAGGAGGTAATGCTATGGGCCCTTATGGCTTTGTTTTCTTCTGTAATGTACAGGGGCCAAAAACAACAACATGCGGCGCGAAAAACAAACCAGGCTCTGGAAATTCAAAACTAACTGTGCCATCTATTCAAATTCGTCCGCCATTGTTGTTTAATTTTTGCCTGACCACATCCAGTGACATTATGTCACTGCCGCACTGACACACTCATACATGTGGCAGCTGAGGCTCACCTTTTTGGAACATTGTTCCCTCTTTGTGTCTTGCTGCAAGGTTGTCAATCCTCCACTCACGGAAATGGAAACCCAAGACTATGGCAATGACAATGAATCCATCGGCGATGAAGAAGTAATGCCAGTTTGAGTTCCCTGTCTCCTTCACTAGGTGAAGATTCATTAGGATAGCCTGCAATTTGGTGAAAATCACCAATTATTTAACTCAACCTCAGCAATGATTTAGCTGACATCCCAATTGGATGCTTATGCTTATGAAAGGTAAAGGTTATTCCCATAGCCCATAACAGCCGTGTGGGGAAGTAGCTGCTATAGAGCCAACTTGCACCTCTATCTCACTATCTTCACCTCCCTCAGCTTTGGAAGGAGTCAAGTACCCATTTTGTTGCTCGGTAAACAGGGAGAGTTTTTGAAAAATCCCGCGCACAAGCTGTGTTTTGAACTCAATATCTTCAGCACCAGTGGTGAGTGCTCGAACCGCTTAGCCACAGCACGGCATTGAATGCTTGATTTAAATAATCCACAGAACATATGATTGGGGTGTTTTCTGATGAGACTATGGGATTTTAACCTACTGCATGGTGTATACAAATGGCAGGGTAGCTCAGTGATTAAACCGCTTGACTTTAGATCAGTAGATCCTGGGTTCAAGCTCAGACCCCTAACTCCTAATTCCTAGCCTCTACCACTTCAGAACAAGCTTCAGACTTCGAAGACCTGGCAAATAGGATGGTAAAGTTAAATAATGGGCAAAGCATGGGGCATTTGAATTGGACTGCAGGAATGTGCCTACATCAGGTGCAATACTGAATGACAACTTACTGATAAACATACCCATGTGTGTTGGATAGGACAAAGGCCATAAAGTAGGGTTAGTAGTTAGATTACCAAGATCACGCTGTAAGCGTTACTAGTGGGTGTGACTGAGTTGTCCTTTTGTAGACAGCCTTACAGTAGACGTAGCTTTTCCAGTTATGGGAAGAAAATCCCTCTTGGTCGTATATATTGATGATCTAGATGATTTTTTTCACATGTTCTGTTGTTTGATCATCTGACTTTAAACCCCAATCCTGTTCAGTCACAGGTATAGCCACTAATGATTAAAGTGTACCCATGTTACTACATGTAGTAGTAGTATTAGTAGTAGTACTCATAGTAGTAGTAGTAGCAGTAGTAGTAGTGGTAGTAGTTGTAGTAGCAGCCGTTTGCTCTGATAGGTTTTCAGTTGACTGCGATCAGTTATCATACCTGTGACACTATATTAGCAGAACAGTGGCGATTTGCCCCGGCCCGCATGTTTCACAACATCCACACAGTCAAAGGAATATCAGGAAAGCTCAATGGTATAGCGCTGGGCCCACAGCCATGAGAATCCCGGTCATGGCGGGCCCCCATTGTGAGTATGCGGGTCTCAGTTTAATCATAGCTCAAAGCAAATGAGGCGGAGCGTTGACACTGACCCGCTCTTTTGATGCTCCATATTAAGCCGAAACAGGTGAAGAGGCAACTATCATCTGACCCAACACCTTCACTATAACATTAAAGAAATCATGCAAGCTAAAAAAAGGTTGACTGTGATGGGTCACTATACCTGTGTAACTAGTAGCAGCACAGCAGCAGTTTGCACTGGTATGTTTCTGAGCGTGATCAGACAGAATCTCCTCATGGGGTCCTTAGTATTTAAATCCGCGCCTGCCATGTTTCCACCTTTCCCTACAGCAGCCATAAACCAGTGATCCATGATGGCGGTTAGTAAGCCCCGCTACTACTGAGTTGCAGTATTAGTCTATGCTAGTGTAATGCTGTGTGCAAGCAGACATTATGAGTAATGAATGATGTGAAAGCGCTCCACTTCACTACCACAAATGAGCTCGATCCATATACAATTGTTTGAGATAATCTGACAAGTCTAGCTAATATTGTGCTGAAGAAGTTGTAGCACGGGTGTTGACTTTAATTGGCACAAAAAGCAATAGAACTTACTACACTTTTTATAGTTCAGCTAGAGTACTAATGAATCCTATTTCTACTAATATACCGCTATTCACAATGAATTGAGTCATTTTCTATGCACGAGACTACCATTATGCCATGTTGCATAACCTTTTCGTCTGCAGCTTTGCGGAAGAGGTTCACTATAATCTCATTGGAGAAAGACAAAAATGGGCACCTTTAATAATATAGAGTATATTTGAACCATGAAGACCGCCGGAACTGACCATTCAGTATTGCCTAAATTGAAGTATTTGAAGTGTTCAAGTGTTCATAGCTGTTGCAGGGGTGTACTCGTATATGTACTCTTCATGTTCGAAATTCCAATGTCTTGATAATTCAGCAAATAGATTCTCCGTGATTTCTTCATGAAGAGAAAAGGAATCTCAGATTTTTTATCAACTGCATCATAGGATTTTATAATTATGTCTGAGAGCAACAGCTACTA
>Ga0224501_10004179_pt1 | contig 11404 bp, 8 predicted proteins | sample SF_Oct11_sed_USG_4_FD_169105 | JGI IMG/M metagenome (GOLD analysis project Ga0224501, IMG submission 169105) | Sediment microbial communities from San Francisco Bay, California, United States - SF_Oct11_sed_USGS_8_1 | ecosystem: Environmental > Aquatic > Marine > Sediment | place: USA...
CGTCCTGAGCCAGCGTGGCAGAAAATGGCTCAATCTCCCCTCAATGACACCACACAACCTGTGGACAACGAGGAGGAAGGCCGAAGTCCACCCACGGACAGACGATGGCTGATGGAAAAAAACATAGATATGAACATATTAACATACATGTATAGAGAAAGATTATTCAACTTTATAAATAATGGATTGAGTTTTCAACCAGTGAATAAGGGTCAGCATCACTCAACGGTTTTTAAAGCTCTACCTCTCCCCTTTCGTTAAACACTAGCCGAGTTATCGGTGGGTGAGGCATAAATCTGGTTAAGTTGACCTCCAGCCTCCCTGGACTATCCACTCAGGTCAACAATGGACAAACAATGGCTGATTTAAAAAAAATGGTGTTGAGTTTTTAAAGGCTTAGTTCGTTAAAACACACGAGGTTGTTTTTGGATCGAGGCGATCGCAATTTTGTGAGTTGCAAAGCTAAACCCGTTAAACTTCACCGCTTTGTCAATGGTTGGAGGTTGAGGCAATTGGGGTTTACAGACCCAAATCTTTGCTCTCTTGCCCTATCTTCAGACTAATAAATTATACTTTTTATGATTGTTTGAAACATTTATTTAGATTAGCAATAAAAAATTAAGATAAAAGTACCTTTTTTACAATTAAAAAATATAAAAATAAAAATACAAAAGACGAGCAAATCATAATCCAGAACAATCCAGAACAATCCAGAACAATCCAGAACAATCCAGAACAATCCAGAACAATCCAGAACAATCCAGAACAATCCAGAACAATCCAGAACAAAAAATTGGGTGGTAACTTTTGTAATTAGGCTGCGGAAGAGGAATTTTGAGGGCACAGCTCTGCAAGTATTCATTGTGGTCACTTTGGTTCATCAAACGTTTGATAGGTGATATTTATACTAAACTAAACTAAAATTTTAAGTTGGACATATATCGTATTCATGTTATTGTTACTACTTGGTTGCGATGCCTGGCTATCACCGAGGTCTCGATAACATGTCCAGTATATACAAAGTATTCCCGCGGTGTCCACACTTGATAATATATGGGTTGAGTTTTAGCCACTTAATTCTGTTCTAGGCATTTACTGGTCCCAGTCATTGGTTAGTTTTCACCGCGTGGGATGTCATTTTAAAATACCTCCAGTTCATACACCATGAAAAATTAGCTAGCTAACCCCTATCGAAATGATAGATTGGAAGCTTACTTATCTTTGTGAGTATTTGATTTGTACTATCTTCATCCCCAATTGACATCTTATGGAATCAGTGCGTCTTATGATTACCTCAGAGCAAGCATCATTCACCATCTTCCAGGTGAGGGTAAAAAGTAATTTAGTGTCTCCAAACCAACTGTCAGGATTGGTGCAGAAATTCAGCTGAATCAAAATCTGATTAAGCTTTTCCTGAGGTGAGTTAGTAGACTTTCTGCTTCCATCCTGTTCCCTATAAAGGAGGTGACTCTATGAGTGGGCCTCTTTTATCTACATCGCAACCCTAAAACTGGTGAGGGGTTGTGAGAGACAAAAGTTTTTTGCCCTAGGTGAGAATCAAACCAGGATTACCGGGTCCAAGCCCCAGTACACCATTTATTAAGCCATCCTTCACCATAGGTAAGGGTCATTCGCTTGTTGGCGCTTATCGCTAATGTTTGTCCTTCGGGCTTCAAGATGGCCAGGTATTTTACAAGGAAGTGTCTGACTTCCGGGTGAGTTAGTTTATTTAAAGTGAGGGAATGTGTGGCAATCCGGAGCCACAGAAGCAACTAAGAGTCACAAGTTTGCTAAAGGCTTGCGCCACAGAAAACCCCCATCAATAGTGAAAACTGAGCGCGCAATTCATAGATACAACTCCGCACTTATACCAACTGACCTATCCTGGTGCCCATAGCTATTATTCTCATGAGCCACCACCATAACCACCTGGTCTATTGGTTCTAGAGTCATTTCTTGTACCATATAGTTTGACTTGATGGCCTGGTGGTATCATTCGCTGTCTCGCATAATAATTAGGCATTACTATTTGAGGCGGCGGATGGCCCACACAAGATTCCTGGGTCGATTTCTAAAGGGACTATACCTGATTCTCTCTTGCATCCTCATCTGGTTTGGATGATGGGTCCACCCACTCAGTTACTTTCTCTATCTGGGCCATACATGGGTCCACTCTGACAAACGAGTCTCTTATCTTTTACGATTGAGATGCGTAGGTGTGCGGCGTAGTGTATGTCACTATGAAAATGAAATCCCATTGTATACCTGCGCATACCTATACATGGCACAAGTCGTAGCATTATAGAACTCCCAGCCGTGCTTAACCCAGATTGTTTTGATGCTTACTGAGGAAAAACTTAAACTTTTGGTACCACCACTACCAGGTGTACTGTCATAACCATTATCAGTCATTATTGATTATAGTAGTTATTATAACAGGATAGCACTGGGACTCGGGAGTCTAACAGGAGACCTTGAGGTCATGGTTAGCCTCCCGCTGTGAGTGTAAACTCCTCACTCAATTGCCTGCTTCAGCTGTTCTAGAACGTTTTAGAACAAACCCCGAGATTCATTTCATAGATTGACACAAGCAACGAGCAGAAAAGCTAATAAATGCAAAAGAGATTGTTGGGATTTTGCGGAGTTGCGTTTCCATAATAAATAAATGAAAGACAGCCCTCGAATTGATGTCATTGGTGCACAAATGCAGATGAGTTACCATACGAGTACATAATTCCTTCAAAATTCCATAGGATGATACCTAATCCGCTCTCCTCTTCTTTCTAGTTCAATTAGATAACTCTGCCGTAGTTTGTAGGCAATCACCGATGTTATAAACTAAGATACCAGACATATATATTTGCACCCATATTAGGCACTGAATCGTTAGTAATACCGATACAAAGTGAGCAATGTTTTAACTGAGTGAACTTGCGGCTCACAGAGTGAGTCATTATATGTTAGCAGGTGGAATCGCTAAAATTCGTAACGAGGTATGCAACTCCGTAAACTATCTAATTTCATTCAATTTCCTTGTCCAGCGCATGGCTGTAGACTGGCAATGCTGTCATCAGATAGCGAACAATTCAGACTTCTGTTTTCCCTGTGACTACAGCAGTCCTATGATTGGGACTATAAACTAAATTTTTTCCTGTTTAGAATGTCGGAGGAGCTGAATTCCGGATCAGATGCTTACTGGCCTAGCTGGGTTAACTACACGGCTCCTGTCTGTATCGTTCTTGCATTTCTCGTTATCATCGCTGTCCTTTACAAGATAAAAGTACCGCCGACCCCTGAGGTGAGATAGTATTAACGAGGGTGCGGGTGTAAGCAAAAAGTCTCCTAAAGAGGTATAGCTTGGAAAACGCTGAGTCAAAGACTCAGTAGGGAGTAGGGAGTAGGGAGTAGGGAGTAGGGAGTAGGGAGTAGGGAGTAGGGAGTAGGGAGTAGGGAGTAGGGAGTAGGCCAATTTCTGCAAACATTTTACATTACATTAGGATTAGGAAGAAGCAATGCATGGTTTAGTGGGTAAGGCGCTTGGTTCTAGATCTGGTGACCTGGGTTTGTGGACCACTTTGGACTTTCCCTCTGGTTGGAATTTGGATTGCTCAGGAGGCTCACTAATAGAGTACCATCTCTATGGGGGCAACCCATGGACCGTCCCGAAGACAACTCATTGGTTTAGTGGTGCTATCTGTGTAAAACTAAATGATGTTATCTTTTGCCCAGGAAGCTATACACTTATCAATAAGCATTTGGAAAGTGCTCTGATTAAAATCTGGCTAACATTAGGTCACATTTTGGTCCCTCGATCTGAATGGCAACCTCTAACTTATCAAATCTCACGTTTTTCAGCATTTGCTGAAGAAGTCAGAGATGGCTTCTGGTCATCAAGGTCATCACCATGGTGAAGGAAACACAGCCTTTTCAGCTGACGAGGGTCCACAACTATAGAGACAACACAGGAAGCTGTGACCCAATTAAATCACACACAAAGACTTATCGATAATAGTCATGATGTATTGCCATGTAACCACACATCTCTTCCAACACAATCAGTTTGCATCATTAATATAACATGCTGATGCCAAGTTATAGTCAAACCATCAGAAATTGGGTCAATCCTGTGCCAATTCACAGAAATAATGAACCAGCATACTGTGTAACGGACTGGCTATCATTCACCAAACCGGCTGTATGTAGCAATTATGCCATGAAAACAGAACAGTATTGAAACCTGATGGGATAAAATGCAGTGTTTGAAAAGTGTAATTTCCATAAATGTTTACCGTGAAAAAAATGTGTATCTTAGTCATTCGAGCAATCAGATCAAAACTTCAAGAGGGCCAAGTGTGACCACCATTGATACATGAGAAAATGTGTGAAACTAGTGGAGCATGGTTGTACACAACAGGCATTAGCGTGGTGCGATTGCTCTTTCTGACAAAGCGCATCACGTATAATGTTTACGTATCGGGATCATAGATATATAATGGCTGGTTCAATGGGATGCACCAATGTCTAATTTACATGTCTATTGGTCATACATAACAGCTGTATGGGTGATACTCAGACTAGTTTTATCTTGAGAAATTCGTACTCTTCCTCATCACTACGCTGTAACAAAGAGAGGAAGACCGCCATGGCTTATCCCAGTCCACGTGCTAGTCATATTGTTCATTGAGAACAGGATCTTTTGTAAAATAATAGAGACGGTACGGCAGTATACGTAAGCCATTGGTCATGAGGGGGAAGTGGCTGTACATGTACTGGTAACGCTGTAACTGAGGTGGGGCACCGTTCCTCTTCCTCACTGTATGAGGTATGGGATACAGGATATGATGCACCCATGAAAAAACATGCCATTTCAACTCACTGAGTAGTTTTCTTCATGGAGCACATCATGGACCATCTTAAAAACATGTCCAACCTATTGATACAGAAGGAAGACTTTCTTTGATGCCAAATGGAACAATCGGTGTACAATTTCAAACGGTACCTTTAGACAAAGATTTAGATTCCGTCAGAATGAATGAAATTTTCTTTAAATTTAAATTAACTTTAATTCACATTAATATCTTTTAAAAAATTAGCCCAACTATTGTGTAATATATTCAGTTCAAACAATTCGCTGCTAGGATCCATTTTCATGCAACAAACCATCACCATAGGCTTCTCCTGAAGTCGGTACTCACCCAATGACTAGATTGAAAATCTAAAGCTCCCGTAGCATGGAATGCCATGTTCATAAGTACTACCTGATATTCGGACAGTGCGGAAAGACTGTAGACTGTAACAAAATAATAACAAGGTGTGTAAGGACTAGATCAATCAGGTAGTTCCCAGTCATCCAGTGACTAGTGGGAGTATTGAGTGATGGCAAATCTATTAGGGAGAAACACATTGGATGATCCCTTGAAAAATTACAATGGTTGAAAAAACCTGGATTCATTAGCACAATTTGTTCTTAGGTTTAAATTTATTTCAGTTTTTTCAGCTATTGTCTGTCTGTGATTGGGCATAGGCCTTCCTCTTCGATGCCCACAGGTTGTGTGGCACCAATGACGGAACGATTGAGTCATTTGCTGTCCTGTTTGCTCAGGACAGGTTGACAAGGTGTAATCACCCAGGGAAAATCCCTTGAAATACTAGTCTTTATGTTACTGTACTACGCCACGGCCACAAATTGAACTCGAGACACAGAGAGGACAGACAATGAGAGACATTACTTTCTCACTGAGGTTTCATGATGGACATTATTTCAGTTAAACTGGTTTGTTCCAGCTCAACCCCCCCCCTATTTATCGGTATTTCAGACATTCTAAGAGAAGGGAGAAGTCAGACAACTCCACAACAACTCGTCTGTGAAGCCTTCGTAAGGATAGTGAGAAACTATGCACCTCACACTTCATACCCTGTATCTCGGTACCCTCGCAACCATATAACCCGCACCCACGAAACCATGTACGTTCGATTATGAGAGCACCAGGGGTACAGGGTATGAGAGCACCAGGGGTACAGGGTATGAGAGCACCAGGGGTACATGGTATGAGAGCACCAGGGGTACAGGGTATGGGGTGCATAGTTCCGACTTCCCCCTAAATGACACGTCATTTATTTGGCACCCTAAGTGATATGGGTCTTACCTCCGGGCTCACAGAACCGGTTGTGTCTATAGTATAAATAAAAAAACATGAGTAGGAACATAATATAGCCGCAGAATATCAGAACCTTCAGCCTTAGAGACGTATCAAGCTGTCAAAATATAATCAAAATGTCACCGCCTCACGTCATTCAGTGATTGTGGCATTCACAATAGTCTGAATGAGAACTACAGTGTAAAATATTGTGCATTGTAGTCATCATGGGAAGATAACTCTATGAATGGGCTATTTGCACAGTAGACACCCTGCCCATGTACGGGTGCACATTGTGTCATTATATCTATCATTGCTTGTAGTATATCCGAGTTGGAGTTGGAGTTTGGAATGAGACAGGAAGCTATTTTTTGGTTTTCACCTTTCAGTGGTAAGTAAACCAAAGTCAAGTAAAAACAACAGTTTTCTCCTGATATAAGCAAGTGAACAGAAAGCAAGTGATGTAACTGTTACAGTCTGCATCCAGGCTGAGGTTAATAATGTGCTGCGGGACCTGAGCGGGTTGATATAAGTCAGCACTGTGTGGTGGGTCTCCGGGTCTTTCTCCCCTAAACTTTCGTTTTTTACAATACTGTTGTCATCTAAAGGCGTGTGCAGCGGACTGTGGCTATTTTAGTTTCATTCATACCTTTATTGTATTTGAGGTCTTAATGAGAGACGCTTGAATCAGCAGTGTAAGCAGCATATACAGCAGTGATGCTGTGACAAATACCACGAACCATGCTACGTGGGCCTCTGCAACATGATATAACAACTTTATACAGAGACCATGCAGAACATTGGCACTAGGCCATTGGCTGGAAGAGTGGTGGGGCGCTGGGCTCGCAACCGTGAGAACTTGGGTTCAAATCCTGGTCGGTGCACCCTCCTGTTGTGAATGTGGACGCCTCACACATAGCTCAATATGAGTCGCACTATGAGATAAAGCATTGATACCAACTCAGTCGTAGTGCTGCGCACTAAGCCATGATTGGCAAAAATCATGAATCTAACCTGCCAGCTTCACCATGCAGTAAAGACATCATACGAGGAAAAAGCTCATTGGTTTCTTTTCAAGATGGTGGTTCATTGCGCTCTGATGGAGAACATTACTCTAGTCTAAGGAATGAGCCTTTTTCATCTGACAATCCAAATTTGGCAAGGGGACAGGAACTTAGAGTTATCTCCCTGGTATGTGAATCAAAAACTCCTGCATGGTCCTAAGTTTACAATAACCTACTGCTTCACTCCGATATAGCTATCACTTTGGAAGGGCGAAATTTCTCAGGCTAGAGTTCCTGTATAAGTGTATGTAGGTGCGTGTGTGTGCGCATATAATACCCTTACCCTGCCCAGTTTATAATCTCTAAGTCACCAAATCCTGAGCAGGACTCAGAGTTATTATGAGCACACAACTCCAATCACAAATACTCACTGTGGTTGATGTTTGATGTTATCAGTGTTAATAGTAGCAGAGCTGTTACTTCAGTGAAGCCACACAGAAATATGCACCTGATGTATGCACGGTATTTACCACCTAATCTGTGACAATATAATATAATATTGAAAACAATCCGGACGATGGGAAGGTCACATGACTAGAAGTTGCCCGTTGGGCTGCTATCGATGCCAATTAAAGGCTGCCCTTTAGTGAATATCAAGCAAAGGTTACCTGCTAGTGAGCATCGGACGAAGGCTACCTGCTAGCAGGTGTCTAGTGAAGACTACCTGTTAGCGATTGTCATGTAGAGGGTACCTGCTACTAAGTGTTAACGAGATGGAACCTGTTAGCTAGCGTCAAGCAGAGTGGACTTTCTAATGGCTATCAAATAGAGGGTGTATGCTAGCAAGTGTCAAGTAGAATGTACCTACTAGCGATCGGCAAGTCACTGGTCAAGTAGAGGGTGCCTCCTACCAATTGTCATGTAGAGGGTTCCTGCTACCAAATGTCGAGTAGAGGGTGCCCGCTAGTGAGTGTCAGGTAAGGGGTACACTTGCTAGCATGTGTCAAATAGAGGGTACCTGTGATTGTCGTAGTGGGTACCTGCTAGCGATTGTCGAGTAGAAGAGAGTGTAGCAAAAGCAGATAAAGTATCTGGGCATAGTATGTAGTACGATACACCACCACCAGACAGCGACACGAGGTCGTTCCTTGCTCACTCTGGGGTCATCCTCCTCCTCGACAGCAGCCACGGCAGCGCTGATTGATGGGAAGAAATTGTAGACCTGTGGGAATGTGAATTCGACAGATCAGATTATTAACACGCAGACTATCAAGGACACAGACACATAAGAAGTGAAGTCTATGGTGGCTTAGTGAAACTGAGGCCTGACAGGAGAAGCAAGGTTCTGTTTGGGTGCCACAGATGGGGATTGCGATTTCAAATGAAGGAGGATCAAATATAGGGTTACATGTAAACATGTATACATTATACATGTTTACATGTATATGAAACATGCCAATCCCAGGAAGAAAGTTGGCTGATCGGTGACATAAAGACTAGGATACACTAAAATCACTCAGTAGGCCTTTTTCTGTCTTACTTTTATACATATAGCAGTTCAGGAGACCCAACAAAAGGGACACAGGACGGGCTTACTTTGACTCTGCTATGTCAAGTGCTATAATTCCTGGCTTGATGATTTTTTGGCCATTCTATTTAGCGGGTTGGGGTTAGGAATTATGTGTGGGGCTCACAATCACAATGGGTGCATATCATGACAAGGATCTTTGGACCTTGAGCCAAGTACTCTATAGCCATTGAGCTTTCCAGTACCCGCTATCCCGCCATCCTGCTTCCCCGCTATCCCGCCATCCTGCTTCCCCGCTATCCCGCTATCCAACTACCCTGCTATCTTGCTATCCCACTACCCTGCTATCTTGCTATCCCACTACCCTGCTATCTTGCTATCCCATTAAAAGTCGCAGCATGTGTGCTACTAGGCCTGAGTTCGAATGCCAGAAAGGCAACATGTGGGCAGACTAAGCTCCGCTCCACCGCAGTAACGGTTTAGCAATATTTTAGATAATTGTTTTTAATTCTCGCTCTCATAGAAGAAAGGAATCTAATGAGATGGATAGTGAGTGGATTTTCGCTGTCTTTAGTGAAGGAAAACATGCACCCAATCTCAACCCAAACTGAAGAATCCCAGATTTAAACCACGCCCTTACTAGTTCCTGAAACTGTCTACAGCCTCACCCAGTGAGCTATGATCCTATAGCGATGGGTTTAAGTTTCCGACAGGGAATTTTATCACTAAACATCCAACAATTTCACAGAAAGAAGTGGTACTACATGCACAAGAATTCCTTTCACATGTTTGGCCATTAGGGATGTACTCACATGGCAATCTGTCATTGTAATCCGAGAGAAATCATAGTGTAGAAAGTATCCCACACTGTACACTAATCCAAATATAGGAAGAAACAATGTGACTGCGTAAAATCGCCTCCATGGTACGGTGTGTACCCAGCGATGTCTCATCTGCCCAATGACACAGTGACACTCATCTGCAGATGCTTTCTAGGTACTGTCCGGCTGGTAGTTAGAGCCTTTACAAGCTGCTCCTGACTCATATAAGGTGTTGTGATTTCTGATTAGCCTGCTCTAGTCAAGCCAGGGATGAGTCAGACAGTAACCAAAGCCAGAGATCATCTATAATAAGAATAGTAATGTTTGTGTTTTCAGCTAATTACATCTCTTCACATAGCCAGTTTGATATTTCAGTACCAAGCCTGGATGAAGTAGGATGGTATTACGACAGGAAAGACATCCGGTCGGTCGTAAAAGCCATGCTAAGTCAAATGATGCGGTTGACCACCAAAAGCCTGCATCGCGACCCCGGCCTTGCGACCCTGCAGTGGCGACTCCGCGACCCCGCACAAGGAAGCAGCCAATAGAATCGCATCAACAAACATTATCAACATCATAAATACAAAGGCTTGTCTATTCTCAATGGGTTGGCCCTTCCTCGCTTGTCCTTGCATGTGTACATGTACATGCAGCTTGATATTGAGCAAGGAATATAATCAAACGTAGGTGAAATTACACTCCGCATTTCACACCAGGAAGAGCCTGTATGTACCAGTGCATAAAGGTAAAGGCTGTTCAGTAGGTAATGGCCATGTGAAGATGTGGCTGTTTATGTCTCAACTTGTACCGACAACGAATTAACTGAGCAGGGGCCCGACTCCTCTATCTCATCGCTTCGACCCGATAACTTCGCTAGCTGTGAAGAGATAGAGTTGGGTGAACAGAGAGTTTTTGAAAAATCCCATCCACAAGCTGCCTTGAACCTAGGTCATTGTACATGCATACTTGGCTATTTGTATACAAAGTCTGGACTGTATTTGAGATCCTCAGTCGGACTGAGCAATCGTGAGCAAGCCTGTTGCATACAATCATGCGTCAACACTAACTCTTTCGATTGACTAGATTTATGTTGGCATACTTTCTTAAGTGTTGATGATGGTCACATTTAGCTCGTGTGAAAGTGTGCAAAAATCTCTCTTGGAATTTTGACCTGACTGTTCAAAATGACAGAGGTAGCCACTCTCTTCCTAGTACACAATCTCCACAGTATGACCTCTTACCTGATGTACATGTAGGCTTTAGCTATTGATCCTTCCATGAAGGCATCATCTGCAGCCAGACTGCATAGGCATTACTTAGTCTAACCAGTCATACATCCATAAAAATGGTTGCTTCAATAGCGACAATATACCGAATGTTCATTGTTTGTGGTAAGGCTTTGCATTGTTTAGCGCAGGTCATGACAAATCTGATGCTGACAAGAAGCACTAACCTAAAGGCCAAAAGATACCTATCAGTGGCATGATGGCATTTTAGTGACAGCTGGCAAAAACTGGATGAATATGGCTAAAAACAGGCACCAGTGGTCAGCTCAGAGCGAGGAAAAGTGGGAAAGAGACAGCCAAAGATGATGATGACTTACCAGCTTTGCGCTGTTCAGCGCTATTCAGTCTACTATGAGATTGTGATAATGCTATGCTGCTAATACACATGACGTTAGTATGATCTCTAGATAGCCTGGTCACACAAACGCTGGGTTTGGGTTTGTTTGCGGTCATTAGAATGATTCTAATCTTATACTAAAGGTCTGTTGTATTCATACGCTATCCTTGGTACTAATGCAGTCGAGTATGTATACGAGATATGTAGTGAAACATTATAGTGGATGGGCAGTTCGCTTCGCTTGGTGCAAGATCGAAATTTGAGGCTCAGTCCCTGGCCATACAAAGCTCT
>Ga0224501_10004180_pt1 | contig 11401 bp, 8 predicted proteins | sample SF_Oct11_sed_USG_4_FD_169105 | JGI IMG/M metagenome (GOLD analysis project Ga0224501, IMG submission 169105) | Sediment microbial communities from San Francisco Bay, California, United States - SF_Oct11_sed_USGS_8_1 | ecosystem: Environmental > Aquatic > Marine > Sediment | place: USA...
GACGATCGCGCGCTATTCCTCTCCGCTCAACGTATGCGTACGAGCATACCGTCATTGGGGCTCGCAATCGCTCAAACGCGTTCCTCCGCTTTGTCACGATTCGCCGACGGTTTCCCGTCAGATAGTGCGGCGCCTCTGACCGAACCGGAAGCACCGCCTTACGAAAGACTGTGGCAAGCGGCCGGAATCGTGTTGGGATTCTGCGGCAACCCCCGGGAAATACTATTTGGAATCGATTCGAATCGAGTAGTGCACTTCGAACGAGTCCGGGAGGAATTGGCCGACGTACCGCATCACGAACAGTGGTTCGAAAGCATCGATGAATGGGTAGATGCATACACGAACGATCCCAAAGTGGCTCCTTTGCCGAAAGGCGCAGTCCCAATGCTCAGACTTAGTTTTGTCGGCATGGGATCGACGTCGCGCCGAATAGCATTCTGTAATTCCTTGATAGAGGATGCTCGAAGATAGGTTGCAAAGGGAATTCCAATTTTGGAACACTCGGTAAACTCCACGAATAAGGTGATAAACATGAACCGCTCGATCGCGATTTCAGCCCTCGTTCTTTCCATTACTGCGCTACCCGCCGCGGCCCAGAACGATATCAATCTTGGCCTACTGGAAGCCGAGATAACCCGCCTTGCAGAAGAGGCCGATGGCAGAGTCGGAGTCGCTGCGATACACTTGGAGACCGGAAGATCCGTTTATTTAAACGGCGACGAACCCTTTCCGATGGCCAGTACCTACAAAGTGCCTATCGCAGTCCAGTTGTTTTCTCGAATTGAGGCCGGAGAAATCTCCTTGGACACGATGATCGAGATACAACCGCACGACCTCCATCCGGGAAGTGGAACGCTCACGTCACTGTTCGACGATCCCGGCGTCATATTATCTCTACGCAACCTTGTGGAACTTATGCTCCTAATAAGCGACAACTCAGCTACCGACTTGGTACTCGACGCTGCTGGCGGAGCTGACGCGGTCACTTCCAAGATGCGCTCTTTGGGACTGGACGGCATCAACGTTGCCCGCCCCACCATAGGATTGATCGGCGACTGGCTAGGCGTGTACGACCTAGGCCCGAGGGATGAATGGACACGGGAAGGCTTCGGAGCTAGAGCCGAAGCAGTTTCAGAAGAAGACCGGGAAGCAGCTGCGCTGGCCTTCGACTCGGATCTTCAGGACACAGCGACCCCTCGGCACATGGCAGAGCTCCTAAAAGGCATCTGGAATCGTGAATTAATGAGCGAAGAGAATTCGGCACTCCTTGTGGACATAATGACGCGGAGCACCACAGGAAGAAATCGTATCCGCGGGTTTCTGCCGCGCGGAACCGACGTGGCACACAAAACGGGAACGATCGGACGCACAACGAACGACGTCGGCATCATAACGCTCCCCGGAGAGGCCGGGCACGTCGTAACTGTAGTATTTATCAAAGAGTCGACAATCGCTTCTTCGTCGAGGGAAACCGTAATTGCTCATATCTCAAGAGCCATCTACGACTATTTTGCATTCAACCCGCTGGGGAATTGAAACGAAACGGGCGGATGAATTCGAATTCATCCGCCCGCGTTCTTCTTGCAATCAAACGATATTATCGAAGTACTCTCGCATATAGAACTTTAGCGCCTTCAGGCATCTGGTATGCTACGTTATCCGTCACGTTGATAATCTTTACTCCATCCGGCGTGACAGCTACGATGTGATCGTCGTCCGCCCAGAGACAGTCACTAGCCACCTGTCGTCCTCGCACAAGTTCTTCGGAAACGGTAGCCTCTTGTCCTCCGGGAAATGTTTCGACTACTCGCTCTACCTGCAAATAGGAATCTCCACCAAGACCGCTTCGTTGGTAGGCGCGGTCGAACGCAAGCCGGGAACCGGACGGTGACCAACACGGGTTGGTATCCACGGGCATTCCGAGCGGTTTCTCACTGCCGTCAAAGGTAGCCTGAGAGCGCCGGACATCGAACATTCCGATGTGTCTAACACTCCGATAGCGCGGCGAGTTTAGATCGAACGCAAGAGTGCGGCTGGATGGAGACCAGACGAGATTCCTCGCCCCTGACTGAGAATTTGTAATCGGATTGGCATTGGCTCCGTTGTGCGATGCCAGAATCAACTGGCCTCCACGTTCGAAAACCACCCGCGTACCGTCATGCGAATACGTAATCTGCGTTTTGCCTCTCTTGGGAAGCGTTTCAAGAGTGGCACAGTTGCTCGCCCTTACTGTATAGACGTTCGCACTATTGGCTACGACTACCTGGCCGTTGGCTCGCCACGCCAAAAATTGATTGGACGCGCTACAGCCGACGTTCCGCACGCTCCCTTGAGTATCCACGATAAGGACAGCACTCCGTCCCGAGGAGGGACGATAGCCCACGCCGATCGCATCGCTCCCGGGCGCCCAAGCATAGGTAAAGGTACCGCGCACTCCGGCATGGACCGGGTGAACGACACCCGACTGCCCATCGATCATCACCATAAAACTAGAATCGCCCCGGACGTACGAAATGCCCACGTACGCTCCGTTCGGAGAGGGTTTCGATTGGACGTCTGTAGCGCCCGAAACTAGGACGCTGTCGACGTTGGCTCGAGCATCCCGAACCCTGATCCCGGTATCGTCTGCATAGTATGTAAGATACGAATCACCGGGCTGTCTTATCGGCGGACCGTCCCTCCGAGCCGGCGAACCACCCGTATCAATTCCGCCGGGACCACATGCAGCAGCACCGACAATCAGCAAAACTCCCCAAACGCTTCTATTCACCACATCTTCCTTTCTATAACTGGACACTTCTGGTTCGCGGAAATTCAAGCGAAGAATTTGGGACTTTGTATTCCTGCGCGCTGTGAGGGCGAACACCTAACGTTAGAAAAAGACGAAATCGTTCGTTTCCTAGATCCTCGACGCTATATCCGTCAACATCTTCACTATCGCGATACCGGCCAAGGCGGCCTTGTTTTCACGATCCCCCGAAGGGTCGTAACAGGCGAGCGTCACCGCCCTGACTCGAAACTGTCCACTGAGCAATTCTAAGGCACCGGCAAACTGATCTAGAGTCAACCCTCCCTTAGGTTGATAACTGTTTGCGGGCGCTATTTCGGGAGCGAGGACATCCAAATCCACGTGGATGTATAGCTCCTCGACATCGTTCGAGAGATCGGACACGGCAGACCCAAAAGATTCGTACTTCGAATCGCCGGTGAGATCTTCCCATGGAACCACGGCAATTGAGGAATCCTCCAACAAATCGACTTCCCCGTCGTCCAGATCCCGAACGCCGGCTAGAACCACAGAGCTCTCTCTTACGGGTTTGAAGCCCGGTATGGTCGAGGCCATTTTGCGCCAGGAGTTTCCGGTTGCGATATGGAGGGGCATGCCGTCAAAGAAACCGCTCCCGGTGGAATCAGAGTCGTGAAAATCTCCGTGTGCATCAAACCAAGTAACTCCCAAATTTTCAGCCCCGATACCGCCGACTACTCCCAAACAGACGTTACAGTTACCACCCAACACGACGGGAAACTCTCCTGCTTCGACCGCACGCCTGACCGCATCGGCAATCAGGCGATTTATCGCAAAGGTCGAGCCCACCTCATGCATGTCTCCTTTTTCAAAATCGATTTCCACTATTTCTACCTGATTTGCCGACTCGTGCAACGCATCGACGATACCGGACGCAATCAGTTTGGTCGGTCCGGCGCCCATGCCTACATTCTTGTGACCCAGATAAAACGGACTCGTGATCAGACGAATCTTCACAGTAAACCTCTAGCAAAAACCGTCAGGAAATGTAACCAAACACGGCGCCGTAGAAACCTTACTCTCAGGCCTTCCGCACTCGGTAAATCCAAAGCATCTTCACTGTACCGACCTCAGGAAATTACAGACCGAGGAACCACGCATGACGACACCCAATTCATGGACCCGCAGGGCGTTCACTCAGTTCTCAGCGACGGCGATAGGCGCACTTTTCGTACCACGCACAAACGCCTTTGGTCGTACGCAGGATGACTGGGGCGGTTATGCCGACGCTACTATCATCGACGCGCTGGCGAGCCCGGGCCCGTTCAACGTTCCAAACAGAACGGGATCGCCTCTTTCGGAAGTCATGCTGGCAAACGCGCGTGAATCCGGAATTACAGCCGTCAACGTTACCGTCAACGCCGGAGGCGCCGGCCATGCGGCGTACGACAACACCTTCAGAGAGATCGGATACTGGGAACGGGAAATCGACGCTCATCCAAACATCTTGACGAAGATCACGAATGTGTCGGACTTGGAGGAAGCCAAACGCAGGAACCGGCTTGGCTTGATCTTCGGATTTCAAGATGCGGGCATGTTGGAGGGCGACATTGGCCGGCTGGAGATATTCCACAACCACGGCGTCAGGATTATCCAACTGACCTACAACCTGAGAAACGGAATCGGAGACGGGTGCCTGGAACCCGGCAATGCCGGATTGAGCATGTTTGGTCGAAATGCAGTTGAACGAATGAACGAACTGGGCATCTTGGTAGATGTATCTCATTGCGGTAAACGCACTACTTCCGATGCAATCGAAGCGTCCACAAGGCCGATCGCGGCCACACACAGCGGGTGCAACGGAGTTTACCGGCATCCGCGCAACAAAGACGACGAAGACTTAAGGGCTCTTGCAGAAAAAGGCGGAGTGGTAGGCATATATATGATGCCGTTTTTGAATGCAGACGGGCCTGCGACGTCAGAACACATGATTCAGCACATCGAACACGCCATCCAGGTGTGCGGAGAGGACCATGTCGGAGTAGGGTCGGACAATTCTATTACACCCACAGTTGCAGACGACAACTACCGCCGGACGCTTCAGGCTTTCGCAGCCGAACGCCAACGACAAAGAATCGGGGCGCCGCGAGAGTATGAGCTTCTTTTTGTAACGGACCTTAACAATCCGCGACGAATGGAGATGCTCGGGAACGCTTTAATCCGGCGTGGGCATGCCGTGAGCCGAGTCGAAAAGATACTCGGCGGAAACTTCAAGAGGCTCTTCCAGGAAACATGGAAACCGTGACAGCGAAAACGTTGACCCTTGCACAGGCCGTTTGCCTGTTCGTTCTTCCCACAAACGCCACAGCTCAAAAACCGGAATGGTTTCTACCCTCAAACCACCCGGTACCTACACTTACTGCCGATGCGCGGGAACCTCGAATCGGTGGAAGAATGATGGTAATCACGGAAGATGCAACGCTGTACGACGGCAGTATTCAAGCTGAAGCGATTTTGGGACACGCGCAGCCGCTCATCCGATTGGGATCCATCTCGGGACATGCCTTGGTGATGGCGATCCAGGGTGGAGTTTTCGGCCGTTTCCGCATGGACAGTATCGCCCGAGAACTCATTACTACGGATTGGATGTTCGCGATACCTTTTTATGTGGCAACGAATGATCTCTGGATAAGGTTGAAATACCAACACATCAGTTCTCACATCGGAGATGAGTACGTGGAGGTGTTTCAAGTTTCGAGACTCAGAGCCAATCGCGACGCCGTCAGCTTGGCGGTTCACAAAAAACTAAACACCGATTTCGCAATTTACGGCGTCGTAGATGTGGCTGGTTTCGTGGAACCGAACGGGAGGGACCGGTGGGTATTGCAAGCAGGTGCGGAGTGGACAGCTCCTATCCCGAACGGCTCCTTGGTTCCATTCGCGGCGACCGATTTCCATTGGAGCCAAGATTCCGGATGGAGAACCGGATTGAATATCCAGGCGGGTGTGGACCTCTTCCCAAACGAACGGCCCGGCTTGAGATTGTTCCTGAATCTCACCACCGGGCCGTCTGTCATGGGCGAATTTCACCAAAAAGATGAGACCGCAGTATCACTTGGGGGCCTCATATTTCCTTGACCCTTAAGTTTTTCAGAAGTCCACTGCTGCACTGGCCACACGGACACCGCCGCCGTCTCCGGCCACCGTCCAGGCGAACAGCAATTCACCTGGCAACGCCACCACTCTTGGGAATCCGGACGGACGCACCCGACTCGTAGCCGCGACTGTCCAAAAGTCGCCCATTTCGCCCGATGGGTAGACTTGCCTGGCTCTTATCTCGGCATCTTCTCCGGCGACCTCCAACCAAACAGCTAAAAACGACCCATCGGAAAGGAACTCTCCGTCTACTCTGCCGAGCGGAGTGCCACCATCAATTCGAACCGGTTCCCCAAAGGCAGCACCGCCGTCTTCGGAGAAAGCCACCCTTACCCTAGAATCTCCTTCGGGAGCTGAAAACCAAATTATCGCTACGGTACCGCCGTTCGACGAAAGGGAAGGACCGTTTACCGGACATGCCGTGATGTGCCAATTGTCATCTCCCACGTGCACAGGCTCGCTCCACTCCCCCTCCGCAAACCGCCTCACCGCGATGTCGCGAATTTCTTCTTCGCTTCGGTCACGATAGGCTGTCACAAGAGTTCCGTCTTCCAGACGAATCATCGCCGTTTGGCAACAGTCACAAATCCGCTCGTCCACGAGTTGCTCACTGTGCATCGCTCCGTCAGCACCCAACGTGGCGGACCGGAGAGACATGGCGCCTTCATGGGCAACCCCACTGGTATGCTGCCCATCGAGCCAAATCAGCTGCACTTCTCCGTCGGGCAAAGAAGCGTGCGAAACAAATCCGTGCTCCGTCGGCGAACGGTCTTCATGCACCGTAATGGGTTCACTCCACGTCTGCCCCTTGTCTTCAGAACGAGATGCCACGACATGGTAAGCAAAAGTTTCGGCACTTACCTTTTCCAGCCAGTGTACTACCCATACGCCGTCGGAGGTTTCAGAAACCGCTGGGAAATCGGCCCAGTTCACGAAGAACTCTCTGCGTTCGACAACTGTGGCAGCAGCGGACCATACACCATTCGCCCGCTCGGCGACCTTCAAAGCCCACTCCTCCTCAGGCAATCTTTCAAACCAAGACATCACCACACGACCGTCGGGCGTGGCATAGAGGTTCGGTTCGCCACTGCCCTCCGGAGCGGAGAATTCCACTTCCGGCTTGATTTCACCGCATCCTAGCACTGAGAGCAAAGAGAAACCCACAATCACGGCTATTGAAATATTTTTCACGCGATTCTCCTCAAGAAGAATTTCGGCCGAATGCACCTATCCTAGGGAGCACTCGGCGCCACCACGACGGCGTTTAGGAACAAACGATCCGCACCTCTAAAAAATCCCCGGAAATTCACATCTTCAGTGAAAGCGACAACGCGGCCCCTGCCGACGCGTTCTTCGTACGCGAAGACAGCGCCGGCCAAGCGCTCCACTGATTCATCCCAAGCGAGGCCTGCAATGCGATTGTCAGGCGAATCTGAATATTGCGCCACGACACGCCTCCGGGAAGAGGGAGGACCCTCGGGACTGAGATAGACACGGCTACCCGACACCAACACCGGCAGCGAATCCGTGCCGTTGTATCCAGCAGTCAGCCAATCCAACGTATCCAACTCGGCGTTGAAGATCGCTCCTTCCACCGAAAAACGTTGTTTGTCCTTTCCGTCCTCCGTTTCATACCAATCACGAAGGCCTAGAGAAAAAACGTCCACCGCAAAATCAGTCGACGATCCCAACGTGACGAGCGTGCCGCCGTCTCTTACCCATTGGGTCAGACGATCGAGACCGGATTCACCGAGCGTACGCTTGAGCCCCTGAGCGGAAGCTGCAGGAACTACCAACACGTCATATCGATCCAACCGAGTAGAACCCACTGAACCGCTTCTGATAACGGTGGTCGGTATTTCATACGCCCTATCCAACGTCCACCACGTCCAACCGAAGGAGTATCCCGAAATAGGATCTTCCGCTATCAAAGCGATATTGGGTTTTCTTACGGACACGATATCCGCCGATCCTAACGACGGATAACCCGCGTCCGCCAAACCGGTGGAAACAGAGCGCACAGGAACGGAAAAGTGCGTCGCAGTTTCCCTCACCGAGGCATGGATACCCTCATCGTTGTTCCTAACGAACACTACTATGGATCCGGTAGGTACATCCCTACCTTCAATTCTGGTTGGACGAAGAGTCACCGCCGCCCTTCTCCCCTCACTCACCAGCCTATATAGAGCCGCGACAGAGTTCGCTCGATTGCCGTCGATTAAATAGGCGTACGACGCGTTCGGAAAATCTGCCGGCGCCATAGAGCTTTCGCTCAACACCTCGCCGGCCAATTGACGCCCCTCCGATGTCGAAAAAGTCGGCACGTTGAACAAAAGAGGCAAAGACCACGCAGTGATGTCGTAAACCCGTGCGCTTTCACCTCGATCTATTCTGGCCCTGGCTTCCCTCTTGAACTGGTCCGAAATCTCCGTTTCGGGTTCCAAGAGAGCTTGAATCAGCGGGCGGCGAGGCTGGCGAGTTTCTATCACCATCGTGCCGACCGGGAAGGTCCGCCGACCCAAGCTTGCACCGGTGAAATCTCTAACCGCTCCAAATGCGGCGGGTTCGGAGAGGGTGCCAATTTCTACATTGGCGCGGCGCAACACGGTCGCCAATTCCGCCCTCAGGCCTTCGTCGCCTCCCGGAGGAATTAGATAGCGTGCAACATCGCCGGACTCACCGGCCACCGCATCAACCTTGCCCTGGTAATACTCCGTGAGCAGAGTCCGTCTCTCATTCGAAGCCAAACGCACCGCAGCCCAAGCCGCCGTATAATGGTGAGTCAAAGCGTCGTTCAAAGTCCGCACCGACTCATCAGAGCGCATCAGGCGAAGACCTCGCGAAGAACCCTGCTCGTACAGCATGCCGACTCCGCCCAGAACACTACCGTACCCATCGGTGTATCCGGGATAGAAGAAATCGAAAAGTTCGCGGGTTATATATTCCACACCCGATGAATCGAGCGCGCTGGCGTAGGCCCGGCCAAAACGTTCCACCCACCTGAGCGAGAACTGCGGGACGTGAGGCGATATCGGTTCGGCGCCGGGATAGAAAAAGAACTCCTGATCCACACCCATCTCATGCATATCTGTAATGGTTTGCGGCTCCCACTCCATAAAAGTCGCGATCCTACTCCTCGTCTCCTTTTGAGTTTGGGCAAACCAGTCTCGGTTTATGTCGAAGAAATAGTGGCTGGTCCTGAACTTGAGAGCCTGCCAACCGGTGAAATCATTGGCCCAGTCGTCCGGATGCGCGCTCGGCCAAGCTCCGTTGTTTTCCGTATTAAGGTGGGCGAACGCATCACGTCCGTCCGGATTGATCATCGGGTCGATCAGGATCACAACATTTTGAAGCGCCTCGAGAGTGGCCGGGTCGTCCCGGGTGGTAAGATGCTCCAACAGCTTGAGAGCTCCCTCGCTCCCCGAGAGCTCGAACCCGTGAATCGATCCTCCGAACCACTGTATGGCGGGTTGGTCGGCAATTATGGCTTCCGCATCGCCCAAAGACGTGGTCCTTGGGTCAGCCAGCCTCCTGGCGTTTTCCTTGATCTCATCCAGCCGGGCGTGATTCTCAGGAGACGTAACCACAGCCAACATCAGGTCCCTGCCCTCCCAGGACTGTCCCTGGACAGAGATCGTGACCCTGGGCGACGCGGCGGCAAGGGCCTCGAGGTAGCTCACCATTTGGTGGTGTTCCGTGATCCGTTGACCAAATTCGTGTCCGACCACCTCGCTAAAAGTCGGCACCTGGGCCGACACCGGCCCGGCAACGGACAAAAACCCTAAAATCACGACAAAATGTTTCATAACCTTGCCATATCCTTGCTCAAAAAGCTTGCGACTATCCACAAAAACCAACGCGGCCGGTGAGCCGCGTCACAAAGGGCCTCGAAATCATAAGGCCCCGAACATCGAGAAGACAACCTTACCGTCCGAGACCGGTATCAGTAAGACCCGACTCAGAAGTTGTCGCTAGGACGCGGGGAGCGGTGTTGCTATAATTAGACTAGAAAGTTCCGCATTAAGCATATCGAGGAAAAAGTGGCCGACAACACCCTTACCATAACCGACAATCGCACCGGAAAGACCTACGAGGTTCCGGTCGAGCACGAAACAATTCGAGCCCTGGACTTGCGCAAAATCAAGGTCAACGAAGACGACTTCGGGCTTATGACCTACGATCCTGGCTTTTCGAACACGGCTGCAGTGAAGAGCCGAGTAACGTTCATCGACGGGGAAAAGGGAATTCTCCGTTACCGAGGCTATCCCATCGAGCAGATCGCAGAGGAGAGTACTTTTTTAGAAACCTCCTACCTGCTCCTTTACGGAGAACTACCCACTAAACCCGCTCTCAAGTCCTGGGAGGAATCGATCACCCATCACACCTTCTTGCACGAAAACGCCAAGAAGCTCATGGACGGGTTCAGATACGATGCCCACCCCATGGGAGTATTCGTGAGTACGGTGGCGGCGCTGTCTACTTTTTATCCGGAAGCGAAGAATCTACAGGACGAGGAGTCCCGCACCAAACAAATTCACCGGCTCATCGCCAAAACTCCTACGATCGCAGCGTTTGCATACCGTCATATGAAGGGCATGCCGTACGTTTACCCGGACAACGATCTTTCGTACACCGGGAACCTCCTCAATATGATGGCCAAAACCACCGAGGTGAAATACGAACCCAACTCGGCTCTGGAGAAGGCACTCGACGTTCTGTTCATCCTGCACGCGGATCACGAACAGAATTGTTCCGCCAACGCCATGAGAAGCGTGGGATCGAGCGGAGTTGATCCTTATAGTGCCATGGCTGCAGCGGCAGCCGCCCTATATGGCCCACTCCACGGCGGCGCCAACGAGGCGGTCCTCAGAATGCTCCGAGAGATCGACGGCGTTAAGAATATTCCGGACTACATCAAACGAGTGAAGAAGAAGGAAGTGCGCCTGATGGGCTTCGGGCACCGGGTCTACAAAAACTACGATCCGAGAGCCAAAGTCATCAAGAAAATCGCCTACGAGGTATTCGAAACAACCGGAAAGAATCCGCTAATCGACATCGCGGTGGAGCTGGAAAGAATTGCGCTGGAGGATGACTACTTCGTGTCGCACAAGCTTTACCCGAACGTCGATTTTTATTCGGGTATCATTTACGAAGCGATGGGATTCCCTGTCGAGATGTTCCCGGTCCTCTTTGCGATCGGCAGAACTCCCGGTTGGTTGGCGCAGTGGCAAGAAGGTTTGGCGGACGAAGACCAGCGAATCGCGAGACCTAGACAGATTTACCTGGGGAAAGATACGCGAGACTACGTCCCCATCGTGGAGCGTTAAAAAAAAGCCGCCCTCGGGCGGCTTTTTAATTTCCTGGAACCATTCGGCGTAGGTCTCGGATCTTCGCTTCAAGCTCCTGCTTAACGGCATCCAGCTGTTGTAGGTGTCCTTGAACAACCCTGCTTACAGTGCTCTCTATTTCGGCGACGGACGCTCTGGCCTGAGCCATCGG
>Ga0224501_10004181_pt1 | contig 11400 bp, 15 predicted proteins | sample SF_Oct11_sed_USG_4_FD_169105 | JGI IMG/M metagenome (GOLD analysis project Ga0224501, IMG submission 169105) | Sediment microbial communities from San Francisco Bay, California, United States - SF_Oct11_sed_USGS_8_1 | ecosystem: Environmental > Aquatic > Marine > Sediment | place: USA...
AGCAGACGGAATGAGTAATTTCCAAGCTTGTTCTATAATCTCAATTGAAAAATTGTCAGCAACTTGTGTCGTCAACCAATGACTTGGTGCGTTTTGTTTACTGTGGATAACGTCTACATAATAGATGTCATTGTAGCAGAACCATATTTCCACACTAGGATAGTCATGTCTCTTATAGTAATTATAGGGTAGCCCATTCTTTTCAATCAATTTGAGCGAGTCGTCATCATAAAATGGTCCAGTAGTGGCTTCTAGAGCTAGCCATTGATTGTCCTCGTACACTTCCACCCACGCATGTCCTCCTTCAGCTCCTCCAAGATTCACCGTACCCAGAACAACACGCACGTTTCCAGCTTCAACTCCCTCCGCCCTCAAAAGAGAAACCAACGCATTTGCTTGCTCTTCGCAGTCACTGGCTGCTCTGGGCGTAGCTGGATTGGTTGGATAGTGCGGAGTGTCGACAAGAAAAGTGTGTGGCATTAGCCACTTCTCTGTTACCTGATTTAAAGTGGTATCTGATACCCATACCCAATTTACTGCGATTTGGTAGGCTTCCACTTTTCCATCAACTTGTTCCGACAATTGCCTAATTGCTGGGTTAGCAGGAGTAATGTAATCTTGGTAGGGTAGTTCATGCGTGGAATTCGGATTCCAGATCTCTAGTAGCTTACTTAGTTGGACATCCAATCTCGGTGGATTATCAGGAACTACCATTTCTATCAGATAAATCGTCAAAAAGGTTCCAGCCGCAACCGAAATCACTACTAAACTAGTTAGCAAAATTACAGTTGTACGTGTCTCCGTCGCAGTCATCTATCATCTGCTTCTGATTTTTCAGCCACAGCTTTTAACAATTCAGAACAGACAATACGGATTCATCATCAAGATGCAACCTGGACATCATTCGCAATTTTAAAGCTTAAATTTGAGTTGATTCAACTAAGATTTCAGTTGGTGAGTATATTGGCGGAAATTTCTTTTCAGGACTTTCAGAAGCTTGACCTTAGAGTTGGTAGAGTTGTGAAAGCAGAGCGGATAGTTGGCTCTAGAAATCTAATCAGAATGATCGTTGACTTTGGATCAGAAAAGAGGCAGTCTGTTGCAGGATTGCTACAATACTATAAGCCAGAAGAGTTGACTGACAGGAAATTTGCCTTTATCTTGAACTTGCAGAGGAAGAAGTTTATGGGCATAGAGTCGCAATGCATGGTCTTGGCTGCTGAAGATGAAAAAGACCATGTAGTTCTTTTGAAGCCTGAGAAAGACATCGAAGTTGGAAGTCGCATCAGATAGAAATGCACGCATAAACAGCTGCGATAGGCTTTTATCTGGAATCTCCTTTTTCTTATCCTTCCAAACTCGAATTGTGAAGGTATTGTAGTGGCTGTAATTCGCACAATTGACTTAACAAAACGTTTCAAGGATTTGGTTGCAGTAGACCATCTCAACTTGGACATTGAGGAAGGAGAAATTTTCGGGTTATTAGGTCCTAACGGTGCAGGAAAAACAACCACGGTTCTCATGCTTTCAACTGTGATCAAACCAACCGGCGGAACTGCAGTCGTGGGCGAATATGACATAGGAAAAAGCCCAGATGACGTAAGAAAGCTTATTGGCATTTGCTTTCAAGAGCCCAAACTCCTGTGGGTAAGTACGCCATGGGACGTTTTAAACTGGCACGCGAAAGTCTGTGGTCTTTCAACACAAGAACGAAAGAAGAGAGTTAAACAAGTGTTGGAAGACGTGAATATGTGGGAGCACAGACGAAAGAATGTTCATGGCCTCTCCGGTGGAATGCGGAAACGTGTTGAAATTGCCAAGATTCTGATCCAGAGACCCAAGATTGCCTTCATCGACGAGCCCACGGCACAGATCGATGTGGTGGGCAAACATAAGATTTGGAATATGATTCAAGAACTTCGAGAGGAAGGCACCACTATAATATTAGCCACAAATGAACTTCATGAAGCAGATATTCTTTCAGACCGCGTTGGCATTATGCACAAAGGTAAGCTGCTCATATGTGACACTCCCAAGACATTGAAAGACAGCATTCTGGGAGGAGATCTAGTTGAGATTCGCCTTGAGAAAGAAGCAACACAAGACGCTTTTGATGAATTGAAGAGTTTTCACGAAGTTGTAGATGTAGTCACCGTAAAACCCACTAATCTAAAGGTCCACCTGAATAAAGTAGAGGAAATTGTCCCAAAAATTATGGAACTGTTCATGAAACGAAATCTGCCGGTCACGTCGATCAGTATGAGTGAACCATCTCTTGACGATGTGTTCGTGCATTATACAGGGCTGACTATTGAAGAGGCCCAGCGAAAGAGCCCGTAGAGGTGAAAAGGAATGAGAAAGTTGTTTTTTGTTATTGAGAGAGACCTGCGCATGTTTGTGCAATACAAGTTCCTCATAATCATGCGTGCTATATGGTTTGTATCTCAGGTAGCTTTCTTTGGTTTGATTGCCTCCCGGATGGTTGTGCCGCAACTAGCTGACATTTATTTTGAATATTACGTTGCAGGTGTCGTAGTAATGATGCTTTATTCTGCCTCCGTGTTTATTGGCTATGATATTTTTGAAGAGGCTGAACATGGAGTTTTTGAGTACCTTCTTAGTCTTCCGGTTTCTAGGAAAGAGCTTGTTTTAGGGCGGTCAATTGGAGGTGGAATACGCAGCTTTATACTTGTAGGTCCTCTTATTGCAATAACACTCTTTATCATTGGGTTGGCAAATCCGGTGAACTTTCTGATTGCTTTCTTCTCCCTTTTCTTGTTTGCTTTCGGCGTTTCCGGAATGAGCATTACTATTGCAGTTGGCCTCAAATCGGCTGACCGCTTTGACATCCTTATGGGAGTGTTAAACGCTTTCATAATTCGGCTGAGTACCACAATGTATCCTCAAGTTTTCGTTCAAGAGGCAAATCTAGCGTATGCAAAAGTGTCAGAATTTAATCCGGTCACCTTTGCTTCTGATCTGTTCCGTTGGGGTGTCGGCATTGAACGATACTTCACTATGACTCCGATGCCTTTGGCAGCGATAATTGGACTTGTCATATTTTTCGCTATTTTTACGTTTGTTGGCATCACGATTTATGAGAGGCGGCTTGAGGGCGGAGGCTGGCGGTAGATGAAAGCCGTATTGCACATTATTGAATACGATTTTAGAAACTTTTTCCGCTACAAGTGGTGGTTAGCGGGTCTTATCAGTATGAATCTTGCAGACCTGCTCATAATGGCGGTTGTATACAATAAGATAGTGAACCCAGATCTCTTTTTGGGACAACTCAAAAGTTATTTTAACTTCTTTGCCCCAGGGGTCACAGTATTAGGTTTGTTTGCTTCAGCTTTTATGATTGGACGAGAAGTAAATATGGAAGTACGTCGTGAAATTCACCACTACATGCTCAGCCTACCTATCACACGTTTAGAACTTGCTGTAGGCCGATTGCTTGCAGGCGGATTGAGGGGAATGATGTATATGACTCCATTACTCCTCATAACGTTTCTTTTTCTCGGCTTTCCATCACCTTCACAATTATTGATCATTTTGGGTGCTCTCATGTTGCTAGCGACAGGAATATCGGGCTTAAGCATAGCTGCCGCAGTCTCTATCACGAGTTTTGAAAAATTTGTCACTGCAAGAGGTTTGATCTACTACGTGCTCTTTTTCTGCAGCAGCATCTTCTATCCATCGTCACTTATACGGACTCTCGGTCAAGACGGCTTAATACCCCAGCCCATAGTGGTGTTGGCGGAGCTTAACCCTCTCAGCAGCGGTGCAGATCTGATCAGATCATTTCTTATTGGCACTCCGATTTTTACGCTCGAAATGATAAGGAATCTGGCAATTTTCTCCATGATCTTTTCCACAACTTCCACGCTCGCTTACGTGAAAATAATTGAGCGAAAATAGTGCCGGCACACTGTTTCGAGCAGGTCTCAAGGTTCAGCGTTAACTAGAAATTCCCTCGCTCTTTTCAAAGCTAATCTGTGCAATATGAAGGCTGCAAAAGAAGTTATGAGTCCGCCTGTCATACGTGAAATGGCGAGATCCACTTTTGTAGATGTATGTTCGCGTGCAGTTTTCTCGTCTCTCTTTCCAGATGTAGTAACCTACTATCGACACGAATGGAATTGAACAGATCACGAATACTTCAAAGAAGTAGAGTTCCTCGAACATTTCATTAGTGGACTGTGCTCGTATGTTTTTAGGTTTTGCGCGCGCAAACCTTCTTATATTGGCATGCATGTAGATGACGAGGAACAGTCATGAAGCCAAAGGCTAGGTCCAAGGTTAAACACAAAAAGCACATACTTCCGGAAGACAGGATTCTCGATGTAGAGGCTAAGTTGATTAGCGAAGGTTTGAAGCGGGACCGCAAAAGAAAACCAAACCACTACATAACATAGAAATGCTGACGCGCGCCCTTTTTAATTCAAAAATCATAGCCAATGTTTTAACTGGTTAGCGAATTTCGCTCAAATTTAGAAAGATGCGAACGTGCTAAGGAAAGGTAGAATTAGAATAAGAAAGGATACAAAAAGCAGAAATATCTAATAAAACTAGTCGCAACGAGTGGATAATAACCCTGAACCCTTGAAAATTTCTTTATACGCGGGAAGAACGAGTCTATCGAGAAATACAAAGAAAATGTAAGACAAATCATGAGCATTGACTCAGACTTCGATGGAGTTGACTGTGCGCGGCACATATGTAAGCTAAGAAAAATAAGATTTAAATAGATTTGCGCTTTCTGTGGGTCCAAGTTGATGCTGATGAAGAAAGAGCTGTCTATCGCTAAAGTAAAAATTAGTGAAGTCATGACTAAAGATTTGATTACTGTGACTATTGGCAATACAGTAGAGAAAGCAGTGAAAAAGATGGCAGATCACGAAGTTGAGTGTCTTCCGATAGTTGACGAAGAAGGAGTATTGCATGGCTTGGTGACTTTTCGCGACATTGTCATGAAAGTCGTTTATCCTTCGACAAAGACGCGAGAATTCACGGTGGAGAGTATTATGTCTAAAAACTTGGTTACATGTGACCCTAACTCCACCGTGCTTGACGTTGTAAAGGTTATGAAGAACAGGCATCTAAGGCGCATACCAGTAGTAGACACTGAGGGTAGGCTTGTAGGACTCGTCACTGATTTTGACTTGGCGTTATTTGGATGGAATTTTGAGTAAGATTCTCAATACACATACTCAGGCAATCAGCAAGATCTAGCCGTATACGTGTGTTTCAAATCAATAATGTGCGCGCGCTGAAATCAATGGTGTCTCTTAATTTTGCCCCTTCCCTTTCTAAAATGTATCATAACCACGCGAGAGTAGGTTTCGGCGAATGTATCCTAGAAAAAAGAGGAGTTGCGGGATATCGAAACTTTCCTAAACTTTGATGCTACTTGACTAGGAAAGTTTATAGTGTTGGAGATCTCTCTCGCGCGCTCCCCTTTTTTCTCAACCTAACCCAAGATTCGTTGCATGCGCGCATTAAAGCTTTGTTTTATGGTCACAGTTGTTATTTGTCATTTTCGCTCATTCTTGCTAGTCCAAATGCGTTCTCTACTAGTTCAGCCAATCGTGAAATGAATCGAGCTGCCGGTGCTCCGTCGACAAGATCGTGGTCAATTAAGATAGTCATGTCGAGATATTCACGGATTTCAATCTTGTCACCTATTACTCCTGGCTTCTTTGCTATTCCGCCCAAGGCAAAAAACAGTGGTTGATTACTTACAGTGATCGGCCAGCTTGTCCTGCCTTTCCCGTACATTCCTATGGATGTTACCCCTGCCGTTCCCAGATATTTCTTTACAAAGAACGGGTCTTTCCTGATCTTTCGCCAGAAAAAGAAGCTTCTGAGAAACTTTGGCAATGACAGAAGCATTTTGGCTCTTCGAGACTCCCTTTTTTTAAGATAGTCTTTCCCCGTTTGCACTTGCGTCGTTCGAATTTCGTTATGAATCTCTCTGAAGCTTTTCTCGTTTGCCTTTCGAACCACGAATATTACAGGAAAAAGGTTATCATCAACTACTCTTTCAACCATAACAGAAATATCTACATCATCGAAGATCACAATCTTTTTTCCCTTTCTCAATGCTTGAACGTGCTTGTGTTCGTTTACCGCCTGCCCTATACATTTTATTATCCATCCGGTAAAGGACAACTCTTCACCGGTTTTCTCCTTATGCTTTCTAATATATTCCCGTGCTTTTGTTACGTCAAGTTCGATCAATCCTTTCATGTGGTGTCTTTTTAGACCCTGTTCTACCGTATCAACTACCATTTCACGCAGTTTTGGAAACGGCTTCTCTTCATACTTTCCGATAAGATCTATTTCGTCCAAAGTTTAACCCCAGCTAGTTAGAATCGAGGGAAAGAATGCAATCTCGGGAACTTAAATCTTCCAGCTCAACACAACTTTCCACACCTCTGATACAAAACAAGCACCTTCGGTTCTATGAGTAGATATTGAGTTGGTTTCTAATCACAAGTGTTAAAACAGTTCTTAGATTGAACACCAGTTTTGGTGAGTCGTTCAACTATAAGGGGGTGATAGATTTTGGAAGATTTGGCTTTGAAGATAAGGTTTGCAGTCTTGTGGCTATTTGTAGCAGTCACTATGTCAGCGAGCACGATGTTGTACTTTATTGTACCAGGCGTAATAGAGGAAATAAGGGCGGGCGAAATAGTAGGCATGCAAGCAACACCCGAACTGTTGCTGGTAATGGCAATTATGTATTATTGGGTTCCGTTGGTTATGGCTGTCATGTCCCTCACTTTGAAGGATAAAGCGAATCGCTGGGCAAATATTATCCTAGGCATATTCTATGTTGGGTTTATCCTCTTTGAATTAATTATGAATATCATAACAGTCGCCTATCCCTATATGATACTGATGGATACTTCAGTAATTGTGGCTGCAGCCGTGATTGCTTCGTATGCATGGAAGTGGCCTAAACAGCAAGCATGATTTGTGGAAGAGACTCAGATAAACTCTATGCGCGCGCGTCCAACATCAGGACAAACTGGCGGGCATTGGTCACATCGCCATAGACTTGTTACCGACGCAGGTAACTGGTTGACTGATCTAGATGGTACTTATAGAAGGGATACAATTGAATATCAGGACAACTTACCACCATTCTATCAAGTGGTTTGAATAATAAGAGCAAAATAAATGTGGATAACACAACATAGAAACACCAAATACTCAACTATTCCTCTCTTTAGACAGTGAAGAAGCGACAGTCTGTCAGGATAAGCGAGGTTGAATGGTTATGTGATGGGAGTTGCTCTCGGAGCCTGTACCATGCCACCCGTAGGAAGTCAATTTTGGGCATCTCTTAACGAGAAGACAAGCTATGGGATTTACGCATGCAGAGCAGGTCTTCGGCGAGAGGCAACTCCAAAGCACCAGCAGCTGCATTCCTATTTAAGTGCTTTATGAACCTAAAATATCATAAAACCGCGCATGGGTTGGTTGATGGTTCCTTTGGTGAAATCCAAGATGAATAGCGCTACTCACGGTTTACCCTCCGTCCCCCATTTCTGTACTATTTGGTGTAATTTTGCAGTAAACCGTTGGTCTCTTGAATTTTGGTTTCACATTTCTGTATTTTGTCGTCGTAATCTTTTAGGAATCGGCGTTTAGGATCATACATTCTAAGGAATCGGTCGGGTCCATCATAGTTTTTAGCTGTTTGGTCTCTGTGTTGAATTAACCGTTTTCTGCGGTCTATCTGCCTTTTCCGGCACATGTACTCCCTTACATATTTGAGTTGCTTCTGCCGATCTGCGTATGCGCGCGCGTATTTTCTTTGGGGAATATTAGTTCTTTGGAAGCACTCCTTTTTAGAATTGCTTCTCTAGGTTTCAGCTACAGACAAACGTTATAGAACAATCTGTAGGTGTAGATTTGTCAAATCGTAAACGTAGAGATCGGTTAGGTATTATGGCTGAGATTCTGGAGATAGCAAAGCATGGGTGTTTAAAGACACAGATCATGTACAGGGCGAATCTAAGTTTTGCCCAATTGAATGAGTACCTGGGGGTTCTTTTGGAGGTGGGGCTTTTAAGGGAGACGAACGAGGATGGGAAGCGTGTTTACAACATGACTCGGAAGGGTATTAGTTTTCTTCAGAATTATCATAAGTTAAGAAAATTACTGCGCAGGAAGGGCGCACACTACTAGAGAAATCTTATAGAAGAATATTCCATAACCTTCAAGTTCAAGAAGCATCGAATGAAATCAGGGAATGCGTAAGCATCTTCCAAAAAGCACTGGAAGAGAAAGGAGAGATTTTTTGCCTACACACTCCCTTCATCTGCGAAGACACAATCCGAAGTGTCTTATATACTCTTCTCTGCTGGAACCGTTACGCATAACTCTCACCCTTGCTGTTTTGCATCAAACAATTCATACACGACTCAAGTTAATCATCAGAGCCAAGCTATTCTGAATCAATTTCCACACTTCATAAACGCTATAATGCTGTTACGTGCAGTCACTTAGGGAGGTTAAGACAATGACGGATGCTGATGAAATGCTGGACATCTTCAGGTGTGTCGACTTGATTGGAAGCTGGAAAGCACTATCTTGGGTGTCCAAGGAAATTGAGAACGGTTCAAGGGTTGAAGACCTCGCCGACCTTGTAAGTAATGCGCTATCAAATCTAGGACAAGAACTGGGTACAATCTTCAAAACTGAACGCCTCTTACCGTCAATGAAGAAGATTGTGCAGGACCGCATGAAAGAAAAGGTGGAACTGTCAAACCCGCAAGCTTAACCTCTTTTTCTTCTGGGTTCACTGAACATGAATTGCAACTTCATAAATTTGATATTGGCTGCTTGGACTTTCTGGAATTGAGCGCATGAAGCGTGGAAGATGTGTGCCCCTTCCTTTTGGGGTTCACACATACCCTTTCTAAGGGTAACGGAAATCTTCGCCTTCTTCTTTCCTATGTTATAAAGGCCGCGTGCGCAACACCAACAATAAAAAAAGAGGAAGTTGCGGAATATCGAAACTTTCCTAAACTTTGATGATACTTGACTAGGAAAGTTTATATAAATTCTAAATCACTTTCGTAGATACTCATAACATGGACGACTCGAAATGTCAAAAGAGTTCCAACACATCCTTAGAATTGCGGATACTGATCTAGATGGCACCCAAAAAGTAGGGTTCGCGCTTCTTAACATTAAAGGAGTGGGCATCAGATTCGCAGATGCAGTCTTAAAAAAAGCTGGCGTAAACAAAAACGCCCGCCTCGGTTTTCTCTCTGAGACCGACTTAGAAAAAATCAAGGCTATTCTGAAAACGCCCTCCAAATATGATCTGCCTAGTTGGCTTCTTAACCGCTCTAGAGACGTGGCGACTGGCAAAGATCTTCATCAGATCGGCTCAGACCTTGTTCTTCAAACAAAAACTGACATAGATCAGATGAAGAGCATCAAATCGTGGAGAGGCTTCCGGCATGCTCACGGACTACGGGTGCGGGGACAACGGACAAAAACAACGGGTAGAAAGGGAAAGGCTGTTGGGGTCAAGAAGAAGCGATTATTGGCGAGGGGAAAAGTTTAATGGGTGACCCCAAAAAACAAAGGAAAAAATATGACACTCCGCGGTTTCCTTGGCGAATTGACACTCTACAGATGGAACTAAAATTACTGGGGCAATACGGACTGAGAAATAAAAGGGAGCTCTGGCGTCATAAGACGATGCTTTCAAAGCTCAGGAGCATTGCCCGATCACTTTTGGGAATGCCCATGAGTCAGCGCAGAAAATTGGAAGCACAGCTTGTTAGCCGGCTTCAGCGCCTCGGAATTTTGTCCAAGAAAGCAGTTTTAGACGAAGTCTTAGACTTGACCTTGGAAGATATTCTAGAACGTAGGCTTCAAACACTTGTCTTCAGAAAGGCCTTAGCCAAATCTGTGCACCAAGCCCGTCAATTAATCACCCATGGGCACATTGCAATTGAAGGAAAACGGTTTTCATCCCCAAGCTACCTGGTTCTGAGAGATGAAGAACCAAAAGTAGCCTATGCTTCCACAAGTCCTTTATCTACCTCAGATCATCCTTTACGAGAATCGATCAGTCTCACAACTGAGACACCCAAGAGGCGAACAGCGTGAGTAAGAAAGCAGACAAATGGGGAGTCGTTCACATTTACAGTTCCTATAATAACACGATCATCCACGTCACGGATGTCTCCGGTGCTGAGACAATCGTGCGAAGTTCGGGAGGTATGTCTGTTAAGGCGGATCGATTGGAATCATCGCCCTACGCCGCCATGCGCGCTGCCGCCCACGCCGCGACAATCGCTAGGGACAAGGGAATAACTGCTATACACATCAAGGTTAGGGCCCCTGGGGGATCTGGTGCAAGGACGCCGGGTCCGGGAGCACAGGCCGCTATAAGGGCTTTAGCTAGATCCGGTTTTCGTATTGGTCGTATTGAAGAAGTGACTCCGGTTCCGCATGATGGGACGCGGCGGAAAGGAGGCCGCAGAGGCCGCCGAGTCTAGCTTTCCTAAGAAGTTGATTTTGAAGCGGTCAAAAACTCACAAATAGACTGTCGCTTCAGTTTTAGTCTTATTAGTGAGAAGAACTAAGACTGTATTAGCAAGCAGTTGTGGGCCCGTGGTCTAGTCAGGATTAAGACGCTGGCCTGCGGTCGCTGGTGGAAAGCCGGAGATCTGGGGTTCAAATCCCCGCGGGCCCGCCAACTATAGCACACCCACTTTTAACTGCGCTCGCTCACGCTCGCTCCTAATGCATGCATAGTCACATCCAGTAGCCTTTTCTCCTTAGCAAGGGTTCAGAATCTTTAAATCCTGGTGTGAGAATGTTAAATTTAATAGCAGTTGATAATTTCTGGAGTACTAGACGTTCTGTTGTTTCTAGAAGTTTCTTGCTAGCCAATAAATTGAGGTGATAAAATGCCACATAAACCTAGAATAAAGCGTATGCCAATTAAAAAGGTATTCAGAATAGAAAAAGGATTTAGAATGGAGGACTTGGAAGGGAAATACTGATGCATGTATGCATGCACGCAGTGTGAGTGCATCTGCGTTCAGACATGGTATCGTCCGTTTTCGGTCTTTTTTATCCTGCTGAGGAAGCCTCCTGCAAGATATCTTAACCAGAGTTGTTCTTGGATGTCTAGCCCAGCCTCTTTCATTGTAACGGCTTTCACTTCTGAAATTGCTCCAGCTCTCTCAAGTTTGGAAATAAGTCTGAAACGCATTACGTGATGAAATCCGGAATTATCCAAATTATACCCTCCTTTTAGCTTGTTGTTCAGCAAAATAGTCAAGATCAACGACAAGATGCTTTAAAGCCCTGTCCCAATATTCTCCTGAAAATCTTACCTATTAATATAATACACTTGGT
>Ga0224501_10004182_pt1 | contig 11399 bp, 3 predicted proteins | sample SF_Oct11_sed_USG_4_FD_169105 | JGI IMG/M metagenome (GOLD analysis project Ga0224501, IMG submission 169105) | Sediment microbial communities from San Francisco Bay, California, United States - SF_Oct11_sed_USGS_8_1 | ecosystem: Environmental > Aquatic > Marine > Sediment | place: USA...
ATATATTGGGAGTTATGTTACCAGAACTTTTGTCAGCCATAACTCTTGGTACTACTGGAGACTACTGACAATATCTATCGACCTTGGACACAATGGAATGCGCTATATATGTCTATCTATCGACCTTGGACACAATGGAATGCGCTATATATGTCTATCTATCTCAATGTTTATGTTCATTACTATGCTTTTATCTATGAATATGCTGAACTGTACAAATGGAATTGTGTGAGGATCGTGTGCTGATTGGTTTGATAGTAGTTTACGTCATTCTTGGTGGATGCTATATATCTTACATGTAAAGGCCTGCGAGCCAGAAGTGACAGAAGTGACATAGTTAACAAAGGTGTTAGTTATGGATTGTGACCTAGTTCTAAGTAATTGAAGGCTTGATCTTGATAGTTGTATTGGATATTTGTGGAGTGTCAAGCTGATGGAACTGGATTCGTACTATTACACTTATTTTATTTGGTCACTTTTCATATTTTATTTAGAACGTATTTGTCTACATACATAACAATTAAGGTAGCCATATTAAACGTAACCAATTAGATACAGTGAGAGAGACAAAAGGGAGGTAGCCATCACCTTACAGTTCATGTTCGAACTAACTAACTAACGCGGTACTAACCGGATGTCAGTTTTGATTGGCTAAACTGTTGTTGGCTGTCTCCGCTCGCTTGGCGTGGTACCTGTAAAACTTATATTTCCCAGACGCACAAAAAAATCCAAACAGCTCCCCAGTGTGACCAACTTTTTAACGGTAGTCTGACCAAAAACTAATCAAAAGATAATAAATAAATTCCAAATAACGAGACGTCTATCACCGGGCGAATAGGCTTATTGAGAGTGGTACAAAAGCTACTATATTGGGCATCAAATTTGTCACATTGTGCATCTCATTAATGCCCTATTTGGTCGCTGCCTCAAAACACTCTCCCTAGATAGATAGATAAAACTTTTTATTACCATATATATATATTATAGGTAAAATAGATTGTGTGTCACTACTCATTGTTACCGGTGTTTGGCATTAAGTAAAAGTAAAATTGCTTTGGGAATAAAAGATTGTCTAAAACGTTTAGTGCGCATTTTGCGTACTAAAAAGTTTGATCTGCCGATTTTAAAACATGATCTGGATGATTGACTATATGATCTGCCTTGTGTAGCATGAGGTTTTGAAACACTGAAATATCACAGAAATTAGCACATGATCTCAATTGTTATTTGCTACATGAGGGAAAGAAAGCTATGGTACAGTAGAAAAGAATGATAACTTTTCACCTGTTAACTAGTTTACTTTCATAGTCTATTCACTTATACACTGACTAACTCACTTACATACTGACTTACTTAATTACCGACTGACTTTGTTACTTGCTTACTAACTTGTTTACTTACTTGTATCAAAGGCTCGTTCATGTATGGTATACCCCATACGTGCAGTAGGCTCACTTTGCTAGCCAGGATTATGTTTATTATTCACAAATATGACAAAAATATATAGAATAATTTATTATTTCTCAAAAAATAATAATATCACATACGGTTTTATTTCACAGCCCACACAGCATGACACAATGTTTTATTTGAACCCTTGAGTGTGGGCTTGTCCATTACCTAGATGATTACCTAGATTCTTTTTAGAAATCAATTGTAGAATCCGTCTCAAGCATAAAGAAAAAGTATAAATCGTAAAGTCTGATGACAGTTTGTGATACATTAACAGCTACTGACAATCTCGGTCACGTCACCAAGTGAAATGACAGACAAGTTAATCAAGTCAAAGTTTTCAGTCACAGTTCACAGGCACCGTTATCGTGCAGTTTTTAGCTTCCTCTAGAAGTATCTCTTCAGCGAAAAGATGGAATGAAGAACCCCAACCAGTATACCCCTCTGAATTAAGGTCAACATCAGCGCACTTTCCAATCCAGTATCCAATGATGTGCAACCCAGCAGGTACACCAGTACAAATGCCCGATACTAAAACACAGTATAGTGAGCTAAAAGTGCCTGCACACGAACTGTTTTGCTCGATAAATCACACAAGAGGTGATAGGTAACAATAAACAGAACACACTGGTCTAATCAGCAAGTGGTAATCAGTTCAAAGAGGCCAGTACTAAATTTCTGTAAGGTATGAATGACACAAACCATGCAAACAGCTCTACGGGAATCTACATTACATTGTGTCTGCATTGGCCATATGTGTGTAAGTGTACCAACAACATGACTAAGTCTCATTGTTTCATATGCTGTATATCAACTAATCGCCAATCAACAATCAACCATGCATTATCCCTCTGGCGACTAAAATAGAGCATATACAGCGCATCAAAGGATGGCGTGTTGACAAGGCATAGAATATTAGAGGAATCTTCTGGAACATATTATGTGTGTGTCGAATAACAGGCTCGTTGTGGAATTCTTAGAGTGATTGAATCACAGAAATCACGAAAAACGTTAGAAAATTTGAATGGAAATCTGATTTGACCCGTGTAAAGTCTAACGATTTTCGCTGCATCCTCGTTGAAGAACATATTAACTACGTATGTGACTGAAAATACGCCACGGTGACTTAGCGGGACAAATCTTACCTTGCATAGGGTGGTGATAATTAGTATCATAATTGAAAGCTGATATTCCTTCTATCCTGCCAGGTGTGGAACACTCCAAATCCGAATCCGGATCCGTATCTCCAATCGAGAAGTGCCTAAGGAAAACATGGGCCACGGTAGTGTCAGCATGACAGTAATGTCTTTACCTTTAGTAAGAGGCTATAGTAGTGCATGACAATTTAATCATTCAAGGTATGTAAAAGCTTTGCCCCTTTAGTTGTTCCGCTCACTTGAGGCCAGAGGAGAGGTGGCTTAGTAGTAATCCAGCGCTCATGGATTGATTATCAGCCAGTTACTTACCATCTTGAACAGTTTCCATATCCGATACCAAAAATAATCCTATGGTCACCAGAAGCTGTAAGCCTCAATGCTGTTCGTTCTAGTTTCTTTTGATAGTTGAAGGAGAGAATGCGTTGGTTATCACCGCCATGATTAAGTAACCAATAATGTTGCCTCACCACATTTGTGAAAGGGTTTTTGATGACCCGGTTATCAGGAGTATAAACTGCAATGCAAACAAACCATACTAATTTGATGGGGGTAGGGGTGGGGGACGTTGAGGGGGGTTGGATCTACGTGAGCATTTCCTGGCTAGGATCTCAATGCGATAAATGAAAAGAAATCTGTTGATAGAAATCATGCCACCACTTTTTCTTTACCAGTTTGCAGTATCACATGACTAATGACAGTACAAAAGAGTGGTGAGAACACGTTGGTTGGATATATGCTGAAAGACTGCAGCAACTGGAATGTTATGGGACATGGAGTTGACAACATGCAGGCCTGTACTATCAAAATTGAACCTGATTAGCTGTCTATCCAAATACAGATCTTGTTGACCTACCTCTTACGATAAAGAACCTAATCTTGTAAAGCACAAGTCAGTCATTGTTGTAGCTTACCAGCATCAACACTCTTAGACATTCTCACTTCCTCAATATGCATTCGAGATGGCGAACTCCATCCAGTATGAAAATGAGCTGGCTCAGTTTGGGAATAGTAACACTGTCCGGTGACAATCTCAACCCGGATATTTATACCGACACCCGCATTAGGGTTCTCACATATAGCCTCTACTACAAAACCATTTTTATTGCAATGCATTATGCGATGATGACTGATGTATGTACAAGTCAACTGCATATTGAGAAATGAAAACAGGATATTTATACCGACACCCGCATTAGGGTTCTCACATATAGCCTCTTCTACAAAACCATTTTTATTGCAATGCATTATGCGATGATGACTGATGTATGTACAAGTCAACTGCATATTGAGAAATAAAAACAAAATGTTAAGGCATTTTATTGCTTTGGAATGAAAGATAAACATACATGTTCTGTGCTTGTGGTTGTTTCTGTTGTAAGAATAGACATTGTGGCCATTATGCATAACATAGTCTCCTATTGGAGAGCAGTCTTGGCCACCAATCCTTATCCACCTTTAATGAAATACATAATTTTTATAAAAATGTACTGCACTTTGCTATGACAGCCATCACCGAGTTATTCCTCCTCCCATAGGGGATGGCGACTCTTTGAGTAGTGGATAGCGTACTGGACCTTGGACCATAGATCTCTGGCTCGATTCCATGAAGAGCTAAACTCTCTATTGGGCATGCAGGTGCAAACAGAAAGTCTCCTGATAACGCATACTGTATCCGCATCCCGCATTACGCATCCCGCATCCCGCATCCCGCATCCCGCATCCCGCATCCCGCATCCCGCATCCCGCATCCCCCCATCCCGCATCCCGCATCCCGCGCCTCTCTGACACTGATGGTCAGGATACAAAAGAAGCAAGGAAACTACAGTTAGTATGTAGGCGATTTGCTGGCCCATAGTGTCCGTAGATTGTATATGCACTCTCAACTTTCTGCACACTACCTCCTACAATTTTGATCGACCCGAACTCATTTTAATTATCCCCTGTGCAAGCTTGTTTGCCAGTAACTGATGATACCTACCATTTGCCACAGTAGGCCACGTTTTCTGCGACATAGATTCTAGTATTGGCTTGCCATTTGATTCTCAGTGAAGTGTCTGGAGCCATTCTGCGGTAGTGAGTCCACTATTGAAGATAATGTCCATGGAATTAGAGAAAATCTGCCAGTATGTGTCAAGGAAAATTAGCAGGCATGAGTTTTAACGCAACACAATCCACGGTTTCTTCAAGCAAAGTTATAATAAATAATAAAGCCCTCAGATTGTAAAAAGCGTGAGTTGTAAGCCCCACGGCAACTAGCATTGGTTCGGTTTGCAAGTTAAATGATGGACTTACATATACGACTTGGTTGTGTCCATGTATGCCATATGAATACAGCCATGAAGAGTATTGATAATTGAAGACTGCAAGACCAGGGCAGGGCTTTGGTTCTACAACAATCAAGATGTGCAAACTGTATAATTACCATGATCTCATTGGCATGCAAAAGGCAACTTCACGTGGTGCGTAGCATCCTTCGGCAGATTGTGTTGTATTTGAGGCATGGTTCTGAGTCATCCATGTCTGTCTGTCATATCCTGTCACAAATGCTGTCACAAATCTCTGCTACCAGATTCAATCACCAGACTCTGGTTGCTTTCTGATTTGCCAGTGGGTTATCACTCATTAAATCTACTTACCACCCAGGTTGTGTGGAAGAATCTCCATAATGGTAAGTTGTCGGTTCGAGTTCCACCCAGTATTGCCATCAACTAAAGCGTAATTTGGACAAGCTCCGATAAAAAGCTCTACAAGGACGTTTCCTGCTGGCATTCCTCCACAGCTACCATCAACTAAAAAAATATATATTTGTTATTTTTTAATTTCATTCCTCCTAGGGACTGGCTCACTGTTTGAGTTCAACAGTCAAAACATGGAAGTGCATTACCATTTTGCGATTAGTAAAGAAATATTCTGAAACCTAATAGATAGATGGTCTTGGCAAATCAAAGTAGTCTTGCTGCAGCGATCGCAGTTTGTGTAGTTATATTGGTTGTACGAGTGTTATAAACTATATTTATATATGGCAGCGTCGCTCCGACGCCCCCACCTCCAGCCTAATATACCTATGCAGTTTTTATGCTCGGATTACGTACTGTTTCCGACTCTATGCCAATCCCCTGTCTCAGAGTTGTAATCGAGCCAGTCAATCGTCTGCGGTGAGGCACATTCAACTCCATTAAACTTAAAGAACCAGCGAGTGCACTGCCCAGCATGATTTTTGTGCCCTCGCAGAGCAGCGAAGTAGTTCACCCTGATTAACGTGTCATCGCGCATCTTTGGATAGTTGACCGTCTACAATCAGGACACAGGTTAGGTCATACTAGCCTTCCTGACACTAAGTGAAAAGATTAATACGTTCAGTGTCAAAAATGCGGAAAATTTCCTGTTCCTGAATAAAAGCTACATACATAGCAGATTTAGACTAGTATAGCAGTAGTAATAGATAGTCTATAACTTTGGTAGCTCAGTGGGATAATTAATGTATCTGACTGTCTGTTTTCCCTGTGGCCCTGGTTCAATTCCCGGCTGTGGCGGAATATTTTAAGGGACTTTTCCCTGATTGATCACACTCTGCCAACCCGTCCTGAGCCAGCGTGGCTGAAAATGGCTCAATCGACCCTCGATGATACCACACAACCTGAGGAAATCGAGAAGGAAGGCCGAAGTCCAACCATGGACAGACAATGTCTGAGGTAAAGAATAATTAGCTTACATGTACTACTCCCGCATTATTTTCATCATTGGCAATATCATTGTGATAATGCCTGATATTCATGTACTCCTCAGATATTCCACAATTTGTGTTATCCTCTATAAAGATGAAACATCACAATAGACACTTTACACAGTCTGAAGTCTATTGGCCATTGCCCGGTCACAGAGTACCCACACCATGTGCTAAAGAGCGAGGTCACCTGTGCAAAGTGAGCAAAAGTGGGAACATTTTTGTTGACTCAATACGTAATTATGGGGACAGGAATCTGAATGAAATTCAGATGGGGTTTCAAACGAAATAATATTCGCATTTACACTGTAAAACAATAATTTTTAGGATTTCACAGGGTGAGGGATGAAAAAAAGAAGAATTTAAGTAAAACTGGGCAGAGCGCGCGGCCAATTGGTATTAATATGGATACGCAGTCACACACCTTAAGGCCAGGCAGACATGGCTTGTGATGTCGTGTAAACAGACATAAATTATGCAGGAATTGTTGTCTCTCCTTTAAGGCAAACGGTTGACAATTGAACTATCATCGTGTTAAGAAGTGGTCTACCTGTTCCATAAAATGCACACAGAGTCCAATGAAACTCTTCTGTTTTGATAATGTCACAAGTCAACTGTCTATGAGCTAGATGAGCCTTGCAAACTGATCCATATATTGACACCCTTCATGCAGCCAGAGTTGTGAATGACTGGGCAAAAATTATTCCCTTGCAGGCAGAAGAAAATACAAGCAGATGGGGGCAGAAATCATGCGAAATATTGAAAGTAACTGGATGACTATGAAAGAAAACGGAACAACATTGTTAGACACCAAGGAGAGCTTCCTTATCATGGATGCTGATTAAGGATAACTCACCAACACAGATGGGTCTGATTCCTTCAATTGGGTCGCACTCTATTATACAGTCAACACCAGTAGGGCACGGGTGGTTCGCGCAAGCGTCATTCTACAATCATCCAAACGCATTTAGTAAACACTCAAGGAATAACTCCATATGAATAAAAACTATCGATATTTCTCTCTTGTTATATATTTATTAGGGATGAGCACAAGCTTGCGGCTGTTTGTGCTTGGCTTACATGAGATTATTCAATGACTAAGCGCCACGAAAAATATGCTATTAACAAAAACCATCTGTTTTCATACCGATCAAACATGTTTCTTCTTACTACAATTAACTTTTCTGTTATTTCTGCAATTCAATATTCTGGATTCACAGCACATCTTTTTGACTCGGTCATCTGAAAGTTGGATGTTTTTTGGTTCCAAAGAGTATTTTATGATTGCAGAGATTTTTGTAAGCTGGACACAGATAATTACTGAGGTTCACTCACAGCATTCGGAGTCATGGCCAAGGATGTGAGCATCCCACTTTGGTAATCGTGACTGAGTAGATCTTCTTCAGGATGAGGTGCAGTCAGTTCAGTGCATGTACCTGTATATGATGAATATAAATGTACCAAGAATGACAGTCTGGAACCTGGCTTTACTGAATAAAGCTGAGCCCGCCATAATGTATATTTGGAGCCTTTCTCATCAAGTAAAAACAGTACCATATCCATCACGGATATAATTATATCCCATGATATGCTATCATGTGATATATATCGGTGATGGATACAATATTTTTGAAAAGCGATATGTTGGATATCTTCGAATTGGCTGGTCAAGCGAAGCCACCCACACTCCTCAACCCCGACACCAACACCAACAGAGGCTCTTCTACCAATCCCTGACACAATTCACTTTTATTACAGCTGTGCATTTTCCACATCCTCATAAGATCAATCAACGATATTGCGAGGAAATTTCACTTACATTGCAATAATTCATTCTGCGAGGAAGCCACCTAGGATATAGCCAAGGTCCCCAGATCTATATAGGACAGTTGTAGTCTTACTAATCATGCCCTGTAGGAGTCGATTCAAAATCTACCAAGTGACTGTCTTTTTGTGATACGAGGTTAATTATGCATGTGACTACCCAGTGTCCATCAGGCAGCGTAGAGAAAATCTTAAGCGTTTTTGGTGTCTTGCATAGCCAGCTAACTGCGTAATAAAATTGGAATTGAAAAGATTGCAAAACTAATATGTTTGTACCAAGTTTTGAACTATTAATTATGGTTATCCCATTGTCAATCAGTAAAGACGGTCATAATCCTTTTATTGCCTCGTTTGCCAGTCTAATAAGCCCATTGACCTAGTAATTGGGCAATGGATAAGCCAAACTGTTAACAATATCAAACACGTCAAATATTTTTGGAAGTATCAATATTTATGCAAGTCCTGAGTAAAACCTGGGTTAAAATAAATACCTAGCAAGTGCATCCACATGATCGGGTTTTGGCTTCTGAAACCGCTCGAAAATGCGCCTAAAAATTGTATTTTGACAGGCCACATTTTGTCTGCATCTGAACGGAACCACGCGAGTACACCTATAATAAGTCAGTGTGTAACTTACCACTGTTTTTTTCGTAGAAGCTAGATACACAGAGGTCAGAGTCCATACAGCTTATGACACACTCCATGTTGGAGCGAGCTGGCAGTTTTCTCAGTACCGATCTTTCACCTCTAGCCAACTTTGCTGGCCTGCGTATTGCAGTTGAACACTTCTGGTGATCTGAAAGAGAATCATAATAATGCCAACAGTTATCTATTGATTTCTATCCCATTCAATTTGGTATGGAATGGTCAGTTGAAGATTTTGTAAATAACCTCTTTCTTTAGCTTTCATTGACAAGAAGTAAAAATTTCCCACGATTCATACAATATAAAATATAATGTGATTGTGATATGATAGGGGTTCAGTCCTCTTCAAGAAATGAAAATACCATATATTCATGATAGGGCTATCTTCTTTTCTGAAATAAAATAATTTTTCTTATAAAAAAGAGATAGTGGGATAGCTCGGTCATTAAAAAATCATTGGGCTTGCAACAGTGAGAGCCTTGGTTCGAATCCAGGCCACAGCGGGGCCCCATTATGAGTATGAGCTCCTCACATTTATCCTAGTTCCTACCACTCCAACAAGCCTCAGGCTTAGAAAGTCAAGGCCAAGTGCCCGAGTAGAAGTAAAACAAACACTGAAAAATAATGACGGAGTCAGCGTGCCGGCTTTGCAATGGGCAACATTCTGTACAATCTGTCCTTGGTTAGTATAAAGTACTAATGACAACCAGTCACAGCAATCCCACCTTCATCCGGCATAGTGGATGGTTGATAGCTGCCAGTAATGAAGAAGGAAAACAGTGCTAGTTCATGTGTCAATAGTTTATCAGTTTCTCTAGCACACATGCTCCTCGTGTCTTATTTCGCTATTTTGTTGGTTTCATGAGTCATTTTGAAAATTAGAAAATGTTCTCACATAAAATAAAACAATTCTATCCTAAAATGTGAAATAGTATCTTCACTCAAAATAAAGGAATCTTTAACTCCGAGAGTTGTTACAGGTCCTTTCCTATATTTTATAATGTTTTACGTAATTTATAATGAGTGTAAGTTATCATATTAAAATCTGTTACTCACGTAGGATATTTCCTGCAGTTGCAGTAACAAGAAGAAGGCAGAGCAGCAAGCGGGCCATTTTGTCACCTCCTACCTTCTCTTAGCTTCTTCTGTCAGTGACCACTACTATATCATGCGTCAATACTTTATTACATAAAATGAAACAATGATACTGTTGATCTGGAGATGTAAATGTCAATAGTATTGCCAGTCGATTCATTTGAGAGAGCGCAACGCGATTGATTTGCTGTTTCACCAGATCAATAGACAACCTGCCAAGGGCCATGCCTAGCCAAATTTTAGTGGGAGTTGCTCCCTCGTGAAAAGGTGATCTTTTGCCCAAATTACTATAAGTTATGTAGCCAGGAGAAGGACTCTCTAGTAACTCAAAATTATATAGCCTCAGTAGCCTGGTTTCCAACTATGTTAACCTGAAGAACAGTTCCTATCTATATCATTGAAAGGATGTTCAAACATGACCTTCCTTCTTTGTCTTATCCGGGCTAGTTTTAGTTATTAATTATTCAAGACACACTTGTCACTGCTTAGTTGAAGTGTCAAAATTGATTATTGTTTTTAATTAGACAAAGCTTTAATACAAGTCAGTACAGAACAATTGATCTTGACTGAATTTTCTTGCCAAAAATCTCGGTGAGAAAATCCGAATACAGAAGCAATAAGGTGAGCTATTTCTCCTTTTCTGCCTACTGATTTGTAAAATGTAAGATGCTCATGATTCAGATCAATTTATTTTTAAATGATAAAAATTTTCCTAGAAAGACGAAGGATGCGTTTTCCACGTCTCATCTAAACGTCATATCAGTTACCTCTGGAATTGATGGTCCTTCGGCACCAATTGATTAAATATACTAAATCTAATATTTTTACTGCCAGCTGAATGGCCAAAGGCAAGTGCGACCAATTGTTTCTACTTACTCATTGAGCACAGGCAACCAGATCATCAGTAGTACTATCCTTCAATGAGGTCGTTTTAGTTGGTAATCCCATAAACAGAACATTATTCTAGTAGCTAAACAGTTCATTTTGTCACAGGAGGGCGGAAACACTGTTGTCATTTAGTAGTTATTAGCCTAATACAAGAGGAGCACATCGCGTGGCACTCAGGCTGTCATGGGCAGCAGCCAGCGACCCCACATGCATGGCCAGCTAGACGGCCTTGGAGGAAATGGATGTCTATGACAGAACAATATTTGAAGGCCTCGACAGTCCCGATTCTACTAGAATCAATTGCTAAAAAATCATTGCATCAATATAAAAAATGTGACCAGCTTGTATTAATTGTTAATCATTTTATTGCCAATTGCCAATTGCACGCAGTGCTTCGGAGGTCAATTTATCTGAAGTCTGATGGGGAGGAATTGGCTGTTAATTATTTCGCCATGCCTTTAAAATATCAAAAATGCTTTCATTTTTTGTGCTTAATTAGATGGGCACTCTCATGGGTTTTTAGTGACTTCAATCGCAACATATCAAACATATCGCTGTTGAGTAAAATATTGCGCGGCATTCAATATAATCAATCAATCGACAGGTCTACCAAT
>Ga0224501_10004183_pt1 | contig 11397 bp, 8 predicted proteins | sample SF_Oct11_sed_USG_4_FD_169105 | JGI IMG/M metagenome (GOLD analysis project Ga0224501, IMG submission 169105) | Sediment microbial communities from San Francisco Bay, California, United States - SF_Oct11_sed_USGS_8_1 | ecosystem: Environmental > Aquatic > Marine > Sediment | place: USA...
CGAAAAGGAATCATGGAAACTGACACGCGGTACCCATGCCTGATTGGGTGAGATAGAGGCATGCCTGGTTGGGTGAGATGGGGGCATGGTTGAGTGGGTGAGATAGAGGCATGCCTGATTGGGTGAGATGGAGGCATGGTTGATTGGGTGAGATAGAGGCATGCCTGATTGGGTGAGATGGAGGCATGGCTGATTGGGTGAGATAGAGGCATGCCTGATTGGGGTGAGATGGAGGCATGGCTGATTGGGTGAGATAGAGGCATGCCTGATTGGGTGAGATAGAGGCATGCCTGATTGGGTGAGATAGAGGCATGCCTGATTGGGTGAGATAGAGGCATGCCTGATAGGGTGAGATAGAGGCATGGCTGATTGGGTGAGATGGAGGCATGGCTGATTGGGTGAGATAGAGGCATGGTTGATTGGGTGAGATAGAGGCATGCCTGATTGGGTGAGATGGAGGCATGCCTGATTGGGTGAGAATAGGGGATATAGTCTTTTTCCTATAGAGAATAATGTCCGCCTCTAATTGAGTCATAGCGGTTCTTCTCTGTTTTGTAGGGATTCCAGCTGGTCGTTTCTGACTGGCTGCTCACAACGCGCACTGCATTGTGGGAAGCGGAGAGCGATGGCTCGAGAATTCACCCCGATACTGTTACCTCCTTCCGAAGTGACTTGTCGCGGCTACAGAAGCTAAGTGATTCTATTCCTGGTATCACCGATCGACTATATCTGCATTCTGCCACGCATCGAATTATGTTGGGTGCGAATCCATCACAAACCCAGCAACTTTTGAAGCGCTCAAGCCTTCATCATTCACGGAAGGTAAGCATGTTGATCGATCATTCATTCATTCATACATTCATACATTATGAACCACATTATACCCACAAAAGCAGGCTCTGTAATCGCCTCTGCTCAGTTTGTCCCCAAATGTTGTCTTTTTTCTCCAATTATTTTATGTCACAACATGGCCTCTTAACAGCGCGCTTTATCTAAGATCTTATTCTCTTTCAGTCTGTAACACAGGCTTGTGCCTATCTGATGGCGGCCCGACACCTACCAACAAGCCTCTTCTCAAGACCCAACAGTAAACGAGACTTACTGTCAGAGGCTGCGAAAACATACGAACTCTGTGGTAATACCAGTGCTGCCACCACGTGTCGTCAAATGCTAAACAGATTGGAATTAGGTCACCAATTGACTCCGATCGCCCTTTTATGATAGTAAATAGACCTGCGCTTCATACATGCGGTAACCATCTGACACAAGGAAGCTTTTCCTTATTGAATGCACACTTCCAGTGCAGTAGTCTCAGTAGTTGACACATGTATGGGAGTCAGGTTTTTTATAGCTATTGTCTGTCATCGGTGCTGAGGAGCGGGCGAAATCGTTCTGCCCGGCGATGATTGTGATATTTTGGCAACTCAATGAATTTTACAGTTTTCCTCAATAAATTCTATACTGAACAAAAGCAATTAGCATATTGTGGTTGTGTGATTGGAACTTGTCTAGTCCTCTTGTACCATTCACTTCATAACACCAAAAGGCATAACACCAGGCACCAGTGATCGAAGTGTTGTTTTTTTGGGGGGCGAGTCTCCCGAGTATATTTGGGCCCGAGGACATAGGGTGATCAGCATTCCTCTACAGAGTTCAGTAGCATGCATGCTTTTGAAGCCCCATTCTCACTTGTATTTTGCTTGCACAATGCTTTGTGGCCCGCAGTAACTATTTAACTGAGTAGAGTTAGGGCAGGATAACTCTATGCCAAACAGTCCCCCACCTCAAGTTTTACACTCCAGCAATTAATTTTACCCACATAGCCAATGACTAGCAATGTCGCAAGATCCCAGGTCAGTTTACCAAATAAACATCCTCTCGCAGTACGTACAACCATTATCACAGTTCCGGTAGAAATGGGTTCTGGCCTTCTAGGTCTGTTCTGCCAAATGCTTGACAAGGAATGACGGAGTGCAATGGTGGGCGGAGCTTAGCGGTTTTAGTGGATTCTAGTCTATCGCCAAGCGAGCCTGCAATCATCTTTCATATATGCTCAGAGCCTTAGAGTTATCCTCCCCTCTCTAACTATGCTGAGAGCGGCTGGTTTATGTTGATAGGGAACACTTGTATGCATATAATGATACGCACCATTTCACTCACATCATCTGGTATAGAAACCAGGGTAACCACAAGGAATCATTGTAAGAATTTTAAAATTATTGCCTACAGTCCATAGTTATGAGCTAGTACAAATGAATAACAATCAGCGCCTACCAACTGTTTACCTATTCTAATACAATTCGTACAAACTTTGGAACGTTTTATTTTTGAATTATGATTTGTGTTTATATGAAGTTGTCATTCTTTTGTGATTCGTATGTATGAGTCTGTCATGATAGCTTGGTGGGATAGCTCACTGTCTGTCCTCCCTGCAGCCAGGTTCAATTCCCAGCCATGGCGGAGTATTTGAAGGGATTTTTTCCTGGCTGATCACACTCTGCCAACACGTCCTGAGCCAGCATGGCAGAAAATGGCTCAATCTCCCCTCAATGACATCACACAACCTGTGGACAGCGCGGAAGAAGGTCGAAGTTCAACCATGGACAGACGATTGCTGAAATAAATAAAAGATGTATGTATATTTGTTCTTTTTCTTTCTTTTTCTTATTGTGAGGTCAAAAGGTTATCTTCATCCGTATCAACAAACTTGCAGAATCTACAAAATGCTACAGAACATACCTATAGTGATCACTTGCTAACCCATGATGTTGAGTTGTTTGCACGCGATGATGATTCAGTCTATCTGCCTGAGCTCATGTACCGTATGCGAGACTTATGTTTTATCCTTTTATGGTTCCAAAGGGTATAGGGTACTTGCGAAATAGTGTGGCCAAGTCAAACTTAGGGGTCGGTTTACTAAAGCAAATCTCCAACAACTCAGATCGAGGCTGTTTAACCAGAATCATGGTGTGTCCTTGCGACTATGCCACTAGGATAGATGACATGTCATGCTATCTAATGATAATAGCATACACATACACTAGTGGGTGCTAAGCCGGCTTTTTTATATGTTATCATTGGCCACTTGAATTGATCAGCGCATAATGCCATCTGGTAACTCATTGAATGTGATACGGACTCGGCAATGAGCCCACAAGGGGTATTCCATCTTTTTCGCGGGTACGAGAAACCCTTGATCCTACCTGGGGTTACCATGGTACAGTTAATTCCTGGTCCATTTATCACAGACTGGGAAGGCTTTCACTGTATTGGATTGGGTTTATAACCTAATCTGGCATTTTGGCTGTATTCAGTCGGAGAGTGAACAATGGACTGGGTTATAGTGAGTGTGATTCTGCTAGGACACCTACAAAGTGGTTATGGGGTGGTCACAGCTCCAGGTAAGAAAATCAATTAGACATTTTAAGGTGCTTTTATAGTCCGCTTTGTGTCCGATCCGGCTCGAACCAGTCGCTCGAGACGGATGTCTGACCTCCAAAAAGTTGGGTACAAACAGGCCCTCTCGGATGCCTGAGCGTCTGTGTATAGATTCACTGGTCTTGGACATGATGGGTGACCTATACTCTCTACAGCTCATAATGGTGATAGTATAAATATGTTAACAAGCGAGAAACACCCCAACAATCATCAACACTTTGTTGTTTTTCACTCCATTTTTTGAGGGCATTAGATATGAATGGAACTGATGGTAGATCGGAGTGAAAAATCAACTTGAAAACACCTGTGAAAAATGTATGCTAGTTGGCTTATCTACTCCTTGCAAAGGCAATCTTTGCATAAGAGATGTCAATCTTTATGCATTCCAACATAAATAAGATAGCTGGTAACTCAGCGGCTTGCATAGGTTTACGCCTTGGTCACACTGGCTTACTGCTATATGAACATGACCCAACTCCTGTCAATAAACGGCTATTGAATTTGCCTGCATGCTAAGCACTGCCCATTTACAAGAAAATAAAATAAATTCAGTGGCCAAAACAGATAAACACACGTGTTTCATCATTTATGGGTTGCTCTCTGCCATATGCATTCCTTTTGTACTAACTCCTACTATGGCGAGTGACAACAGGCCACAGTATCTCAAATTACACCAACTTTTTTACCACCTTTTTATCAAGTGTCGCACTAAATCACAATCATTTACTCCCCCCCCCCCCATTCTAGAAGCCCGATAAGATTCTAAAAGCCCGGTACGGTACCCTGGACTTCCTCCCTATGATTATCGACCACACGGGACGATTCTTTTTTCGTATCTTGACCAGTGCCAGGGGCTTGCAGAACTTGGCCTATTGAGAGTCTTTCACTCAGTACTTCCTAGGGTTCGTCAGTAGCAGACTCTTCGCTTGCACCCGCGTGCCCCATGGAGACGGTAATTCTATGGGAGCGGTTCCTTTATTTAGCGTCGGGATCCGAAACCGACGAGGGTGTTATGAAAGACAATGATTTTGCTTGAAGTGGGAATCAAACTAGGGCTCACCGGTCTAAGACCCAGTATGCCATCCATTAGGCAATCGCTTCACCCTACATGAGGCAATAAAAACACCAGTTATCTAATTCCCTGATTCCTGAAACCATGCTTAGATGAGGCTGTGCATTAGCTTAAGATGGCGAGTTTGTAGTTTGCTCTGTACTATTTGACTCTGTACTATCAAAATATCTGGTTTATCTTGTGTACATGTTTGGCATCATGATAACTAAATGGACAAGCTATAAGCTGGCAGTTCATTTGTGCACTGTTTTGTCCCTTTCACCAACATTTTCGCAATCAGTGAATGGCGCCTGGGATGGCCGCATGATTTTAGCCAATTATTTCTATAATCTGGTCTGATGCAAATGAACCAGTGCATTGTGATATATCCGCACTAAGCGATGCAGATCTTGCGAATCTTAAAGCAACCAGGTTAACCCATTTATGCAAACAATGCATCGCTTGTGGCTACCTTGCAGTCCATGCATGCTCTTTGTGCCGGGCATCCATCTGTGGTCGTCACAAAGTTGTAAAAGTTACATTTCTAGTTTGGCTATGCAAACTGTTCCCTAATACTGACCCCAAATTGCAATGTTCAGTAGTATAATTAAATTAATTACATATCTCTTTTAAACTGTTCTGCATGCCTTCGCACATTGCAGCATAGCCAAAATGCCTTGATGGTGTCAATGTGTAATCTTCTAACCCGATAACCTTCACAGATGTAAGTTAAGGGAGGTGCAGCAGCCCAAGTGTGAGTCTAAAAGCTATTTGCCTGTTGACAAGAGCAGGGCCGCTTGAAAATTGTCAATATGCTGTTTTCAATCTGACTCGCTTTGAGCTTGATAGAAATCACTCAACTTCAGATTTTGCTAAGTTTTAGCGGTGTATATAGTGCAGTCACACTGTTTTAGTAGGCATTCAGAGGACTTCAATTGCGCCTTCACTGCCGCCTGTCAAAAGATTTCAAAGGGCCATCATCAAAGATTGGTACCATTTCTGGCCTGTTTTAGACCCAATACTCAATACCCAATACTCGAGGGAGTGATTTGACTTGCCGGTGGTTGCCAGGCCTACCATTGTCAAGGTTTTACCTGCACATATCACATCTTGATTTTGCTGGATCTCAATTATGTTTTCCCTTCAAAGTTTTTCATTAGAAAAACAATTTTATTCCACTAAAAGGTAATTTGTACCACAACTACATAGCACACGAGCTTTGAGCGAATATCTGAACGTATATGCTAACATGGGAAAAAAATCATTTTCTTTAGTGAGTCAGCAGATTGGGTAACGAATCCATCTGGAGATATGCATATGTTGGTAAGCTCCAGTCGCCATGAAGTTTGGCCTCTTCTTTTCAAGCATTAGAGTGAGTTGGCGCAGAGAAAGCCTCGACATAACTGCAATGAAGGGTACGCTGTGAGACCATGTTTAGCGGTTCATTTTCACTTCAGAAGAGTATTTAGAGTATGATGAACTCTGAGGGGACCATGCAATACTGCTACACTTCACATCAGTGCTAGAGCTATAAAAATTCCCCATAGTGGAAGTCAACGGAAATACTCGCTTGCCTCCAGATTAGAAACACATGTAAGAGCAGTCTGAATAGATTGATGCAATGAACAGAACAGCCCTCACATCATCTTCTGGGGTAATTCTTGCGAGGAATTTACGCGGTCTCATGAACATGCCCTTTCTCATTACATGTTGAAACGTGTAAGACACCAAATTAAATATTATTTTTGCACGCTTCAGCGTATCACTGGTAGTGTTAACCCAGTGTAAAGAGTAGCTATAGATCTCTCACGGACGGTGCATTCGCTAATAATAGATGACACGAATAGAATGTAGAAACCTAAAAATTATATGCTACATATGCTCGAATGGATGATCAGTGTGGATAGCCATCCGTGACAAAGTAAATAACAAGCTAGGATAATGGATGGTCTACCAGAAGCCAATTCGCAATCCGAAGTCACGGGTTATGATTGCAGCTAATTGTAGGCTACGTATGTGTAACATACAGAAAAATATTGGGTGCGATGCAAATAACTTAGTAGGCATGGGCAGTGAGTAGTATCTGGAATGAAGGGCTGAGTGCATGGTAAATGTGTGCATGACCCCCAACCTCCAGGACCATCCGTTCAGTCTGGTAGCTGGTGCTTCACACTGAATCAGCGAGTACTCTGGAAAAGTGAAGCTGTCAGTGGGCATAGTCAGCGTCTACTATGCCAACCCTGCCCAGCCTGCTACTCCATTCTTATAGCATAGTCGGAATAGTGACTGGTGCTCCCACACTGAGAATTCATAATGGTCTCATAAAGGAGGTAGAATAATGAATTTTTCATGAATACAATTGAAATTTGGATGCCAACGCCCAGCTTATCCTTGCATGCAGTGTTATCCCAGTTTAGGTTTAACATCTGCATGGACTGACTTATGTCATACAGTGATATAAAGGAGCGTGCCTCTACACCACTGCGTATAGAGTTACCACTGCGATAGCAATGCTGGGCAGAATTTACACCAAACCACACTATCTTGTCACCACTGCATGGAGATGGCCTAACTGACCTGCTCGCTCACACATGATTCTCTAAGGGTGTGATATTGGTCGCAGTCGGCATGGTCTTTAGTAGGATGCCGTCTGGAATTGTATATGGTGCATATAATCGGTGACATAAAAATCAGGTCCTTTATGTCAACGATATAACTGGGATATAGACCTTTATCTCAGCCTCACATTTGTCAAAGGTAGAAAGAGAAATGCATGCAGTGATTACATCCGGACTCCGCTGCTGATGCATCACCGAATGATGTATAGGGTGAAGCGATAGCCTAGTGGGTAGCGTACTAGGCCGTGGTTCGAATCTCACTTTGAACATAACTTGATCTTTTGCCCACATATGGAGTTAGCTCCTCTATGGGGTACACAAGTGTAAGCAAGAAGCCTCATTATGACACATCTGCAAATGCTGAGTCAAATAGACTCCATAAGCCAGTGTCTGCGATTCTGTCAGGGAGACAAGAAATTAATTGCTGTTGCTGAATGAAGGGCATTTTCAGTAGGACTACTGCAAATTCCACTTTTGAGAATCCAGTATACTTTAGACTCATAACTCACCTCCTTCACTGTAGCTGGAAAACATCCGTGTGACCGGACATGCGATGGAGTGACCATGACCTGTGAGTATGACCTTACCTTGGAGACATATGTCACCATGTCTAAAGCGTGCTTCCTGTGTCCATTCGTGCTGTCTGATTGTGACCGTGAACACTGCGTGGCTGCTGACGGAGTGAGGAGAATGTTCTACGCTGTTAATAGAGAGCTTCCTTCTCCTCAGATAAGGGTAAAGCTACTGTCAACTGTCTATAACTCAAACTACTGTATCTACTCCAGCTCTAAATTTGGCTTTTAAATACTGTTCGAATCGGGCGCTTGACCAGCCTGTTTAATGGACCTCCTTCGCCTGAGGCTTGTTGGAGAGGTAGCCGGTAGTAGCTAGGATCTATGTGAGGAGCTCATGCCCAGGACAATCTTGCAATCTTGAAACAAGCACTTCACCCATTGAACGATTCCAGTATCCTTTTGGGTGAAATTCCTTCAATTAGCTAAATCATACTCCGCTATAATTCATCATACAGAGATAGATATTTCTCTAAAACCCCTTCTCCAACTATTGTATTTCTGCAGACTATGAGTCCATAGATTATGTCTGCATTTTAATGTTACCAAGCTATTCCACTCTCACACTCGAGTTAGTGCGAGATATAGTAGCCTGTTTTTATCATAGGTTATCTCGCTTGTTCTTTCCGCACCCTCCATTTTCTTGTAAAAATAGACATGCATTTGATGGTTAGCTTGCTAGAATTATGCACACGAAGCACAAATTGGATAGTAAAATTTGATTTGATTCGAAAATTTTGTTGGTAACTTGGGATTTCGTGGGATTCGCATCACCGCTGCAGGCCACCACAATTTCCCTGCAGCAAACCTAGGCACCCTAAGACAAACTGCTGTGGGGATGTTACCTTGTAATTTAAATAAGACCATATGTCTCTTTTACATCAAATTAAATTACATTAAGTTGGTCTCTGGTAGCATGACTGTATCTGGAATCCAACCAAACTCAGACTCAGTGCATCTGAGGCAGGTTGGAAAAGAAGGGGAGTGGAAACTTCTTGGCAAGACACTTCATTACACTTCTTGCTGGTTGCCAGCAGCTCTCTAAATAAGAGCTTATTTGGGCCACCAGCACTCTTTTTGATTAGTCTGATCAGCCTACACAGATGTTGTGCCAAACCATATTAAATGCCAATAGCCAAAGTCAATGCTGTTCCATGCAGACACAGCGGACGGAAACTACTAGCTTTCAGTGCTACCACCAATTTAAAAAACTTAATATTTCGGTACTACGGTTCCCCTTTTACAGGTTATCGTAACTGCAGTCTTATGATTAAAGTGCCCATGATGACAGAGCTTGGCATTACAGGAACATACCCTACGGCACAGGATGACAGCCCGATGGCAGATTGTCTCAAGGTGCTCGGGTTTGCCGCGGGGGCCATTGCCGGGGCAATGGGAATTCCAGGAGATTCCAAGTTGCCATTTAAAGTTCCGTGCTGATGGGAGCACACAACCCTTAGTCATTTATGTTGTTTATTTGCGAGTCTATATTCACAGGTTTGCGAGGGTGACACCATCAAAGCCAAGATAACCAACCACTTAAATAATGGTGAATCTACTTCAATTCACTGGCATGGAATTCACCAGAAGGGCACTGTCTTCATGGATGGAGTTTCAATGCTGACACAATGTCCAATCATTCCACTGACATCATACACCTATGAGTAAGTCACAACCTACAGTTTAAGTCTTTTATAGATAAGGCAATTCTTTTACTTATATGCATACTACCAACTTATTGCTATACTGACTGCATGTGTCGCTCGACAAATTGCACAGCGTGTCAGAGTGTCTGAGTTGCCTATTGGGTGAGTTCAACAGGTTGCTGCTCAAATGTTTTGCATTTGCTTGCTGGCACTGATGTTAGCTCTAATTTTAGCTGACTTCTAACAGTGCCATATGTCAGGTTACTCATTCTATGGGCAGACTTCTTATACTTAATGTCACAATCGAGACGGAAGTGGAAACACAAATTGGTACCCAACAGGGACCTTTCGTTTTGACTCCAGGACACTCACCACTTAATTAACCATTGCCTAACCGGCGACCCAGTTTTGGATTGAAAAGTCGCGCGACAAATTAATACAAGGACTTGATGCGAATTGCCAAATAGGCCCAAAGTGTAGAAATGCAATGGTGAAATGCATTGCAGAGTTATCATTGATTTCGAGGATCGTACAAGCTAGCGACATTAGAGTCATGGGCTGTAAGCTGCAGTGTTGGAACTGCTTGACTTATGGTTGTATTGTTAGCTCTAGTATTTACATTCATATGCCTGTTACCTTCAGGTTTAAGGCGTACCCCCATGGCACCCATTACTACCACTCCCATGTTGGCCTGCAGAGGGGAGACGGGGTAGCTGGTGCACTCGTCGTGAATGCCGTGAATGACCCTAATAAAAACTTGTACGACTATGATCTCCCTGAGCATACAGTAATACTGCAGGATTGGTATGAGGTAGGTGTGCTACTTCCGGATCGGTATGGGGTAGGTGTGTTACATACGGATTGGTATGGGGTATATGTGTTACTTATGGATTGGTATGAGGTGGGTGTGCTACTTACGGATTGGTATGAGGTAGGCATGTTACTTATCGATTGGTATGGGGTAGGTGTGCTACTTACGGATTGGTATGGGGTATATGTGTTACTTATGGATTGATATGAGGTAGGTGTGCTACTTACGGATTGGTATGGGGTATATGTGCTACTTACGGATTGGTATGAGGTAGGTGTGATACTAACTGATTACCTTGTTTGAATCATGAGATTTCCTCTTCTTGTATAACACCTTCATTGTTAGGGTGAAACTACCGGACTAGAGACTTATTTTTCACCGGTTACCTTTAAGTATGGAGCACCACACGCCTGAGAGTATGATTGCATCACCTCATAGTGAGACTTGCTTTCAACTTCAAGAGTTCATAAGAGTCCGCCATGACAGGGATTTCAGTCCAGGTTCTTACGGTTGCAAGCCCAGTGCCATATCATTGAGTTACCCTGCTATCATGCATGGACTGCTGTTTGTTGCTTTGAATGCTCGATCTATGATTGGTTCACTTTCAGATTCTTGGCCAGCAGAAGGGAATCCTTCATTTGTTGGGTAAAGACAATAATCGTCCTGACAAACTCTTGATAAATGGTAAGTCACCTAACAGAATACAGTGACCTACAGTAGATGCATTCGGTTGTAGTGCGGCCAAGACCGCTTCCTATGTCATTAAACAATTGCCTCCACGCAGCTTGTGGGCAACTGGTGTTGCTTAGGTTTGCGGTGTCCCCTCCCAGCCTAAATGTATACACAAAATCAGTTTTATCAAATGGAATTGCGAAACGGACAGAATATGTTTCAGGGTGTACAATAAATTCAAACTCCCGACCCGCAGAGGGGTTAATAATGCAAAGTATAAACGGAACCAAAATTCAAGTCAGGAAGTCTTGTTGTTCGTTCGAACCAGATTTCCAGTTCCACAACTTACATCTTTGATCTTTTTATTTGTTTAGTCCAGTGGTCATGGTATTATGTAATCAATTATTATGTAATCAATTAAGTCATCTGCTGGAAAAGAGCTATTATATAGGCTGGCATTATATAGGCTGGCTATTATAAAGGCTGGCTATTATATAGGCTGGCATTATATAGGCTGGCTATTATATAGGCTGGCATTATATAGGCTGGCTATTATATAGGCTGGCATTATATAGGCTGGCAATTATAT
>Ga0224501_10004184_pt1 | contig 11396 bp, 9 predicted proteins | sample SF_Oct11_sed_USG_4_FD_169105 | JGI IMG/M metagenome (GOLD analysis project Ga0224501, IMG submission 169105) | Sediment microbial communities from San Francisco Bay, California, United States - SF_Oct11_sed_USGS_8_1 | ecosystem: Environmental > Aquatic > Marine > Sediment | place: USA...
GCTCTCTCCCGGCCCCTTCTTTTTTCTAACTATTTGTTTTTAAATTGTAATTTGTGATCGTAACGAGATGGCACGGTTCTTGAACTTACCTGGAGCGGCACCGAGCCGAAACAACACGATGAATCTGAACCCGAGGCACCGCCCGCCCGCCAGCCCCCAACTCCGGGCACGGGCAACCGGGCAGGGCCTGAATGTAGAAGAGGATTATGATCGATGAAACTTATCATGGCTGTCATCAAGCCCTTTAAGCTTGATGAAGTCCGCGAGGCCCTTTCCGGCATCGGCATCGAGGGCATGACCGTCAGCGAGGTCAAGGGCTTCGGGCGGCAAAAGGGCCAGGCCGAAATTTACCGCGGCGCGGAATACACCGTCAGTTTTCTGCCCAAGGTGAAGCTGGAAATCGCCGTCAATGACGGCCAGGTCGAACAGACCGTTGAAACCATCCAGAGTACTGCCAACACCGGCAAGATCGGCGACGGCAAAATTTTCGTTTACGCGTTGGAAAAAGCGGTCCGCGTCCGGACCGGTGAAACCGACGCAGAAGCGCTCTAATCGCAGGCGCAATAATAAGGAGTATTTATGATGAAACCGTTTGCAAAAATCCTGCGTGTGGCCTTGCCGGTCGTTATCGGTCTGCTGTTTATGGCGGGCTCCGCGAGCGCGGCTGAAGCCCCCAAGGTCACCGAGACGCAGTATATCTTCAACACTTTTTCGTTTTTGGTACATGGCTTTTTGGTCATGTGGATGGCGGCCGGGTTCGCCATGCTGGAATCGGGGCTGGTACGTTCGAAAAACACCGCCACCATCTGCCTCAAGAACGTGGCGCTTTATTCCATCGCCGGCGTCATGTTTTATCTCGTCGGCTACAACCTGATGTACAGCGGTGTCGACGGCGGCTTCATGGGGAGTTTCATGCCCTGGTCCGGCGACAACGCCGCCGCCCTCAAGGGCGACTTCAGCGGCAATTACGCCGCCGAATCCGACTGGTTCTTCCAGATGGTCTTCGTCGCCACCGCCGCCTCGATCGTTTCCGGTGCGGTCGCCGAACGGATTAAGCTGTGGCCCTTTCTGGCCTTTGTCGTGTTCCTGACCGCCATCGTCTATCCCATCCAGGGTTCCTGGCAGTGGGGGGGTGGCTGGTTGTCGAAACTGGGTTTTGCAGATTTCGCCGGCTCGACCCTGGTGCATTCCGCCGGCGGCTGGGCGGCGTTGACCGGCGTCCTCATCCTTGGCGCACGCAAGGGAAAATACGGCGCCCACGGCGGCGTCTCGCCCATGCCGGGCGCCAACCTGCCGTTGGCGACTCTGGGGACTTTCATCTTGTGGCTGGGGTGGTTCGGATTTAACGGCGGCTCGCAGCTGGCGCTGGGCTCGGCGGCCGACGCCATTGCCATCTCGACCATCTACATCAACACCAACATGGCCGCGGCCGGCGGCGTGATTGCCGCCATGCTTCTGACCCAGGCGATCTACAAGAAAGTCGATCTTAGCCTCGCCCTGAACGGCGCCATTGGCGGCTTGGTCAGCATTACCGCCGGACCCGATACGCCCACCCTGGCTTCGGCGTTCCTGATCGGCGCCGTCGGCGGCGTGCTGGTGGTAACCTTCGTGCCGCTTCTCGACAGGCTCAGGATCGACGACGTGGTCGGGGCCATTTCCGCCCACTTGGTCTGCGGCATCTGGGGCACCATGGCCGTGCCCCTGACCAACGCCAACACCAGCTTCGCCACCCAGGCCATCGGCGTGGTTTCCATCGGCGCCTTCGTCGCCATCGCCAGTGCGGTCTTCTGGCTGATCCTCAAGTATACGATCGGTATCCGGGCCAGCGAGGAAGACGAAGCGCTGGGCATGGACCGGGCCGAGCTTGGCCTGGAGGCCTATCCGGAATTCGGTCGGGGGTCGCAGACGATCTGATTCCGCGTTTTCTCAGCGGCCCTGACGGGGCCGGCGGTCTTCTCCCCGCCGGCCCCTCTCTTCCCGCCAGGCCTACTCCCGGAAGGCGCAAGTCTTCCGGGGGCTTTTTGTTGCCTGATATTTGTGCAAATATTATTCATTTGCCTAATATTTAGCCCTTTATTCTTTGCCCCTTTATTGTTCTGAATCCGGAATGATCTTTTTTTGCCCTTTTAGATTAGAGGGTTAGCGTTCACCCGGGCGGATGGCACGGATATTGATATGTACCCCGCCAGTATCCGCGCCCCTGCGGGACGGGCGTATGCAGAAATCGAGATTCGGGAAAAGAGCGGGCGGCGCCTTGGGGTGCGGCCCTTCATTGGAGAGAGCTTAATGTTAAGTGATGGGAATACGGCCTGGATTCTGACCTCCACGGCGCTGGTTTTATTTATGACCCTACCGGGTCTGGCGCTTTTTTACGGCGGCCTGGTGCATGCGAAAAACATCGTCTCCGTTCTCATGCAGTGCTTTGCCATTACCGCGCTGGTCTCGGTCCTGTGGACGGTGGTCGGCTACAGCCTGACGTTCAGCGACGGCGGGGCGCTCCAGGGGTGGATCGGCGGCGTGGACAAGGCGTTCCTCGCCGGCGTCGGCGTCAACACCTTATCGGGATCGATTCCGGAAACCGTCTTCTTCATGTTTCAGATGACGTTTGCCATCATCACCCCGGCGCTGATCGTCGGCGCCTATGTGGAGCGCATAAAGTTCGGCGCCGCCATGTTGTTTTCCGTACTCTGGTTGATGTTGGTTTATGTCCCGGTCGCCCACTGGATCTGGGGCGGCGGCTGGCTGGGCGAAATGGGCGTGCAGGATTTCGCCGGCGGACTTGTGGTGCATCTCACCTGCGGCACCGCCGCCATCATCGCCGCACTCATGCTCGGCCCGCGCCGGGGTTTCCCGAGGGAAATGAAACCGCCGCACAGTCCGGTGCTGGTCATGATCGGCGCCGCCATGTTGTGGGTCGGCTGGTACGGATTTAACGGCGGCAGCGCGCTCGCCGCCGACGGCGCTGCCGGCATGGCGTTGACCGTCACCCATATCTCGGCGGCAACGGCGGCGGCCACCTGGATGTTTATTGAGTGGATCAAGTACGGCAAACCGACCCTGGTCGGCATCGCCACCGGCGCCATTGCCGGTCTCGCCACCATTACCCCGGCGTCCGGTTTCGTCGGCCCCATCGGCGGCCTTGCCCTCGGCTTGATCGCCGGCGTGCTTTGTTTCCTCGCCGTCAATTTCGTGAAATTCACCCTGAAGATCGACGACTCCCTTGATGTGCTCGCCGTGCACGGCATCGGCGGTACCACCGGTTCTCTGCTGGTGGCTTTCTTCGGCGCCGTTTCTTTCGGCGGGCTTGGTGTTTCAGAGAAGTCTATCAGCGAGCAGTTCCTGATCCAGCTGACGGGTATCGTCGCGACCCTGGTCTGGACCGCGGTTGTCACCACGCTGATTCTTTTTGCGATTCGCTCCGTTGTTGGTTTGCGGGTTGACGTGGAAGATGAAATCGAGGGTCTGGACATCATCACCCACGGCGAAAAGGGCTACGAATTCTAATTGCGCCCGCTTGTTGCGGCAGGGTTCGGCAGGGTAGACTTCGCCCGCCATGCTGAACCCTCGCCTCAACGACCTGATCGACTATCCCTTCGACCGGCTGCGCGCCCTGCTGGACGGTCATGCCTCGCAAGCGAACGTGGAACCGCTTGCGTTTTCCATCGGCGCGCCGCGCCATGCGCCGCCCGCCATGGTCGCAGAGATCCTTGCCGCCGAGTCCGCCGGATGGGGACAGTATCCACCCATCGACGGCACGCCGGAATTTATTGACGCGGTAAGCGGCTGGCTGTCCCGGCGGTTTAATCTGCCGCCGGGTTTCGTCAACGGCGCGGCCCACGTATTGGCCGCTTCCGGCACCCGGGAGGTTTTGTTCATGGCCGGCATGTTGTGCGTGCCGGAAACAAAAAACGGAAAATCCCCCGCCGTTTTAATTCCCAATCCTTTTTACCAGGTCTATTCCGGGTCCGCCCTGATGAACGGTGCCGAGGCGGTGTTTTTGCCCACCGGGCGGGAAACGAATTTCCTTCCCGATCTGGATTCTCTGACCAATGACGTTCTCGACCGGACGGTGGTTTTCTTTCTTTGCACGCCGTCCAATCCTCAGGGCGCGGTCGCCGATCTTGCATATCTGAAGAAGGCGGTTGAGTTGGCCCGCGCCCATGATTTTTTGCTGGCGGTGGATGAATGCTATACGGAAATTTATGACCGCGACCCGCCCCCCGGCGCTTTGCAGGCGTGCGCCGAATTGGGAGGCGGTTTTGAAAACGTGCTTGTGTTCCACTCGCTTTCAAAACGTTCCAGTGTTCCCGGTTTGCGTTCCGGCTTCGTCGCCGGCGACCCGAACCTGATTGCCCCCTTACGCCGGCTGCGCACCTTTTCGGCGGCCACGGTTCCCCGGCCGGTGATGGCCGCTTCCGCCGCGCTGTGGCGCGACGACGAACATGTGCATGTCTACCGCGAACTTTACCGGGCCAATTTCCAGGCCGCCGATGAAATTCTCGATGGACGTTACGGCTATTACCGCCCCCCGGCCGGTTTCTTTCTGTGGCTGGATGTGGGCGACGGCGTCGAAGCCGCGCTCACTTTGTGGCGGAAGGCGGGGCTTCGGGTTTTGCCCGGAGAATACCTGGCCCGCCAGGTGGATGGCGTCAATCCCGGCCGGCCCTTTATCCGGGTCGCCCTGGTTCATGATCTTGAGACCACGCGCGAGGGGCTGGCGCGGCTGCGCACGGTTCTCGGCTGACCAACTAGGCCTCGTTCCAAGCTTAACCTGAACCACAATATCTTCCGTTAAGGTATTGTAAAGTAAGGCTATGTAATACTTTTTCCATGACCCGATTAATGTCCCATCCGCGCGGCGGCGCGGTCCTGCCGCCCGGCACCCATGCCTTTTTGAAGCGCCGGCTGACCGAAGCCTCCGGCCTGGGCTTTTTGCTCGCCGCGTTCGCCTTGCTGGCCACCCTAGTCACCTATGCCCCGGGCGATCCGTCCCTCAACAGTGCTGCCGATGGCCCGGTGCACAACTTCTTTGGTCTTGGCGGTGCCCTGTCCGCGGATTTGTTGTTGCAGTCTTTTGGCCTGGCCGGTGGACTGCCCGGTCTCGCCTTCGCCGCCTGGGGATGGTGCCTGCTGCACAAACGGTCCGTTACCTTTCCCTGGCTGCGCGCCGGGCTCGTTGTGCTGGCCATGTGTCTCGTCGCATTCGGGCTGGCCGCATTTGCGCAACCCGAGAACTGGCCGCTGGCCTCCGGACTTGGCGGCGCCGGCGGCGACCTGCTGCTGGCGAAATCCGTTTCCCTTATTCACATGGCGGTCCCCGGCTTAAGCGCCGGCCCCGTCGCCCTGATTGCCGGCAGCCTGGGCTTCCTGTCCCTGCTCGGCGCCCTCGGACTGAACCGTTCGGACTGGCAGGAAGCCGGCGAAGGAGCCGCCAAGACGGCGGAATTTTTCAAGGACGGATTCAAGCGCGGCCGCGAAGCGGTGGAAGAACTGGCGCGGCGCGAACGGATCGAGCCTGTTCTCAGTTCGGGCCGCCCCGTCCGGGGCGCGGACCGGACCGGTCCCGCCACCGGCAAGCCGCCCGAGATCAAGGGTCTGGTCGAGGCCAAGGCGCCCCGCGCCAAAACCGGAAACCGGGCCAAGGCGCAACGCCAGGGCCGTCTCGACCTTGGCATTAACGACAAGTATGAATTGCCGCCGCTGAAACTTCTCGATGCCGCCGAAAAATCATCCAACCTTGCCCTTGACCGGGCCGCCTTGCAGCAGAACGCCGAGCTGCTGGCTTCGGTTTTGGATGATTTTGGAATTCGCGGCGAAATCGTCAAGGTCCGCCCCGGTCCGGTCGTCACCCTTTATGAACTCGAGCCGGCGCCGGGCACCAAAACCAGCCGGGTCATCGGCCTGAGCGACGATATCGCACGTTCCATGAGCGCGGTATCCGTCCGGGTTGCCGTAGTTCCTGGGCGCAACGTCATCGGCATCGAACTCCCCAATGCACGGCGCGAAATCGTCAACCTGCGCGAGCTTCTTTCTTCCGAGCCTTTCGAGCGCGGCAGCGGCAAGCTGACCCTGGCCGTGGGTAAGGACATCGGCGGTCTGCCGGTGATGGTTGACCTTGCCCGCATGCCGCACCTGTTGATCGCCGGCACCACCGGATCGGGAAAATCGGTGGGGATCAACACCATGATCCTGTCGCTGCTCTACCAATTCTCGCCGGACGAATGCAAGTTCATCATGATCGATCCCAAGATGCTGGAGCTGTCCGTTTACCAGGGCATTCCCCACCTTCTTACGCCGGTTGTGACCGAGCCCGGAAAAGCGGTGATGGCCCTGAAGTGGGCGGTGCGCGAGATGGAAGATCGTTACCGCACCATGTCGCAACTGGGTGTGCGTAACATTGCCGGCTACAACAGCCGCCTTGCCCTGGCGCGCCAGAAAAAAGAAACCCTGACGCGGAAAGTTCAAACCGGATTCGACGACAGCGGCAAGCCCGTATTCGAGGAACAACCGTTGAGCATGGACCCGTTGCCGCTGGTAGTGGTGGTGGTCGATGAAATGGCCGACCTGATGCTGATTGCCGGCAAGGACGTTGAAATCGCCATTCAACGCCTGGCTCAGATGGCCCGGGCCGCTGGAATTCACCTGATCATGGCGACCCAACGGCCATCGGTGGACGTTATTACCGGCACCATCAAGGCCAATTTCCCGACCCGGATCAGTTTCCAGGTGACCTCGAAAATCGACAGCCGCACCATCCTGGGTGAGCAGGGAGCTGAGCAGCTTCTGGGCCAGGGGGATATGCTGTACATGGAAGGCGGCGGCCGCGTCACCCGCATTCACGGGCCCTTTGTCTCCGACGAAGAGGTCGAGGATGTGGTCAAGTTCCTGAAAACGCAAGGAAATCCGGATTACATCGAAGATATCACCGAAGATCCGGAGGAAAGCCTTCCGGCGCTCGGCGGCCATGGCGGCGACGAGCTTTACGATCAGGCCGTGGCCTTAATCGCCAGCGAGGGAAAGGCCTCCACCAGCTTTATCCAGCGCCATCTGCAGATCGGCTACAACCGCGCCGCCCGCATTATCGAACAGATGGAAAATGACGGCGTCGTCAGCAAGGCCAACCGGGTCGGCCGCCGCGAGGTTCTGATTGGCAACAACGGGGATTACGCCAACTGAGCCTGGTGTGCTACAAACCGGGATATGAAAATACGCCGCCCTTTTCCTGAGCTTGATTTTTCCCGCACATTCTTTCTGCGCGCCTTTGCGCTTCCGGTCTGGACGTTATTTTTTCTCCTTGGAGTTATTACCGTTTCCGTTCCGGCATCGGCGCAGCCCCCCCACGCCGCCCGCCTCAGCCCCCAGGACCGCTTGCAAATTTCCCGCATCGAGTCTTATTTCAACAACCTGAATTCGATCAAATCCCGGTTTCTGCAGATTGCTTCCGACGGCACCTTCGCCGAAGGAAAACTTTACCTGTCGCGGCCGGGGCTTTTGCGCATGGAATACGATCCGCCGGTGCCGATTCTTCTGATCTCCGATGGGACCTGGCTGATTTATGTCGACAAAAAACTGCAACAGATCAGTCATGTCCCGATCGGCTCAACGCCGGCCGGCATCCTGGTCAAGGACAAGGTTTCTTTTTCGTCGGGTGATCTGACCATTACGAATTTTGAACAAGGCGCCAATGTCCTGCGCCTGACGCTGGCCAAAGCCAAGGACCCTTTGGAAGGCAGCATCACGCTGACCTTCAATGACCGCCCCCTGATCTTCAAAAAATGGACGGTCATCGACGCCCAGGGAATTGTCACCACCGTGTCGCTGACCGAAACCCGGTTTGATGTTCCGGTGAATAAGGATTTATTCCAGTTCACGCCGGACTGGGAACAGGAAAAAACAGATTAATTCCGTTACTTCAAAGCCTTCTTGTTTTGACGCGCCTGCACGCCGGGTTATGCGATTCCTGCAGGGCTTATTCCCGAAACTGTCGGTTGAAATTTGTTCCTTCTGATACCACATAGCACTTAATAGGGCCTTGTCCGCAATGGATGGGGTCCTCTCAGGATGGCGCCCCCCTGCCATCCGAAGCCCCCGTCAGGGGGCTTGAGCGCCCGGCCACCCCCCTGGCCGGGCGCTTTTTATTTGTCTTTTTTAATTCGCCCTTCGGCAAAAACGATAAGGGTAAGGCAGCGCGAAATAAATTTATCAGGGAACCAGACGATAGCCGCCCGGTTCCGTCACCAGGAGTTTCGCCTTGGAAGGATCCAGTTCTATTTTCTGCCGAAGCCGGTACACATGGGTCTCCAGAGTGTGGGTGGTAACGCCGGCGTTATAGCCCCAGACTTCGTTCAGCAAAACATCGCGGCCGACGACCCGGTCTTTGGCCCGGTACAGGTATTTGAGAATCGCGCTTTCCTTGTCGGTAAGCCGGACCTTCTTTCCGGTTTTATTTTCAAGCAGAAGTTTGTTGGCCGGCTGAAAGGTGTAGGGACCGATGGTGAAGACGGCATCATCGCTACGTTCATGCTGGCGGATATGGGCGCGCAGACGGGCCAGCAGCACACCCAGGCGAAAAGGCTTGGTAATATAATCGTTGGCTCCGGCGTCCAGCCCCAAGATCGTGTCGGCGTCGGTGTCCGCCCCGGTCAGCATGATGATCGGAGACTTGATCCCGACCCGGCGCATCAGCCGGCAGACTTCTCGTCCGTCCATGTCCGGCAGGCCCACATCCAGGATGATCACGTCAAAATGATCGGTCTTGGTCATTTCCAGGGCCTGGGCCCCGGTTTCGGCCCCGACGGGGGTGAATTCTTCGTGCAATTGCAACTGTTCACCCAACATATCGAGCAGGGTCCGGTCGTCATCTACAATCAGAACAGTCTTGCCTACGGTCATGTTTTTCCTGTTCTCCCGGGGGCTTCTTGAAGATTTAAGCTATAATAGTTGGCGCTTTTCTTCCAGTTTCATTATTTTGTCGGCATGCCGCACAGGTTTCACCTTCTGCCCATGCCTGCATCCCGTGAGCCCGCCTCCCTTTTGGCCGTGGACCGGGCCGTTTCCGAATTCAGGCGCGGACGCCCGGTCGCCATCCGCGGCGGCGGCGGAACTGCGTTTTTGGCGCTAGCCGCCGAGTCCGTTACCCCCGAAGCCCTTCAATCCCTGAGCGCACTAAGCGGCGGGACGGCCCCGGGGATGGCCATCACCGCCCGGCGCGCCGCCGTTCTCGGCCTTGCCCAGGGGATCAGGGAAAAGGTGGTTTCCATATCCAACGAAGACGGTCTGGACGCGGAGCTGATTTCCGATCTCGCCAATCCCCAGTCGCAGCTTTCCTTCGGCAACAAGCTGCACGACCTGGGCCTGAAAGCCGAAAGCGCGCCTCCCTACAGCTGCGACAGCGCCTCCGTCGGGCTGGCCAAGCTGGCCCGTCTGCTTCCTTCGGCGGTGACCGTTCCCCTGTCCGATCCGGAAGCCGACGATCTGGCGCGCTGGGCGTCGCGCCATGACATCCTGCTTGTCGATGCGGGTGATATTTTTCAGTATGAACGCACCACCGCCCGCACCTTACGGGCCGTCAGCGAAGCCCGGGTACCCTTGCTGGACGAGGAAAATACACGGATTATCGCCTTTCGCCCCCACGACGGCGGGCTTGAGCACCTGGCCATTCTCATCGGCGCGCCGGACCCGGAGACGCCCGTGCTTACCCGGCTTCATTCGGAATGTTTCACCGGCGACCTGCTGGGTTCGCTGCGGTGCGACTGCGGCGATCAGTTGCGCGGCGCCATCAGCGAAATCGCTAAAGCCGGCGGCGGCGTCCTGTTATACTTGGCCCAGGAAGGGCGGGGTATCGGTCTGGTCAACAAGCTGCGCGCCTACGGTCTTCAGGATGCCGGCTTCGACACCATGGATGCCAACGAACAACTGGGCTTCGACGCCGACGAACGGGTCTACCTTCCGGCGGCGGAAATGTTAAAGCAGCTGAATTATTCCGCCGTCCGCCTGCTGACCAACAATCCGGACAAGGTCGAGGCCCTGTCCGCCTGTGGGGTTACCGTCAGCGAGCGGGTGCCCCATGCCTTTCCGGCCAATAAACACAATGAAGCCTACCTTCGGACCAAGGCCGCGAAAGGCGGCCACCAGTTTTAGGCCGAATCCCGCTCAACTTGTTTCATTCCACTATCGGAATAAAAGTTCCGGGCGGCAAATTTCCGCTTATCCGGCAGTTTTTGCCTGCCCCAAGTGGCTTCTAATTCCTTAATCTATTGAAAACATTAAAACAATTATTGGCCCGGGCCTTGCACGTTCTTCCTTAGCCCTCCGGTGGGAATCCGGCGGGACCAAGAACGGGAAAAGGATCGGTCATGGACGGACCGGCAAACATCATCTGGAACGGTCCTCGGGTTTTTACGCCGGAAACCACCGGGCCGACCTCCATCGCCTGGAGCGGCCCCCGTGTGGCCCTGTCGGAAAACGCCGGCGGGACGGGCGTGCCAGGCGCGATCCCGGATGAGGCCCCAAATTCAAACGGTGAGTTCATGCCCTTCGGCGAGGACGGCCTGACCTTTTTGGATCTTCTCGACGTCATTAATCCGCTGCAGCACATCCCCATTATTTCGACCCTGTATCGCCACCTGACCGGCGACGAACTTTCGCCGGCGGCGCGGATCGCCGGCGGCGCGTTGTTCGGCGGCCCCATCGGCGCCGCGATCTCTGTCGCCAACGTGATCGTCGAATATACCTCGGGCAAGGACGTGGGCGAACATGTGCTGTCCCTGTTCGTTGATGAGTCGGCCGCCGGGACCCTGACCGCCGCCACCGACGGCGCCCTTAAGGCCGCCGGACGGGGCGGCCTTCCCGAGATTGTCTGGGACGGACCCCGGATATCGGCGGCGGACACCGCCGGACCAACGTCCATCGCCTGGAACGCGCCGCGATTGTCGAGCGGGGTGCAGGCCGCTTTGCTCCCGCTGCAAAATCCAGGCGCCATACCCCCCGCCCCCTTGGCGATGGCAAAGGAAACCGTGTCCACCCCAAAGGCCGCATTCCGGGGATCGATCACCGGCACGGCAAGACCCGCCCCGCCCCAGCCCAGCCCGGCGAACGTGTTCGCGGACGACACGGCGGATGTGTTCGCCGCCGTTCGCCACCAAGCCGCCGCCCGACGCCCGGGCGGCCCGCGCGGAGAGGGCTTATCCGCCCTGCCGTCCACCCCCGGCGCCACGCCAGCCAACGGCGGATGGGTTTCCGCTTCCATCATGTCGGCTCTTGGAAAATATCAACAAGGGGCAAAGTTGGCGGAACGCCCGCAGGCGCCGGCCTTTAATTACAGCAACTAGCGTGCTTGCCGGCAAGATTGATCCGATTCGCGCCGACGTATTTTTATAAAATCTAGAAGACGGAGC
>Ga0224501_10004185_pt1 | contig 11395 bp, 9 predicted proteins | sample SF_Oct11_sed_USG_4_FD_169105 | JGI IMG/M metagenome (GOLD analysis project Ga0224501, IMG submission 169105) | Sediment microbial communities from San Francisco Bay, California, United States - SF_Oct11_sed_USGS_8_1 | ecosystem: Environmental > Aquatic > Marine > Sediment | place: USA...
GAGAGAGAGAGAGAGAGAGAGAGAGAGAGAGAGAAAATAATTATATCGGTTCCTTGAGGTTTGATGGTACATCAAACTCACCCATCACTTTATCATGGTTTGTGAGTCATTATTTCTCACCACTGAGATCATTGTGTTTCAGAGCTTCCTTTACTATGAGACTAACATGACGAATTGCATAATGCCTGCTGGCGAATAAAACGGTATTCCACTCTGATTGGAATTTAAAACAGTTGGCATTTGCTGCAATAGTTTTATCAGGGAAGTAGCAATGCAATCAAAGCACTGATTTTGCAAGAGTACGCGGAACGAGGAAGAGAATATAAATAGTGTTTCCAATAGGCAGATCTGTTTTAGATATTTGCTGGACTGACAACTTCCCACAAGGCATATCCAACAAAAAAGACCAAGTCTGTATGGTGCACTATCGGTTTATCTAGATGCAGTGCTTGTTTCAAGGAAAGGTTGCTATACTGCAAATGTATTTGGAATAACAGGCACAAATTTTATGATGGGGCGCATCTCCCGAAAGCTCCTGACCCTAAATGAGAGAGTTAAACTTAAATAAGGTCTCAAGTGACTGATGAGTGGGTTACTGGGTATCACCATAACATCCCAAGTCAGTATCAGGCAGTCCCTCCTAGGCGACAGTGTATCAATCAGTGACTAAGTCAAATAGTAGGCGATTGGACAAGTCTTTATGAGAATGGCTGATCGACTGATCGGATACCCCCAGCGACTGAGTGAGTGAGTCAGCAGTAACTTAAGTCACATGAATTGATTGATTGACTGAGGTGATTCGAGTAGTGTGTATTTTTAGAACAGAGAACTGTGGGATTACAGGCAATTTACACAACAGGTTGGTCTAAACAAAACGTATATTATAAGCGATGCTGAAGAGGCATCATAGAGTCATCTCTTACGTCAACTAAATTAGGCTCTCTGTCGATCTTCTTTTCGATTCAGCGCAGCAGCGTTGCTAGGGAAAATGATGCGATAAATAATAGTGCTGGACTCGCGCACGTTTACCGCGAGGAGACAACTGAAAAGAATTGACGGACCTGTGTTGCCAAGTGACCCGACTCCTCGGCATTTGGTCTGTGATGAGGAGCAACAGCTGTGTCAAACGTACACAGGCCTTCTGACTTCTAATCTGCTATCTATCACCTGGCTGATGTGTTTTCACAATAAGGTCCTCTCATTCACAAATTCACTATACTATACTGTTGTCTCATCAGTTCAGTTTAGAAGGGAGCACCCTCATTAGATATCTTTGCTTACTATAAACAGGTGTCTGGCGCTGGAAGTATGTGAAGAGTACACACGCACCAATCAGCTTGCATGGCCAGGATTGAATCCAGACATATATCACCGACGCTTTCCCAGTTGATGGATGCATAGACCCAGGAAAGACGACAACCTGACCTTCAGGGGTATTCAAGATGTACGTGTAGGTCATTCATTATACAGCCAAATCCAATTTTATTGATGTACTTACAAGACTCCTAGGATAGAGGGTGACAGGAGTGAACAATGAAAACAATGACCGAGGCAAATTAGAAGCATTGCAGATCTCAGAAGATTGGTCAGCTCCTTGAAGAAAGCACCAAATTGACATTTTAACAGTACATAAGGTTTATTCTAGTTTTATTTCTAAAAGGAGACGCGCTCATCAGGATAGGACAGTTATTGCTTGTCTATGCAGTAAGGCTTTCAATAAAATCAATACTGGCAATTGTGACTGATTCAATTTTTTGACAATGGGTAACTTAAATATATTACTAAAAGTGGTAATAATTCTTTGCATTGATTCAGGAACCGGAGTGTCAGGCTACATGAGCTTATGACATGCATTGATAATGTTATTCTTACAATTATTTGGCAGCAAATGAAATAAAATATTCACTGGTATTTGAATCTGTTATAGTTGGGCTAGATGCGGATGTGATACCATCCAGGGCAAGTAACTGAGTCAGCAGAACTAGTGCTAGGGTATCTCTGTTTAGCACTGTTTATGTCTTTATCCCAGCTATCCCATTATCTCTTGGCTAATCAACTAGCTCAAAGGGCAGTAAAGATAGCCAAGTTACGTCGAGCGTGTCATTTCTATGAGAAGCGCTTTTTCCGCTCGTCTCTCTTCATTTGTTCATAGTCCAACAGTGCCTGGCTCTTAAAACCACCAGCCCCCATAGCGGGACACCAAGTATTAAACAGCTTGTCCCAAGTGTTGAAAAACGGTTGGAAGTTGGTCATCGGCTTGTAGTGGTGCATGTCGTGTTTTGGAGCTCCTCCATAAATTCCAAATGGAAACCAATGGTGAGCTGCCCATGGGAAATCAAAGCCTGCAACCAAGAGGGAAATTGTGAAAGGTAAGCATCACCATACTCTTTATTTTAGAAAATGAGTCCGCACAACGCATTCCATCGAGATCGAGGTAAGATAACTCTGAAAACACCGAATTTTTGACTTGAATTCATAGTGCAGGCGAACTATGTTGACAGCCCTGAAAGATATGACATTGCACTGTACATGTGTGTGTGCGTGCGTGTGCGTGTGTGCTTGCCTGTGCCGAATCATCTCAGGCCCTCCAGTAGGTAATAACAAGAAGCATTACTCACCGATATGAGACTCAACGCTCACTATGATGTTGAGAAGCATGAAGCTCCACACGGTGAATGCGTGACTGTCAAAAATCCACGGGATGAAAGTCGTGCCGAAACCGACGATAATCAGCTCCCAGGGATGCAGGTACTGAGTCACCCAGCTGAATGTGCTATGATACTCATGATGGATCGCGTGAATCCAACGGTACAAAAATCTCACCTGAAACCATACACATGCATTTAAGTAAGAGTTTGGTTAGCTAGCAGCTAGGATAATACTATATAAGTCTGGTCGCGGGCTGCTAGAGATACGGGTAGCAATAGATACCTCATAGTGAGAACCTCCATTTACCACAGTGATAATGGGTGCCTAATAACAAGTTATCTTCAAGGAATGTACTGGGGGTTATACGTGTTCTTCCGTCATACATGCATGAGGCATTTTACTAAAGCACCCGGAGTTGAGCAAAAATTTTATCTTTCGTTACAACCTTGTCGATGTCAGATCCCAGAGGTCAAACAAAGGATGTCCACCCATAGAGTTTCCCTCTCTATAGAGCACTCGTGTGCAAGCAGAAAGTCTAATGACGCACCATGGGAAACACTGAGTCAGAGATGCAGTAGGCCGATTTCTGCAAACTCCTGACCCTGATCAGGGTACTATGGATGAAAACCTGGAATCGATTTCCCAGAAAAGAGAAGTGAGAATTTGACTCCCGACTCAGTCAATGGAGAGACCGCTGTCTGCAATATGAACCCCCTACAGGAGCTCGGTCTGCTGAAAACTGCACCCCAGTCATATTAGTTCATCTTTCTACAAAGTCCTTGTCAAGCCTATGGCTCTGGCGGCATTTCAACAAGAACAGTTGATGATTTATCTCTCTGCACTTGATCACAAGGATAGTGATGACAACAAGAACAACATAAAGGTGAAATTGTCACCTACTTATTTTCCAGAAATTGTGATGCGTAAAATTCACTTTCACATTTTCTAGGTTATCACCCCTTCGAAGGAAACATAACGTAGTTATTTTCTGAGAAGGAGTCTAGTTCTACAGGGGTGCCAAAACGAGTCAATGCTAAGCCTTTCGCAGAACAGACCTGGCTACAGCGGCGTGCCCCAATGTCTGATGTACGGAGTGGCTGAGAAAATGGATTAAGCTACACTAGGGGCAGCACGCTTGCGGATAGATCCAGCGCATCAGGGCATTAAGTAGGGGTGCCGTTAGTACCTGCTTGCTCGAAGTAGAACCAACACCGGTGTGAGCGGTTGTTGCGAAGTAAACCATTCTTCGCGAGCGCTAAATTTGCAAATTCAGCCAACGGTCTTCTCCACTAGAGGTCGTTGAACGCAGGAACGCAGCGACGTTGCTACTGACAGCCGGTGGTAACAACAGTCTGAGTGAGAAGTCAAGGACTTGATCCAATTGGCTAAAGCCGGCAGGCTCAATCTAAAGCCCGTGGGCTCCAGCTAAAGTCTAGGGTACTAAAGGGTGGGAAGGGTAGCGACAATAAACGGTACTTCAATTAACGCGAGAAATTGGGGGAGCGCGCCATTTTGTCTCTTTCTGTGTTGTAAAATGGGTATATCACTATATGTTGGGCTTGGGGTTGCTCAAACAAGTCAAGAAAAGAGCTGTTTTTGGCGCGGTTTCCCAGATATGACGGCAGAAGAAAGCAATGCTGGCCAAGATGAAGAGAGAGGGCGAACCCACCGATTCAGCTAGGATTTGTGAGGTAAATTATACAGTACATAGCAGTGAGACTGAGAAGCACTAGTTTATTTGTTTGCTGAGTAGTGAGTTACTAACTTACTTACCTACTTACTTTACTCAGTCAGTCAGTTACTGATTTACTCACTTACTGACTAACTGACTAGTGAGTTACCCACTCGCAGTCACATTTCCAGTTGAGTTAGTTACTTAGAAGTTAGTACCAGTAGTATTAGTAGTCGTTCATATGATCATACCCTGTGGGTATGGAATTGGATGTGTTTGGGCGTATGTATTGTAGCACGTCGGCACATGTAGTGCAGGCTGTCCAGCCTATGTCATGTGCATGTACGCAAGAAATGAAGAATGGTTGGTGGTGGGATGGCGCAGGCTGTTAAATGCCCATGCTTTTGTGTGCATATACTGTAATGCTGTGTGTAACTGTAAGCAATAACGATGGTGGTTGGGGAGGGATTGTGATAACCCTGTTTGATAGTGTAGGTACCATTCTCCTGCTTTGTTGAGGTGGTACCTATTGCAAACAGTATCAATTATGTGTGTAAATTCAATCATTTGTTACATATGCATGAGTTGATCTGTTGTTTTTAGGTCCACTTTGAGCCTCACATGTTCGAGAAGATCTGTGAAGATGGTTCTAAGCGACTGCGCATGGATGCGTACCCTACGCTCTTCGCCCATTCTGCCCCACCGAAGCGCAGGAAGCCACCAGCAGATAGATCGGTTGCTCGACAACCATCTCTTGCCTCGTCACTTGGTGACCACTCCTATGCCTCAGCTGATGTCTCGCACACCCCAATGGCTATTACAGTTGACGATCATGATTATCAGGATGTTTGCGCGAGTATATTTTTGGTATCTCTGTAATTTACAAAGTGTGGTGTGGCGAGGTTAGTTATTGTTTTGTGGGTATGCTGCCCAGTTGTATATCTATGATGTCATATTTCTCCGAACCGAGCCCATGGATTCTGATACAGCCATTCAGCGGCCCGGTTTTTTTCCCTTATGCCGTCAAAGGGCGCACGATGCACTTCTCTGGCTCATGGAGCACAACCGCTACTATGGGGACATTAGCGTTTCAGTCGAGAACCTCGAACAACTATCCGACGACGGCCCACTACAGTTGTGGCTAGAGCAGTACGTGACAGAACCTCGTCGCGCTCACTGGTAACGCGTTTTTTCCCCCCGGCTAATGGGAAGCCAGGTTTCGTTGTGAACATCCATTCCTTTTCTTTCGGTCATTCGGTCCTACTTTCCGCAACACACCACCACGGGGAGTCAAACCTCCATGTTTTGGTCAGTCTGCCTTCACAGGTAGTCAGCTGGTTCGAGTCCAGCGGGTAGCCTTCCTGGTAGTTTTTGGTGCTTTGCGTGTTAGTTTGTGCTGGCCCCGCAGTTTCCTTCGAAGGGGTGCTCTCTTGCCATACACTGCCAATGGTGCCCACTGTTCGTTGTGGGTGTAGTTGCTTGCGATAGGCGATGCTGGCATGGCTGGTCTCTAATGAAACTACGGTAGGCAGATCTAGACCAGCATTAGACAGCTGGGCGCAATGTGATAAATTACTCTTCAAGGCTCTATCTGCAGGGAATTGTGTCATAAAATAGTATAAGGTTTTGCATGTACGCACCTGGCAAAGCTGATAAGGTGCTTTGGTGGTTTGACCGCATGTGGCCCGGAACAAGCACTCACCTTATGGAACACTACATGAATGAGGTAGTAGTAAGTATCGAAGATGAACCAGCAGGCCATAAGCTGTGTCACATATGCCAACATAGTCGGTGCTCTGGGGTCTAGAGGCATGGGTGGTTGCCATATCCACTGTGCGATAGAGGCAGGTAGTATGTACAGTACGTGATTCATAAATGTCACCCACATTGTCTGTCGAACCATCGGCCATGTCACCTAGGTAGGGAATCAGCGGTTAGACGAGACATCGGCCACACTGAACTAAATAACAGCATCGCGGGTGATTGTAGTGATAACTATCAAGGTCACTCTGCGCGAACACTCCTTATCTATTGTGAGCTTTAGATTTGATCCAACAATATTGCTAATAGCTTATAAACTCGTTGTGCTGAAAACAGTTTTACGTAATCTCTTTGTGCTGCTAGAGAAGAATTAATAAAGGTGAAAAGTAAAGAAACCCAGTGTGCAGCTAGGTTGTTTGGGCCAGTCTCGGCACAAAGAATTTAGTAGCTGCAAAGAGTCCTGTTTGATAGAAGTCCGTGGGATCCGCGACTATTGGCTTGGGACGAGGGCAATCAATTAATAGCGGAGCTCCCAGAGGGTAACTGACTGTCTAAAACCGTATAATTATAACTGAATCATAACCTAGCAATAAGTCTCGTTGCCGCTGATGCATATCGTCTGCATGCATGATCACAAGTCACACAAGCAAGGACTATCACAAATAATTTCGACCAGTGATAAAAGATGATGACACGTAACCTATGATTACTCTCTTCTGATCGAAGCTGTCTGAAACCAGCGAACTTGATCACTAGGCTGATGTTGAGTGTATCGCAAGTTGTAAAAGTGTAATCCAGGACATAATCTGGGTCGCAACTTCGAAGGTTTAACAGGAGCAATCAATCACTGCATAGTCGATGGTAAGATCTTCACATAACACGAGAGACGAGAGTGTCTTCAATCACTTACCTCTTTTTCTGGCTGGATTTTGTATTTTTTCACCCAGTGCCATTTCTTGCCCCAGAGATCAATGCACATGAATGGAAATACGGCCACAAAGTAGAAAGTGACTGACATGAAGACCGGGAATAACGGTGAGCTGAGATAGTCTTCCCGTCCATCTCTGATTGTATCCCAAATCGGCTGTAGCAGCAGAGACTCCTTTATTTCACTCATCATCCCCACTAAACTCTACCAACAACAGAACTTTATGACTAAGGATTGGAACAGTTTCATATACCTTATATATATATCATCACAGCACAACGATATAAGCTTTCAGTGAGACTCATTTACAACATCACCATCAATCTCAGTCAGTTTATCATGGGAAAAACACTCTTCTCCATAGCCAAAATTCAACTCTGCGATTTGATCTTGCTAGTAAATTACTGGTTATTAAAAAAGAGCCGGGCCAAAACTGATGAAGGCAAATAATTTGTGTGATTATTTTTCAGCAAAACCGAAACCATTTTCACAATAGTTTATCCCCTTCGACGAGTCTCAGGCCCTCAAAGTTCAACGGCGGAGTACATATAAGATGGGTGAGGTAACACTTGCACAGTGGCTTGAAACACGTTTGGGTAGATCCTTCAAAATACATGAAAGTATACACTCAGCCATCTGACGCGGCGAACCTTTCGGATTAGAGCCTTTCATGGCATAGGTGTTGTTACCAAAAGAACACAAGCGCATAAGCATAATTTGTTATGCATTCATTGATCAGAGATGAGCTTGTGAGACAGTTTGGAGTTGGAGTAGTCACTCACAGACCTTCCGCCAATGGAGGAGGCTCTGAGTCGGTCTGGCACATGTTCATAGTCATAGCAAAGTTCACAGTGACAGTGAGCGAACCAGTCTGCTCAATTAATGACTGGCAGTAGTGGCATGAATTGATAGAAGCGTGGACAAGTACAGTAGTCAAAACTCAGAAGAAAAGACTTCTGAGAGTGAGAAGTAAACGTTATGATTTATCAGATTCAGATTGGACTCGGAGAATGATTGCCCAGCATAAACATGATCATGATGGTTTTCATCACAGGATAAATTTCATTGCTTTAGCAGTTTACCCAATTAGCCATTGAAATTGGATGGATCGAAATGGCATGGGGTGATTTTCAGTCTCATTCTCAGTGAGTGAGTCAGTCACCCAGATCCACTTAGCCTCATCAATCCTCAATGATTGAATGACATGAGGCTCATGTCATTCAATCATTGAGGATTGTGAGTGAGTGGGTGAGTGACTCGGTGACTCACTTACTTAGAGTTAGACTTAGAGTGAGAAAAGTAGCGTAATTTACGTTTGACACCTACCCTGCAGATTCAAAACGCTGGATCAGAGAACGGCCGGCGTTGACTTCGTAACCAGCGCTATAACTACAAATACAAGTCTACATTAAACGCGGTTTTCTTTCTTGCTGCAGTAACACCAACTACCCTACCGCTACGCAATCAACGAATCAATAATCGAGGACTAGGTGCGTACCGCAGTTTGCCTCGACTAGATACAGTTTACCAAAGAATATAGCGGCTACATAACCCACCACTTCCAGGTTTCGTTTTCACCGAGGTTACCCTTTGTCACTGGGTTGCCAGTGTCTAACACAATGGGCGGTCGCGTTTCCAGGTGGGGATCAGGTTTTCAGCTGACGCACTTTATCTTTATGTCAATGACGCCCCAAACAATTCTTTCGAAAACTAACGCCAGATCTATCGGTTATTGTTTTCCCCATAGAAAATATGTTCAAAAATCTCCTTAACATGTAAATAATTAAGAGCGGATAATTTCACTCCTGATCAACACATAGTTCCCATACAGGCGCGGTTTGTAACATCGCAATCATATTATCAACCGAGGGCTACTACAAAAGCTTTTCTCATTTATATGCAGGTAAGGGAAAAGTGATAATTTACCTTTAACTCCACACCATGCAGTCACAGGAGTACGTACTAAACCCCATAGGGTTTCCTCCGAGGATACCTCGGGACAAACTTCAGCCTAGTCCCTTGTAGCAGTTGTGACACCAGGACAGTTGTCAAGATTAGGTTTGAGTAGTGTGTATCGTGCAAATCTATTCTTTGTACATATTATATAACATATGCATTACGAAGAAGATGGATAGGTAAATCTTATACCGGCAAGTCATATGATTAAAAAAATCCTAATCTTTTTATAATTCTATGTAGATGCCAATTATTTCAATCACTCATCATCTGTCTTGGCAAGGGCAGCCATCAATCGTACTTTATTCATATCAGCGACGAGCGTCCGCAGATTTTTGCTGATCTCTGGCAGTTCTAGGATGTGCCCTGAGCTTGTCATGGTCGGTAGAGATATTCCGGATTCCTTTTCGAGTTCTACAAAAACAAATAATAAAAAAGTGGTTCAAAAACGCATGTGTTAAACTGGATAATGGAAAGGAGTTGTAAAAAACTATACAATGACCACTCAGTTATATACCTAAAACTGCTTGTTTAGCAGCATGTCGAGATAGATACATCAAATCTTCAGTGATATCGCTTAAAGTGTACAAGAGGTTGCGTCGGATTCACCTTAGACAGTCAGTAAAAACACGGCGGGCGCGAGTCAAACTCTTTGTACTCTCCGGTCGAAAAGTTGTTGACTTAGCGATGGGTTTTGCTACCACTTGCGGGTGGGGTTTAATGATGCCTGGAGGCTAGGGCGATGAGATCTCTGTGGTTACATATTAGTTCATTTATTGCTTATATATACCAATGACAGTTTGTTCACAATCGCTCTTGCTAACGGCCAGCGATCGATTTTTATACCCGGTGCCTTGCTAAGCGAGATCAATCAACGGCCATGCTGTCTCGTAATCATATTTTCATTTTTTTGTATTCTCATTAAAACTTCACAAAAGATTCCTTGTATCATGAATACATTGTACATTGAGTGAATTTTCGAACAAATTGCTACAACAGCAAAAACAACTCCATATATAGTTTATATAGTGAGTCAGCTGTTTACTACTGGATTCGCATTTAGATAGGGACGAAACCGACGGGAATCGTTGAGCTCCACCCACCATCAAATTTTGTCGTACCCTATCAGGCATTAGAGGCAGCGGGTTTTGAGCAAGAGCTTCCAAGAAATTATGAGATTAAGGGTAGATTGTGAGACCATGTCCACTTACACTTTAAAAAGTGAATGTTTTTCTCTGGCGAAGCTCATTAGCACCGAAGAGGGTTTTGTATCAGGCGCTAATGCCCGATTGATTTCATTGACACTACAATATTCTTTTAGCCATTGTTTGCCCACAGTTGAATTTCAGCCTTCCTCCTCGCTGTCCACAGGTTGTGTGGTGTCATTGAGGGGAGATTGAGCCATTTTCTGCCAAGCCGACCCAGGATGCGTTGGCAGAGTGTGATCAGCCAAGAAAAAATCCCCATACTCCACCACGGCTTGGAATTGAACCCGGGCTAGAGGGAGGACAGACAGTGAAATTCATTTATCATCCCACCGAGCTATTGCGACCGAGACTATAGTCTATCCGACTAAAAATCCGAACGTATACTCAGGCAGCTACAGGAGAATTTATGTTGTGTACTGATACAAGTAATACATACAGCCCATTTGTAGGCTCTGAAACAACCCATCAGATTAAGGCGGAAAAAACGCATTTAGAAGGCATTGTTCTCACACCCTGAGAGTGTGGTCCTTTTCAATGTACATCCAAATAAAGAAAAACTCAAAATCAAGGGATAGTAAACTCAAGCCTCTTTAGTAAAAACAGATGAGATTTAATATAAATTTTTATGATGCTTATGTTTAATTCAAAGCAACACCTGTCAGTCCTATTGAGTAGTGAGTGTTTGTTAAACTATGCACTGGATATCTCATGTATTGGGTCCTCTAAGCCTGAGGTTTGTTGTGCGGCAGTTGGAGCCAGGAATTATGAGAGGTCATACTCGCGTCAAAAATCCAGCATAATTGTGGCTTGACACATCTAAAAAATCGCAATCTAGTTGCTGAGCTATCACAATAAGCAACTCACCTTCAATCTTGACCTCGATGTCATCCAGGTTCTCAGTTATTTCATTGTGTAACCCATTCACATGCAGAAGCAGCTTCTCTTCAGGAGAAGACTCTGTGCCTTCACAATTTCTCCAAAACTCAAGCTCCGTCTTATCTCTACAGTAAGAATTATATATTATAAAAGCTTGTAAAGGCTGTATGAAAGCTTGTGAGGGCTGTATAAAAACTTGTGAAGGCTGTATGAAAGCTTGTGAAGGCTGTATAAAAGCTTGTGAAGGCTGTATAAAAGCTTGTGAAGGCTGTATAAAAGGTTGTGAAGGCTGTAAAAAAGCCTGTGAAGGCTGTATAAAAGCTTATGAAGGCTGTATAAAAGCTT
>Ga0224501_10004186_pt1 | contig 11394 bp, 12 predicted proteins | sample SF_Oct11_sed_USG_4_FD_169105 | JGI IMG/M metagenome (GOLD analysis project Ga0224501, IMG submission 169105) | Sediment microbial communities from San Francisco Bay, California, United States - SF_Oct11_sed_USGS_8_1 | ecosystem: Environmental > Aquatic > Marine > Sediment | place: USA...
TTCTCCGGATTCTCGCTATTGACCGCTTCCACCCGTAAGAGAGCAAAGAAACGCTCACCTTCTTTTGGTGGGCGTACCTGCCCCGAGACAGTATCTCCCTTGCTTAAACTGAAACGCTTAATTTGTGAAGGAGAAATATAGATGTCATCCGGCCCGGGTAAGTAATTGTTGTTGGGAGATCTCAAGAAACCGAAACCATCAGGCAAAATTTCCAGTACCCCTTCGTCGAACAGAAGTCCGTTAGATTCAGCCTGGGCATGCAAAATCTTGAAAATTAAATCCTGTTTTCTCAGGCCGGATATCCCTTCCACTTTTAACTCTTTCGCTTTCTTTGTTAAATCTGCTATGGTCATCTTGGATAAGGCGCTTATATCTAATGGAAGTCTTTCCACTATCCTTTCCTCCTTATTTTTGGAATAAAACTTTCCGGAAAGCACTAACTAAGGGGATAAAAACGTATTAAGATTTGTTAAATAGGATTGCGTTGAGGAAAGTTTACTATCGGTTTGATAATATAATGCTACTACATTTTGCAAATTTTGTCAATAATTATTTTTTAGTCGCCAGCATAAAGATGAAACGGGCCCTATCTTAATATCCATATTCTTTTTCATGAAAGTCGAAGGGAGTAGTAGTTTCCTCTTTTTTTTCTTCCTCTTTTTTACTTTTTTCTTTTTTTCCTTTGCTTCTGAAATATCCTACAGGTAGACCACTTTCTTCATCAGTATCCACAGAAATAAGCTCCCAGTCTTCCTCTGCGACGTTACTAAGAAATTCTTCCTGCTCGGCAAAACTGGGCATTCCCTTTTTCTTTATCTTTTCCAGTTCAAATTCCTTAAACGATTTAAAAGCTTCTAATTCGCTTCCCGGACTTAGCCCCTGGGGATAAAACCTATCACGGAAGTCTTCAAATTCTACACTATCTATTTCCAGTTCTTTCCACTCCTGGAGAGCGGTAGTATAAAATATCGCCTTTGCCTCCGGCATTATAAACGCTACTTTGTATTCCCATTTAGCTTTCCCTCCCAACACAAAGCCCGTGCATAGAAAAATTCCCAGAACCAAAATTATCACAGTTAACAGTTTTTTCATATTCCCCTCCCTTATTCGTCCCGATTTATTCATCGGGACCCTCCTTGCCATATTGTATACAGGTATAAATAAGTAGCTAAGAATATTCTATTTAAGGTTATCTTCTATTAAACTTTTTAGCTCTTGCAGTTCGCATAAGGTGGTAGTATCGCCGACGTAAATTCCCCTCCGGGTTCCTTCCCTCCAAGCTAAATATAATATCTTCTCCTCGGTGGGAGAAAATATAGGATTTGTATTTCCATAATATTTTCCACTTACAACCTGGCGTTTGTTCCTGCCATTAATATCAACTGTATAGATTCCTTTCCATCCAAAGAATCCTTCACCCGGCTTTCGGCGATGAGATTTACCACTGCTTAAGAATAGTATCTTCTTTCCATCAGGGGAGAAAGAGGGAAATTTATTATAGGATTTATCACTCACAAGACGCTTTTTATTTTTCCCTTTGGTGTCACATATGTAGACCGCGCTATTATCCAGTGAGTCTATCTTCCCGTCTTTATTGGTATCCCTGCGCCTACTTAAATAGACTATTTTAGTCCCGTCCGGGGAAAAAACGGGAAAAGAATTGTTGTGTCTATCACTGGCAACCTCCTGTTCATTCCTTCCGTCACTATCTATAATATATATACCACTATTGTCATGCAGATCGACCTTCCCATCCTTGTTAGTATCCCTTCTCCAGCTGGCATAGACTATCTTTTGCCCATTGTTTGAAAAAGAAGGAAAGGTATTATCGTATTCATCACTTACTATTTGTTTTTCATTTTTACCGTCGATATCTATCGCATAGATTCCACTATTGTACTCTCGCCAGCTGGCAAACAATATCCTGTCGCCATCCGGGGAAAAGGAAGGAAACTTGTTATGGTACTCGTCAGAAACTATACATCTCTCATCTTTCCCCCTTAAGTCTCTTATATATATTCCCGGATTATCTAACAAATCAACCTTACCGTCTCCGTTAGTGTCTCTTCGCCTGCTCAAATATACTATCTTGTTCCCATCCGGGGAGAAAGAAGGATAAGTATTCTGACAATCATCGCTTACAATTTGCCTCTCATTCTTTCCCTCCACATCTACAATGTAAATTCCACAATTGTCTCTGCGGTCAATGACCCCGTCGCCGTTAGTATCTCGCCGAATACTGCAAAAGACTATACTCTTGCCATCGGGAGAAAATGCGGGAAAGGCATTGTAATATTCGTCACTTACAATTTTTTTCATGCCAGTCAATTCACAGATTTTCTCAATCATCTCTTTTGATGCTTCTAAGGTGATTATTTCTTTTAGAATTTTTTTTGTGTTTGTAAAATCTTTATTATTAAAATAGGCCTCGGCCAAAAGATAGTAGGTGTTGACATCTCTTCTTTGGGAAATTGCCATAGAAAACTGCTTAATGGCCTGATCAAAAACTCCTAATTTAAACAGTTCCTTTCCCTTCTTGATTTCTTTGATTCTTTTGAAAATACTCATTTCTACATCCTGTATTCAGTAGGTATAACCCTCGTCTACAACAAAAGCATCCTTAATAAGTTCTATACGATCGGGATAAACAGAGACAATATCGAATCTGAGGTCTTGCTCATAAATTTTCTTTTGTTTAAGATATGTCAAAGCTGCTCTGGCGAGCTTCTTTTGTTTATACCCATCTATTGCCTCTTCAGGTAAACCGTATTCTTCTGTATTTCGCGTCTTAACTTCCACAAAACATAGAATGTTCTTGTCTTTAGCAATGATATCTATTTCACCCAGAGAGCAACGGTAATTCCTTTCTATAATTTGATATCCCTGTTTTTTTAAGAATTTTACGGAAATGTCCTCTCCTTTCTTACCTAAATCTATTCTTCTGTTATTCATTTACCCTCTTATCTTTTACCCGCGCAGCTTTACCTGTCTTTTTACGCAGATAATACAACTTCGCGCGGCGAACTTTTCCGCTCTTAACCACACTTATCTTTTCAATCTGCGGTGAATGGAGCGGAAAAACCCTCTCCACTCCTATGCCGTAAGAAAGCTTGCGCACGGTAAAAGTCTCACTTATGCCCCTCCCTGAACGGCTAATGACCACTCCTTCAAAGGCGTGCACCCTTTCACTGCCGCCTTCGAAAACCTTTGAAATGACACGCACTGTATCACCAACAAGGAAGTGCGGTAGGTCCTTTTTCAACATCTCCGTAGTCGCTCTTTTTAGCAAACTTTCCATAAACTCCACCTTTCCATAATCATAAATTTATCTGTTTGCACTCTTGGAAACAAATCGGGGTGCTGCTCTTTTTACTTTTTTCCCTTTAAGTTCCTCTAAGATTTTTCGGTCTTCCGCAGAAAGTATTATCTTTTCTAAAAGGTCTGGCCTTTTGTCTAAAGTGTTTTTTAGCGCTTTTTGTCTTCGCCATTTCCTGATCCGGGCGTGGTTCCCTGATAAAAGGAGGACAGGAACAGACTTTCTCCTGAACCTTCTCGGCCGGGTGTAATGCGCATAATCTAACAATCCCTGGTAAAAGGAATCGTTCTCGAAAGATTCCCTCCTATTCAAAACTCCCGGCAGTATCCTTACCACAGAATCGATGACTACCATTGCCGGCAATTCTCCTCCTGTCAAAACATAATCCCCAATAGAAACCTCATCAGTAATCAAGTTTTCCTTGACCCGCTCATCCACCCCCTCATAATGCCCACAAATGAACAGCAAGTGTTCCTCCCGGGAAAGTTCCTTCGCCTTGGCCTGGTTGAAGGTTTGTCCCTGGGGAGTCAGGAGAATAATGCGTCCTTTACGTTTCCTCTTTTTCTTACCTACGATTTTTTCTACAGCGCGAAATATGGGCTCCGGTTTAAAAACCATCCCCGCTCCACCACCATAGGAATAATCGTCCACAATGGAGTGTTTATCTAAAGCAAAGTCGCGCAAATTATGAATGTTAATTTTCACAATGTTTTTCTGCTGTGCCCGTTTTAGGATACTTTCCTTAATTATTTCTTCTACCATTTGAGGAAATATAGTTATTACATCGATTACCATTTTTTTCTTCAATTATAGCTCCTCGGGCAGATTAACTATCATTCTTTTCTTATCAATATTAATTTCCTTCACCAATTTTTTTAGTGCGGGAAATAAGATTTCTTTAGATTCCCTTTTGATTACATAGATATCATTTGCGCTTGTTCCAAGAATATCCACAATTTTTCCCAGCCTGTGCAGGCCCTTCTTGTCCTTTGCGAAAACTTCCATTCCCATCAAATCTCGAACATAATAAGCTCCCTTCGCCAAGGGAAGTCTCTTACAAGCGACCTTATATTTTTTCAACCGGTCTGCCTGGTCAATTGTATCATAGCCAGAAAATTTCAGGATAATGAATCCCTTTTGTTCTCTCAGGCTAAGTATTTGGGCTTCCTTTCTCTCCCCTTCCGGCTTCACTAAATACACATTCCTCATGCTTTCCAAAAGACTCCTGCCACCTTTGGTGACAAAGCTTGACAAGGACAGGTAGGAAATGAGTTTGACTTCACCTTTACGTCCCTGTGTATTAACGATCTCCCCCAAAAAGACTAAATTCTTATCATCTTTTTCCATCTATTTTATGACCTCGAGCGTGACTCGATGCCCCGTCTTCACAGAAGCAGCATTAAGCAACGTGCGCAGTGCTTTGATAGTCCTTCCCTGTTTGCCAATTACTTTCCCTATGTCTTCCGTTGCCGTAGAGAGTTCCAAAATTATATTTTGTTCTCCCTTTATTTCTTTAACTTTAACCTTTTCCGGGTTATCTACCAACTGTTTAACTATGCGAATAACCAATTCTTTCAACTATTCCTCCAAAATTACACGCTAATCGGGGTTTGCCGTCTGATAATTATTATTTTTCCTTGTGAATTTTCAATAAACTTCTTACCGTGGGCGAAACCAATGCCCCTTTCTTCGTCCATGCTTTAATCTTTTCCTCAAAGAAAGTAACTTTCTTTCCACCCCCGCGCGGGTCATAACGCCCAAGAATTTCTAACACTCGGCCATCCCTTTTCTTTCTGGAATCAACTGCCACAATAGTGTAGAAAGGGCGCTTATGCGTACCGATTCTCTTCAATCTAATCATTATAGACATATTTCCTCCCCTTATAAAGTTGCAGGTTGGCCGGCATCATTCATTTCCCGGATGATTTCTTCTCCCAGAGATCACACACCCGGCGGAGATCGGCAATTGCCTTCCTGGGATCAGGCGAGCCGAAAATGTACTCGCCGGCGACCAGAATATTTGCGCCATTTTCTATTGCCGACCGCGCCGTGTTCTGGTCAATTCCTCCATCAACTTGTATGTCTACATCCAGCCGATTTTTTGAAATATAGTCCCTGAGATGAGCAATCTTGGATAAAACAGAACTAATGAACTTCTGTCCCCCAAAACCCGGCTCTACCGTCATCAATAGGGCCATGTCAATTTGATTTAAGTAATTCAATAAAGACTCGACAGGCGTCTGGGGATTAACGGCCACTCCTACTTCCAACCCTTCCTTTTTGATTGCTTCAATTTCCTCTGTGGGATTAGTACAAGTTTCTATAGAAACCGTGATAATTCTTGCTCCCGCATGAGCAAAGGTAGATATAAATTTTTCAGGATTCTCTGTCATTAGATGCACGTCGAGAGGAAGTTTCGTTATCTTCTTTATGGATTTGACGACTTGAGGTCCGAAAGAAATATTGGGAACAAAGTGACCATCCATAATATCGAGATGCAACATATCAACGCCCGCTTTTTCAAGCAGCCATATCAACTCCTTTAAATTAGCAAAGTCACAATTTAGAATAGAGGAAGCAATCTTAATCACAATTCTATCTCCTTAACCAGAATACGGTTCACAAATATCCTTGCCTTTGCTTTCCCCAAAACTTGTATGGGCAATGAAATCTTCGTTCCCGGAGAATGCGTCTTATGGTAAACTTCCCTTTCACCCTGACCATCCACTACCACGATCAGAACGTCTCTATCTAAAACTCCCTGGGAAACTTCATAGTATACCGTTGCTTCGCGGATTATTTTATGCTCTTCGCTTTTCTTTGCTACAGTTACTTTAACTATAGTATTTTCATCAATGATTTCTCCCGTGTGAGGCTCTTGTTTTAAAATAGTTCCTTCGGGAACACTATCATTAACGGTTTCTTTGATTTCACCTAAGGGTAAATTCATATCGTGCAATATCTTCCGGGCGCTCTTGATATTTTGACCAAGGAGATTCACCATTAAAGGCACTTCTGCTTCTCTGGCTGGCCCCAGGCTTATCACCAGATTAATCATGCTTCCGCGGGCAACGATTTCTTCGGGGGAAGGGTCCTGCGCTATTACGAAGTCCTTTTTTATCTCCTCGGAGTAAGTTCCTGTTTCCTCACCCAGAACCAGCCCCCCCTGACGCAGCAGAATCTTTGCCTCGCGCAATGACTTTCCCACAAGCTGAGGGACGAAAATAACCTGGCCACCAGAACTAATGATAACTTTAATGACTTTTCCTTCCTTCACTACTGACCCGGGCAATGGTTCCTGGAAAATAATACTCCCGTCGGGGATATTTTCATTATATTGTTCACCAACTTTTTTAATATATAAGTCCCGGTCACTTAAAATTTGGAGAGCCTGCCCCACAGTCCTTCCCGTCAGATCGGGAATCATAAGCTCATTCTTCTGATGAACAACTAGCCCCATCAATTGATTGAAGATGAGAACTCCAAATACTATAGCGGCAAAAACAGCCAGAATGAGTTTAATAACTTTTTTTATTCCCTGTTGGAAAGAAAAGAACCCGAGTAAAATAACGGAAAATAGAATCAGAATGCCTATTATTACTTTCATAACTTAACCTTTTAAAATATTCCTTTGAAAACCCTGTCCCGATGAATCGGGACCTACAAAAATTCAAATTATCTCATTGTAGGCACAAATTCAATTTGTGAAAGACCTTAGGAATTTTAGCCAAAAAACGAAGTTTGTAGGGGCTCAATTTATTGAGCCCGTTTCTCTTAGCGAGCGAACCAAATCCCGAGCTATCTTTACATCCTCACCATCCTGCATGCAAACATACCGTCCATATGGTGGCGATGAGGATAAATTTTTAAGAAACCGTTCTCATCAACCAGTTCTTCTTGGGAGACAGGAAGATACGGCCTAACTGATTCCAGGTGAAATAATGGTCTATCCTTTAAGAACTTCTCAATAATTTTTTCACCTTCTTCCGGCTCCAGACTGCAAACCGCATATACTAAAACGCCTTTGGGTTTAACGCACAAGGAGGCCTCCTCCAAAATTGCATATTGTAACTGGGGCATTTTAACCAGAGCTCCTCGATAATCTCTATTCCAGCGAACTTCTGGTTGACTCTGGATAATTCCCAGACTGGAGCAAGGCGCATCCACAAGGCAGCGGTCAACTTTTTTTGAGTAAAGGGAACTTACTTTAGTGGCATCCAAGAGTTCTGCCTTCACATTAGTTACTCCCAGGCGCCGGCAGTTTTCCTTAATCATCTCCACTCGCGGTTTACGAACATCCAGAGCGATAATCGAACCTGTATTGTTCATAAGTTCTGCCATATGAGTACTTTTACCGCCGGGGGCGGCACAGGCGTCCAACACAATCTCTCCCGGTCTGGGTGCAAGAATATAACTGATAAGCTGAGAACTCTCTCCCTGAACAGTAAACAGACCCTTTTGGAAGGATTCCAGTTGAGTCAGAGAGATAAAATCTCTTATCTTCAGCCCGCCAGGAGCGACCGAGCTCACCTCTACTTTCAAATTCTCTTTCTCCAGGCTGGAGCTAAGCTCTTCCCGGGTATTCTTCAGCGCGTTGGTGCGAATAGAAAGGGGAGGCGCTTGATTGTTGATTTCGCATAACTTTATTGTTTCTTTCTCTCCCAATCGTGACAGCCAGCGCGTGATTAACCACTGCGGATGAGAATAGATTATGGAAAGATATTGCGATAGGTTTTTTTGCTGGTCAGGATAATGAATTTCTTTTACATTATCGCCAATCGCCCGGAGTACTGCATTGACCAGCGAAACAATACCACTATGGCCAAACTCCTTGCTCATCTCTACCGACTCGTTAATTGCTGCGTAGGCAGGAATCCTATCAAGATACATCAACTGATAAGCTCCTAATCTTAAGATATTTCTCACATACGGGGAGAAACCTTCCACCTTCTGCTTAAAACTATAGGTATTCAAAACCCAATCTAAGGTATTGAGTCGGCGAATCACTCCGTAGACCAATTCAGTAACCAATGCCCTATCCTCTTTTGATAATTCGTGAGCGGAGAGCGTGCTATCTAAAGCAACTCTGCTGTAGGCATTTTTTACCTCAATCTTATACAGCACTTCTAAAGCAATTCTTCTTGCAGACTTCACTCTTTCCCCCACATATCGCCGACTTTTAGTCGTGCACCCTGCAGATAATCGTAAGCCTTCTGGATAGGTTTATTTTCTGGCTGAACCAGGGTGACCAGAAGGCTCCCTTCTCCACAAGTTACTACGAATCCTTCTCCCCTTCTGATCTCTACAATTTTTCCCGGTTTAGGAGAGCCTTCTTTGTCAGCCTTAACAGGTACGGGCATGATCTTAGCCCCTAATATCTTCACTTTCTTCCCACCATCCATCTCAATATAAGTTCCTGGCCATGGATTGAGTGCCCGAATGCGATTGCATATCTTGCCAGATGCGTCATTCCAATTGATCTGGCCATCGCTCTTCTTCAACAAGGGTGCATAACTGATGCCAGAGTCATCCTGTGGGTGGCCAGAATTTTTCCCCTCCCTTATCAAATTGAGCGTCTCTTCCAGCAAAACAACTCCTGCTTTACATAATTTGTTCTGTAATGTTAAATAATTGTCTTCGGGGTCTATGGAAATTCTTTTCTGCAAAATGATGTCGCCTGAGTCCACTTCTTCTTCCATAAAGATTGATGATACCCCTGTATAATAATCGCCCTCAAGAAGCGCCCACTGCACAGGCGCCGGGCCACGGTATTTAGGAAGCAGAGAAAAATGAATGTTTACACAACCCTTCCCGGGAATAGTTAAAATTTCAGACGATAAAACTTTCCCAAAGGCAACAACTACAATTAAATCCGGGGCCAGTTCCTTAACGCTTTTGACGAAGTTGCTATCCGTAATCTCCGCCGGTTGAAAAAGAGTCAGGTTTGTCTCTAAAGAAAACTTCTTTACCTCTGAGTATTCCAAACGATGTCCCCGTCTGGCAGGACGATCTCCTTGAGTGACAATGGCTACAATTTCGTCACTCTCCATTATCTTCTTCAAGAACTGGAGGGAAAAGTCAGGGGTCCCCATAAACAAGATACGCAACTTTTCCTCCTGAACCAGTCAGGCTCTCCCGCGTTTAAGATAGCATGAACTGCCTTTTAATAATAACAAATTCTTTGCCTTTATACAAATTTTTTAATGCTTATTGACATAACTCAGAAAATGGGGTCAGCTCTATTTTTGGCCCTATCACAACTTTATTTAACTATTTTAATGAATCAAAAATAGAGCTGACCCCATTTTCTGATGTCAATAAGCAAATTTTTTATTTCCCCTCTCATAGCATATTGACAGGATCGACATCAACGTTAATCTCTATCCCTTTCTCCTCAAATCCCAGGTAGTGTCTCTGGAAAAATTCACCAATACCTTTCATATCAGTAGTTTTGATGATAATCTGCCAGCGATATTTTCCGGCAATCTTATCCAGCACAGCGGGAGCGGGCCCTAATATTGTGGCACCATTGATCTCTCTCGTTAATAGAGAACCAATTTTTTCCGAGGCGGTTATGACTTTTTTTTCATCTTTTCCTCTTGCCAGAACAATTACTAAGTTAGTGACAGGAGGATAGTTCAATTCTTTGCGGAATTCCATCTCCTTCTCGTAGAATGAGCAATAATCGTGCTTAAGTGCTAATCTTATGCTGTAATGGTCAGGATTGTATGTCTGCACGATAACCTCACCACCTTTGCTCCCCCGGCCGCTGCGTCCGGCAACCTGCGTAATCAGGGAGAAAGTTCTCTCTGCAGAACGGAAATCTGGCAAATTTAAAGCCGTATCCGCCGAGATTATTCCCACCAGGGTTACATCGGGAAAATCCCACCCCTTGGCCAGCAACTGCGTACCCACCAAAATATCTACTTTTCGCTGACCGAACGCATTAAATATTTTCTCGGCGGCGTACCTGTAACGCATCGTGTCGATATCCATTCTCATAACTTTCGCCCGGGGGAACATTTTCATTACTAATTGTTCTACTTTCTCCGTCCCTGTACCAAAATAGCGAATTCTTTTGCTGCCACACCGGGGACAGAATCTCGGCGCTTCGTCGCGATGGTTACAATAGTGACACTTAACCCTTTTTTCGTCAAGATGGTAAACCATAGAAACATTACAATTGGGACATTTCAGCACGAAGCCGCATTCTCGACACAAGATAAAAGTGGAATACCCCCGCCGGTTTAAGAAGAGAATAACCTGTTCACCCTTTTTCAATCTCTCGCTAATCGCCTGGGAAAGTTTCCCCGAGAGGACGCCTTGACTGTTTCTTTTCTTCAGTTCTTCGCGCATATCAACTATATCTACTGAAGGAAGAGACCTTTTGTATATCCTTTCCGGGAGAGTGAGAAGTCTATATGGTTTTACTCCTGTCAACGCTCGATAAAAAGCTTCCAGAGAAGGAGTCGCCGAACCCAGAACCAAAGTTGCTCTCTCCAGTTCTGCCCTCTTGCCTGCTAATTCTCTAGTATGATACAAGGGTCTTTTTTCCTGTTTATAAGAAGCATCATGTTCTTCATCGATTATTATTAGGCCCAAATTGGGGAAAGGTGCAAAAATTGCCGACCTTGCTCCAATCATTATATCTATCTTTCCCTGGTAGGCGGCTTGCCAGGTTCTATACCTCTCTCCCCGGGAGAGGCGACTGTGCCAGAGCCCGATGCGACCGGAGCCGAACCTCTGCTTAAAAATACTCAAGAATTGTGGAGTCAACGATATTTCGGGAACCAAAAATATGGACTGCTTTCCCACCTCCTGGGCTTGCGCTATAGACTGCAGATATACTTCTGTCTTGCCACTGTCAGTTACGCCATGAACAAGGAAGACGGTAAAATTTCCTTCTTTTATGTTATTTTGAATAGGCTTTAGTATTCTCCTCTGTTGTGGAGACGGTATAAATGCGGGGAAAACTTTAGCCTCTGTCTTTTTGACCTTTTCCCTTGCTTTCACAGGGCGAAAGTTGTGGGGCAGTATTACATCCAGAGCCTGCCCTAAAGAACAGACGTAATACTTAG
>Ga0224501_10004188_pt1 | contig 11391 bp, 5 predicted proteins | sample SF_Oct11_sed_USG_4_FD_169105 | JGI IMG/M metagenome (GOLD analysis project Ga0224501, IMG submission 169105) | Sediment microbial communities from San Francisco Bay, California, United States - SF_Oct11_sed_USGS_8_1 | ecosystem: Environmental > Aquatic > Marine > Sediment | place: USA...
AGGCAGGCAGGCAGGCAGGCAGGCAGGCAGGCAGGCAGGCAGGCAGGCAGGCAGGCAGGTAGGCAGGCAGGTAGATTTTGTTTGATATGTCTGCATGCGTTGACTACACTGTGATAAAGCCCTAGGGACTATAGCTAGGTCCCACCCTCGTTGGTCCCACGTGAAACCGTAGAATTAGAATAGATAAATTAGAAAACTAATTTAATATTTATCTATGGTGACACCCGGCACGCACGAACCAGTGAAAATGAACTCCCAAGTTTCAATTTTATCTATGGTCGGTTATTAGGTTCCCAAGTTACCATGATACATAATTTCTCTGATTGAATAAGTTAGTGAGTGGGCAATTCGCGCCTGCTACTGCTAGCCGCGCACTCCAGTCACTGGACTGAGTGAGTCAGTACTCCGTAGAGAAGTAACAATTAAACAAGTAACGTAAGTAAAGTACTAAGTACTAAAAGTAGAACTAGTAGTAATAGACTAGACACACTCGGCAGATATAGATTATAGATAGAACAGATGTTTTTGATGTTGATCAGGAGTCAGGACTCTGTTTTACCCGACTTACCCGAGTTGTAGTTGTACCTGTAACTGTAAGTCTAAGTGTAACTGTAAGTTACACTCGTGTAACTCTGTAACTGTAAGACTAGATTAGTAGATAGACTCTAGACTAGAGAGTAGAGTCTAGCCTCTAGGTGACTCACCGAGTGACTGTGAGTGATTCGCTGTGTGTGTAGTCTGTCTCTGTGACTGTGAGTGTGACCTGTTCCTGTGCCGGTGAATGAGAGACACTGATTGACGAGTGACGTGACTCTGATTGAGTCATTGACTGACTCAGTGACTGTCACACTCACTGTGTGAGTCAATCATTTCAATCAGTGAATCACGTCAGTCAGTCTCTGAAGAGACTGGCTTACAGTTACAAGTTACAGCTGTAAGTTAATTAGTTACTTAGTTACTAGTTAGTTAATTAGTTAGTTAGTTAGTTAGTTAGTTAGTTAGTTAGTTACACCAGTGTAACTTGTATTTGTAAGTTACAGTTACGCTTACAGAATGAGAGTAACAGAGTACAGACCCTCTCAGCGGCGAAGTCACGTCACTCTGGCTCAGATTTAAAATCAGTACCTAAAGTGACTGACTGAGTGAGTTAATGCGTTACTTAGTTAGTCGTTAGTGATAACACTTACTAGTTACTCACTCTACAACTATCAATACTTACAAGTCATCATTATCAAGTGATGCTATTGTTCTGATTGACACTCCGATTGACTTACTCACTGAGTGGGTGAGTCAGTTACACATTGACTGAGGTGAGTGGTTTTTAGTTGACTAGCCAAGCAAATAAATGAGTGAGTTACTCAACTGATTTACATTTACAATATCAGTCAACTGAGTCATTCAGTGTCACTCAATGATTCACTGGTTTGATATTTTTAGTCTTTGGTTGAAGTGTGTGATTAGTACCGGTGGATGACCAGCATTACCGGTATCGTATCAACTCTAACTGAGCAGTTGACAATGTCGAACGACGAACCATTACACCTATTAAGCAAGTCTGCTGTAGAGCTAAACAGTGGACAGAAGGCGAATTCAGATGGTTATTATACCAAACTCGAACTGTCCTTTGACAGGTAAGGCCATTCTTTTTGTGGCCCATACTAGTGCATGAAAATGTATGCGGGATCTTGATATCATAATATTTGTAATATGTGTTGCATTCAGACATTCTGACGTGTGATACTTTTATATAGCTTATAGGACTTAGGTGTTGATTGGTTTTTATACTTTATAGGAAGTGCCTTGCTGTTCTCAGCTCTCAGCAGACTATACGGATATTTGACGCCAAGACTTTAGTTAGGACTGCATCAATCTCAGGTCTGTTGAGTTGGTGGTGATAGTGAAACCATCGGCTCCTGGGTATAACAGTCTTTTTCCAGCTTTCAGGAAAATATCTTAGGCAGCAATGTGTAAAGCTTTAAAGCTTCAATAAGGTAAACTGAGCCTATTTGAAGGAAAATATTCATTTAAGAAGCTTTTTCAAGTGTGTGTTTCTGATATAAAGGTGGATTGTTTATTGTAGCCATTTTTTGACCATAATTTGTGTCCCATGTACAGCTTTTCATATATGTAAATATATTTTGCAGGTCACAGTAAACCAATAACTGGCATACGGTATAGTAACCAGACAACTCATATTCTATACAGTTCTGCAGAAGATGGATTTGTAAGGTACCTCACCAACCTAGACATTTCGAATAATCCGGACAGCGGCACAGACACGCATGCTAGATATACAGTCAATAAGCCTAACGTCAGAATAAATTGAAAGTTTCTGCCATATGTTCTAGGAGTTGGGATCTGCGGGCGAGTAGCACCAAACCTCAGAAACTGTATACAGTATCTGGGTTTAAAGCGGTACCCCTACTCTCTATGGATGTAACGTGTAATGACAGGTTTCTTGCCGCCGGCTCTCCCGTGCAGAGTGAGGAAGCCTGCTTATATTTTTGGTATGTCATTAAGTTTAAATGTCTGATCTAGCATTACTTTAGAGAGGTTGTGGAATTGCATACCCACTGCTCAATCGGAATTTTAGCGATTCAACCCACGGAATGTATAAGGAGTCGCTCACTCGACTGACTCGCTGACTCGGTGAAAGCAGTGGACAGTGGTCACTTTGGATCAGTATAAGTTGTTCTTCAAGGCATTTACTGGGTGTGATGTGCAGATGTCTCATACATTAGTCCATAACCTCAGGGTCGCTTGCAAACTGCAGCAGTCTTCTTTAAATAAGCTAAAAACAAAACACCTTTCAGGTATCATCGCACAGAATGGAAAAGACAGTTTGTGCAGATGAATGGTAACTTGTCTACATTTGCACGCCGATGACATCATATCGCGTCCGGTTCCCGTTTACGGGTATGGAAGCCCAACTCCGTAACCTCTCATTTCCTGACTGGCTGATTCTAGCAAGGTTTTCTGCAATGATCCCAATCATAGATCTACATTTGAATTGTTGTGTTTAACTGAGCAATTGGCTTCCCATAGATTGCATTAAGGATCTATTCGTAAGAGTTCGAGACTGTCGATACGTTTGATGCTTTCCCGATTTGTACTATAGGGATTTGATCCGTAACCAAATTTCAACGATATCAATATAAATTTTGTCAGGGGGTTGGGGGAAGTGATGTACTGCAAAGAGATACCACAGATAAATGACTAATCTCACAATTTTTCAATAGGGATATACGTATGCCTGAGTCAGTAGGTGTCTATTCTGACCTGCACAGTGATGACATAACTACAGTAAGTAAAACTACAAGTTTCCTGCCAATATGAGTCGTATGGTGAACCAGGTTCACGATAATAAAATAGAATTAGCCTAAACACCTAGTCTGATGGTCAACCCCAAAACTATACCCATGCATTGGCCTCTCTACGTGAAAGAAACCATATAGAGAAACTTGTTTTCAGGCAATCATCAATGTAAGATCTCAACTCAATGGTCTGTCAAGTCAAAGACTATCATACTTCAATCCCACTGTACTTTGTAGCTGCGCTTCCATCCAGCTCACCAGGATCTCCTGTTAACAGGAGCGGATGACGGTCTGGTCAACTCACTGGATATCAGTCAGTCTTCAGAGGATGATGCCTTGCAATACACGTTGGACGCTGAGTGCGCATTGGTGAGTATACAGAACCAGGCCTATCTATACCAGCCATGCCACGATCGCCTATAGCATGCCAGTCAGTGAGGTGACAACGATCCAGAAGGCCAGGAGGATACTCCTCGAAGTTAACTAACCAATCACATGACCAGTCCGGCGCACACGCTTTTAGCTGACAACCCAACAGTAGGAAAAAACAGACCCAAAAACTTGACAAAAAGAGATTTAAAATGAAGAGAAAAGTAGGGTTGTAGCCAAGTTAGCGATAATGTGATTTTCAATTATAAAGTGTTAGTAATGGCTCAATCTCCCCTCAATGACACCACACAACCTGTGGACAACAAGAAGGAAGGCCAAAGTTCAACAATGGACAAAAAATGACTGATTTAAAGAAAATCCCAATCGGCTGTTCTCCTGCTTCACCCGCCTAACATCCCAGGAAGCCAAGTCACTGGGGTAGTTTGGAGTTGTCTTCATAAATGCGTAATCATGCAAGCGCGGTAAGCTGAACATCGCGCACACACCCATCTGAGGCAGTTAATGCGGCAGAGGTGTGTTAGATAGAAAGGCCAATGTAGACAGTTGTTCTCAAAAGTCAAAAGCTTTTGCAGTTTGAACTACCTTTTGCATGCCGCTGCATTGAATTGGGAATTTTCATCAACTCAGTAAGACCAAGAAATCGCTAAAGTGTAAGTGAACTGAAAAACATGGTCTCACAGATCTTGCTCAAAACCTGCTACCCCAAATGCCTGATAAAGTATGACACAGTACAAATAGACTGACTAATAGATAACGACAGGAAAACCTAGCCTTCAGGCATCGTAAATGCCTGCCCGCAAGTTGTAGAAAAAAACATCGCTACTTTGCTAAGTTAACAACTTTTCGATCGGAGAGTACAAAGAGTTTGACTCGAGCGCGCCTTGTTCTTACAGACTGTTTAAGGTGAATCCAACGCAACCTCTTATACGCTTCAAACTCTCCGGCCGTGTTTGTCCAGTAAGCGACAGTGGCTAAACAGGTTTACGCCCACCTATAGACCCTAATGCAGTACGTCAACTTGCCAGATTTATGGCGCTAACATATGGGACCGCAAGGCCTTTGTATCCAGTGCAATCGGCTTTGTAGATTAGGAGACATAAACCCCTCTTCAGTTACCCAAAACTTTGTTTTTATAACTTCGAGAGGTAACAAGTATACCTTCTGTTAGTACTTATCATCATGCTACCATCTTCTGTAGGATTCTGTCGGTTGGCTGAGTGCTGGTAGTAAGAACATATTTGCTATCACTGCCAGCAATTATAACAGCATTTTTATATGGGATGCGGTGAGCGGCGACACTAAATGCCAAATTCCGCTGCAGGATCTCTGTAACACTGATAAGGTTAGCCTCCCTCAGCCCCTTCTAATCATTCCTGTATCCGCCCTGCACACAGTTCTTTCAGTGTAGACAATCACTCAGTTTTCGTGGGTCAAATTGGGCAGGATGAACCCTCCGCGGGAACCATGGAAACAAGGGTTGTTTGCACCCGTTCTGTGTGAACCAGGAGTCACGAGTGGTGATTCACACCATAGAAACACCCAGTTCGCGCCATTTGAAGAGGTCTTTTGGTCTAAGAGATAGAACATTGTGTCATGCTTCAGCCCTGCAAGTCATAGCTGCTAAATTTTGCAAAAAAGATGGTTTTTAATGTTTGATAGCATTCCAACAGTTGGAGTTGTTTCGGATCCAGTTTGGAAATATACTGAAGTAATCCGCGGAATGGGTGAACAAAAAGTGGAAAATTTATATCTGATAGGTAGCAACTCCTACGGGGGACCGCATTGAACCATGGAAACTGAGTACACTTTCGGCTCGGCCCAGAGCCAGTTCTCCCAATTCAGCCTAGTTCAACCCATCAAAACCCAGTGTATGTTAGTTAAATGACACCAGACTACTACTGCACGCAATATTTCATCACCGGAAACTCTGTGACCTAGCTTTCTGTGGCATTATAGAGTGACAGTCAGGACTATATTGTGGCCTGCTACCAATCGTCTAAAAACGCCAATTCTGTCAACATCCTAACCGGACAGCACAGTGGCCAAGGTTCAGTTTTCTCTTATGATCTTACCACTGATAGCTCTAAGGCAGAGCACATCTGCAGCCTTAATTCAGGACATACCAAGACCATCAGAGGAGCGCTGTGGAATGATAAGGTGGGTTTGTATTCGCAGATCAGTGAACGCAGTATATTTACTCAGCATGTTAGGAATAGTAAAATGCCAGGGATTGTCACCAGGGCTTCTCGGCTTTTGGTTCCAGTTCCAGGAGATCCAGACTGACATGCTCTGTAGACAGAAATGGGTAATTTCGCACTGTGAGGTAGAGTAAACTGATAAGCTCCCCTGATAGAAAATATTACTGTTGTTGCTGGAGCGCGCTGCTGTTAGCATAGGTACAAAAATATAGTGCATCCAGCATTCAGGGTCCACTATTTTGCCCCGATCGATCGATGCCGACTGCAAATTCAGCACCAGACTTGTCTAAATGCCACACATCAGCGCAAATTCGACGGGTAACGAGGGCTATGGCCGATCGTTGACCTTCTGTCCCAAAAGACAACAGGCCGATTGCTATAATATATAAATCTTTTATTTTAAAGCGATTGTAATTTACAGAAATGGAGAACCAAGATGTCAGCATTCATAGAGACCTATGGTCATGTGACTTGTTTGCGATCTAGCTTTTCTATTGCGGGTTTCAAACAACTAACTTTTCAGCCCAAGATGGTTTGGCAAGGTCAAGCACAGTCAAGCCATTCCAGTCGAGGTTTTAATTAGTCACAATCTTCGCAACCACGGCTACTGTTCGGACACCTTCATGTACAAAATGCTAGCAAATGCTTGAAAACACTTGCTACTTTCAGACTTATTTCTCAGCGTTGGTCAGCCCCACTTGCAATACCATTTAGGCATTTTCCAGGTGTCATTAAAGTCATCATGTTTGAGCTTTGACCAAACTTAAACAGGCCTATCCTGGAGCCTTCGCATTCACTGCGATTGGCACCCGTGTTGAGTTCGACCCCTCTCATTAACCCTCATCACTTTGACGCATTTATGGAGTGACCTTGACCCCTTTTCACTGATGGGCATCCATTTTTACTACTGTGTTGATCCGAAGCCATTTTAACAAGTGAAAGGTTTGCTAAAGACCCTACCCAGGAAAAGCTAAATAATGAATCTAACCGTCAGAGTATCAGTCAGTACATATACTTTTAGGCTGGACATCTGTATACCATAGCAGAGGATAGCGTGATCTGCAGTTGGTCTTGTGAAGAAATAAAACAAGAGTCTCCCCAAACACATTCAACAAAGAGCAAAACAGAAACCAAAAGGCCTGCTAAGCCTTATTCGCGCAAACCCTGACATGTATAAGGTATCGTTGTCTCCATCCCTATAGCGCTGTCCATTAAGACTTGCATTCTTTATAATAAAAACTGTCCATTTCTTATCATGTCACAGTGACAAAGACCTCGCGCAGGAGAGAATGTCTACGGTTACGGGATTTAGGTTATCTTAAGGGTGTAGTAATGGGAGTCGGGAGTTGTTTTACCTCGCTTAAAACATGAACGAGTCATCATAAGCCTCCTTCTAAGCTCTACTTGACAGTTAATTCAGAGGTGTTCTTGTGCAATAACAAAAAGTTAGGATGATAGACGAGACGCTAAACATCGCATGAGATTCACTGGAACTGTAGAAATCTCCAACATATGGGACTGATTAAAGGTGGTAACAGCCAACCAGCAACGACCTTGCTCCTAAGATTTTGACGGTCCACTACGAAGAGGACGACTTTCTGGTCACGTGACCCTAGAGCCCCGTAATGGTAGTCATTTCGAACTCGTTCTCTCATGCGCAAGGTCCCGCATTAACACCATGGTTCTTCCTAATCCCGTTTATGTTTAAAATCAACCACAGAGTTATTTGGATCAAGAGTAATAAGTAGGTACTTTCGCTCATCAATTTGATGATACGTTAAATCTGACCCTCAGCTTTTTTGGTATATTATGTTTTCTTGAAATGTTCAAGATGGTAGAGTTATAGCTTCCTACTTTTTTAAGTACTAAATGTGAAGGTCATCCTGGGCCTGTCTCTGGTATCTAATAACTACTGTTAGATTATGTTGCGATATTTACTGTTTTAATAACTATGTACAGATACAATGCTGAATAATGTAGATAACCATGGCTCTTTTCTGAATTGAAGCTTCACAACAGTTGCTGTTGACTAATTACCTGAGTGAATCAATAAGTTGGCAGCATCAAACCATTTCTGAACTTTACCCAATGAAATTTCGTATACATATATATGTACTTGCAGGATTTTTTTCTTCACTGTGACTTGGTCACCTGATTGCCTTGAGACAAATCTCTGGCTCGTCATGATTTGGTTTACTGCTGTATTGAAGATTGCAAAAATAACAGGAAATATGACAGAAAAACACGCAGTTGATTCAGCAGAAATAGCCATTTAAATACATTTTGTTTGGTTATGTCTAGATGCAGTTATCAGTTGAGGGAACATACATGTACGTAGGTAGCGGAAATGTGGACTTGCCAACCTTTAGGAGTTGTGTTTCCATTGCTCATAAAGTGTAGGAGGAGCCTATTTCACACCTATCAACAAAACCCCATTTCCTCAGATGCTCTACATACTCCTCATTTCCATGAAATTCTGCTGATAATTCTCTGCGCAGTAGCACTGATCAGTCAGCAACCGTGAGCCTGTTAACGGAAAACTGCTGATTCTCTGTAAACGGAGAGTCTTGAGTGAACCTAATCATCTGACCGTCTGCCATATTTAACTTTTGCCATTCTTGTAACCCATGGAGAAGTTCATTGGAAAGTGGAAGTCAGAATCGGCTGAGGGGTTTGAAGATTACCTTAAAGCATTAGGTAAGTTGTGCACTGGACCGCTAATTCGCTCTGCATTACTTCTCGCAATATTTATAGGCCATCGGTGTGACCGTTTTTGAGAAAGGTTCCCAATTCTAAATGAAGAATATAGTTTAGGTTCTTGAGTTGATCTTCATGAATTACTGAAACCACCGCTCAATCCAGTGTTTCACACTCAATTCTGATGATGAGTGCCTATCTCAATAGACATGCAAACCCTGGCTACATGGAAACATTGACAAGTCTATAAGCGGTTGCTACCCAAGACAGTGTAGTACAGTCACTTGACAGTGAGGTTTGCCCAGGCTCAAGCTGCCTGACATGAAATTTTTGTCGAGGGTCAAAATTGATCGCAGTGCATCCACGCATAGTTGTATCATTTGAAAAAAGTTTCAGGCCTCTAGCCATGAGCCTTAAATGTTTTCTGTCACGTCTGATAAGTGGCATGGCTTTGCGAAGACAGGATAATGTATAGGTTGATAGGTATGCGGTGCACGCCATTTTCAGTACTCGCTGTCAAATTACTAATTGGAGTTTCTCCTTTCCTAACAAGTGCCAAGTGTTCCACACACTAGTTGTTTGGACTTCATGTAGCCAGTCAAGATTTAGCTGTGAAAAGTCAAATAATCCCAATATAATTACGAAGCCTTTATTTAATGGTGAAAGGAATGTATTGAGTTTGCAATTGTGTTAGTACATTAGTACTACTCTGCATGGCTAGTCTGTCAGTAGTACCTGACCTTGCTGAGGGTCTTACTGCTATGCTAATTGGGCTCCAGGCCAGCCTGTACTGGTATCAATTTATTTAAGAATAGTAGTGCATTTGGTAGACAGGTGCCATATAGTTATCACAGCGTTATTGGGCTGGTCTAATTATCCGCTTGGGAATTGGAGAAGCTTCTTGATTAAAATCAACGCTTATGAAATAAGCTTGTGCTATAACGCACTGTGTGCAATACCCTGTACTAACTGTACTTCTAGATACGTGTGTCTGTCCGCCAAAGGTTTGCTATTTGTCTTAAAAAAAATTATGATGACAGATGGAAGATAATTGCAGAACAATCGAACCACCAAATCAATTCATCGTGGAATTAAATTGTAAGCAGTAAGTTGCGGGGCCCAGCCTGTCATTGACCTTGTCTCCCGAGACAAGCATTGCCTAAAGCCAGTGCCTCCGGTATAATAAGGTACTGACATTATTTCATTAGTGCCTGGTTCCCAGCTTTATCATGGACTCACAATCTATATGGTGGAGGGGGTATTTCCTGTTTGATGATGACAAACAACTCTGTGTGACTACCAGTTAAGTTCTACTCTAACGCTACCAATAGAGACGTAGCTAAAAGGAATTGGATTGAAAATGATACCCTATATCAATGAATATTTGTAGTACTGCACCAAATTAGGTCGCGTGCTCTGCGTCTGAATAACTGTAGAGATCAGTAGGGCTTAGCCTCTGCCACATGTACAGCTGTTGGTGAGCAGATCAATAGACCCGCTATTTAGGGCGTCGGATACTTGATAAGATAATCTGCGGTGGTCGCAATGGGGGATTTTAAATGTTATCCCTTTCTCGCGCCAACAGAAAAACGCACAAAGAATATGCAGCGTGAAGTCGCGGGCCCTCCATTTGATCGACATCTCTGCAGATTTCATGGCAGCCTATACTTTCTTACTTCCTCACATTACTATACAATGACAGATGAAGCTACGTGGTTCCCTGGAGATGATAATCTAGGTGTCTCAATATTCAACCCAACCTTCAGGTTTTTTCCGCATGTATGGAATGTTACTTACCTTGATGAATGTCGAACATTCAGCATGTTATTGATAGTTCAGACAGCCCTGTAACAAGTATTTTAAGCCTCGGCATCTTCCTGATATCTGTAATGAAGTTTATTCATGCAACCTTTGAGATAAAGCAATAGGTCATAAGCTCTCTCAGCTCCCTATCCGTCCCATAGAGATTTGCTTATTGAATGAAAGAGTCCAGCAGGAATTGGGTTTGTGATGCAGGTTTTGGATAACTTTGTTTTCATTGCATATGTACCCATATTGCTTAAGTTCACATCTATGCAACAGAGCTTTTGTAGCAACCGCAAGTTAACCAGAAGAGGTCCCCTAAGGTGCACAACCTTTCCTTTGACCAGAAACACCTTTAGCAATGTAGGTTGATCCGAAAGAGAAAAAGTATCAAAATCAATAATGCTCAGCGGTTAGCATGCACCGCATTGTGGTCTGGCTCAAATCATTATCTCTGAGATTGTCTCTGGTATAAACTTATGGTCTTTGGTAGTTGAATAGCCAGTCTGTTATACCAAAAAGTATTACAATGTTTGTAATCTATTTGGGTATTGCATCATACGGGTAGCTCATTGGTTCCATCTATAGAGTCCTATAGACCCATCAGATGCTGCTTGCTGTTGTTACTTTTCTGCCTAGATCGATCGTGGGTAGCCTCCTGTTGAATTAGATAAAGTGGAGTTTACACAAGCGGCAACCTCCCGGATGCTGCTTAAAACCCCTCAAATGATCGTCAAGTGGGAACCAGTTTCCGATGACCCAGCAGCAGATCTCCGATCCTGCATGCTCTATTTTTTCAGCGTCTGGTGAGCAACAACCAATGATAACGCAGATTTGACTTTGCTGCTCTATCGATTTCGTCCTTGATCTATATACCAGAAGCGGAAACCTGTGTCGCTTGAAAAAGTAGTGCATGCAGCGTCGACTCACAGTGGCACTGTGCCGCTGGATTGGTGGAACTTGACGCTAAGTTGTGTACACCCCCGTGC
>Ga0224501_10004189_pt1 | contig 11390 bp, 14 predicted proteins | sample SF_Oct11_sed_USG_4_FD_169105 | JGI IMG/M metagenome (GOLD analysis project Ga0224501, IMG submission 169105) | Sediment microbial communities from San Francisco Bay, California, United States - SF_Oct11_sed_USGS_8_1 | ecosystem: Environmental > Aquatic > Marine > Sediment | place: USA...
TGTCACTTTTCCGAGGATAATCGGCCCCTGCTTCTACGGAATCGATATGGCGAGTTACGGCGAGTTAATCGGATCTAGGCACAAAGCCGAAGAGATAGCCAAGATAATTGGCGCAGACACGGTGAACTATCAGTCACCGGAGGGCTTCATCAGAGCGACAGGCTTCAAAAGGGGTGCGCTGTGCATGGCGTGCGTCACGGGCGAATACCCCACGCCATTGGCTCAAAAGCTAGCGAGCGAGATGAAAGAAAGGTTCGAAAAGGGGTACAAAGAACCTAGGAGAATTTACGAGCTGGCTAGTGAACAAATCGTATCCTAGGTGGTTATTCTCATGGAAAAGGTGGGCGTCTTAGTTGTTTGTTATGGCTCAAGAGGAGTCGCGATGGTTGACGCCTTCCGTCGAAGCGAAGATTACGATGCTGAGATTTATGTTGCGGACAAGCAAAGGAACCCTTTCAACGCAGAAGAAGCCAAAAAGCACGTTGTGGTTCCTGACCTTGATGTGGAAAAGATTTGTAGCTTTGCCAAGAAATACGAAGACAAGATTGATTTTGGGATTGTTGGACCCGAGAAACCAATCATCGACGGCATTAGAGACCTCATCGAAGCAGAAACGAACATACCTGTGATCTGTCCCACAAGAGAGTACGCCATCGAAGGCAGCAAAGTCGCCCAAAGACACCTCTTCGAGGAAGTAGTACCCGAGGCAAATCCGCGGTTCAAGATATTTCATCCAAAAGACTATAGTAGCTTGGATCATGTGAAAAAAGATGTTTACAGCTGGCTTGACGAACTTGAGAATCAGGTTGCAGTCAAGCCCGACAGCCCAGCCGCAGGAAAAGGCGTAGGAGTCTGGGGAGACCACTTCAACACCCGCAAACACCTGCTTGCGCATTTCATGTCAAACTATGAACACGGACCCGTAGTAGTAGAAGAGAAGATCGAGGGAGAGGAATCCAGCTTCCAAGCCTTCTGTGACGGAAAACACCTGGTGCCATTGCCAGAGACACGTGACTATAAGAGAGCCTTTGACGACGATAAGGGACCCAACACCGGGGGGATGGGATCCTACAAAGACGCCGGCGACTTGTTGCCTTTCATGACCGAAGCTGATAAGGCGAAGGAAATCGACTTCATAGAAAGAATCTTCAGGAAACTGAAGGGCAATGATAGCAACCCGGGTCTGCGCGGAATACCCTTCTACGACGCTTTTATTCACACGAGCAGTGGGCCAAAGATCTTGGAAAACAACAGCAGACCGGGTGATCCAGAGATAATGAACCTTCTGCCCATCCTGAAGGACGACTTTGTGGATGTGTGTTTCAAAATCCTCGATGGAAACCTAACCCGAATTGAGTTTGAGGAGAAGGCGACCGTTGTAATCTACAAGGCGCCGCCGAACTACGCCGGATTCAAGGACGTTTTCCCCCGTTGCGTGAAAATGGAGGACATTGACAGCCCCATCGATCTGAGCAAGACGAAGAAGCTGACTGAAAAATATGGAGATAGCATAAGAATATACCCTGCGTCGATGGAGCTGAGAAATGGACGGACGTACGCGCTCACGTCTCGAACTGTAGGTGTCGTCGGCATCGGAGATGACATAGAGACCGCCCGAAGGATCTCGTTGGAGGGCATAGGCGCTATCCAAGGTGGATCGCTTTGGTGTAGAAGCGACATCGCCTCACGGGTCCACATAACAAAGAGCATGGACCACATGAAGATGCTGAGAGGGTCATAGAGGGCGATGGCATCTCCACAGGACCCGAGAAGACTCTTCATCACGGACTGCGAAGGCCCCATATCTAGGAATGATAACGCCTACGAACTCACAGAGCATTTCATTCCTGATGGAGACAAGTTCTTCGCCCTGATCAGCAAGTATGACGACGTTCAAGCGGATGTTGTCAAGAGGCGTGGATACAAGGCGGGCGACACCTTGAGGCTCATATTGCCCTTCTTTATGGCCTATGAAGTGACAAACAAGAAAATGAAGAGATTCTCGGCCCAGCACATTCTTTTGGTTCCCGGTGCCAGGGACACTTTGGGGTTCGTCAGAGGCTTGATGCCGTCCTTCATAGTCAGCACAAGCTATGAACAGTACATGCGTGCCCTGTGTGAAGTTGTGGATTTTCCATACAATGCTGTTCGTTGCACCCTCTTGGACATTGACAGGTACAGAATAGATGAAAAAGAAGCTGAGACGCTGCGAAGGCTCAGGAGGGAAATAGTCGCCATGCCCGTGATACACATTCCATCTTATGCCACCTCAATCGATGACTTCTCTACCGGAGACAAAGAAACCATCAAAAGATTGGATGAGATCTTTTGGGACGAGATTTCTGGAATGAAATCCGGAAGGATACTGGAGGAAGTCAATCCTATTGGGGGATCTGAGAAGGCTAGCGCGGTTCAACGCATCGCAAGAGAAACGGGCACTGATATCTCTGAAACGATCTATTTTGGGGATAGCATCACAGATGTACAGCCCTTTCGGCTGGTGAACGAGCATGATGGGCTGACGGTCTCTTTCAATGGCAATAACTACGCCGTGAGAGAAGCTGAAATCGCCGTCCTTTCTGGACATACGATCATAACCTCAGTCTTCGCAGAGGTTTTCAGCCGTCTAGGTAGCGAGGGAGTTATTGAATTGGTGGAAGAGTGGAGTTACTCTGCGTTGAGACGGTATTGCTCTCCCGCATTACAAAGTCGCATAGTTGAGCTGTATCCCAAAGCGCTTCCTAAAGTTGAATTAATAACCTCAAACAATAGAGAGCGGCTGATAGAGGAAAGCTCTGCTTTCCGGAAGAATGTTAGAGGAGAAGCTGTGGGAGGGCTTGGATGAGAACGGAGATAGAAGACACGTACGCCGAAGCGTTCGAAGGATTGTTTTCACGAGTAATAATTACGGCTGATGATGAGGAAGTTTTGAGAAGGGCTGCCATGGATGCGACCGCAACCCCTTCCATCGTCATCGGCAGGGTTGAGGGCGGCGTTGAAAGATGGCTGAGCGAGGAAGAAACACCGGACCAACGCAAGGGTGCGATCTTACAGTTTTGGGGAGGAATCGATAAAAGGAAACCTTTCAAAGATGCAATCAAGAAATTTGAGGTTGAGTTGTCATACCGAATCCGCCAAGACATACTTGTAAAACCGTTCACAGCCCTCTTTGACGCTCATCCGAAGCCGGAAGGAAAGATCGAGACGATGAAGCGGATCGGCCACTGCGGGGATGGATACGAGTGGATGGAGCGACGTTACGGACGCGATATCATCGTGGTTCCGCTTATGGCGTCTGACTTTCGAATTGAGCGGTATCTTGGCTACGGACGTGGCGTGATGGGCGGGAATTTCTGGTATATGTGCAAAACCAAAGAGGTCGTCATGGAAGCTGGTAGGAAGGCTCTTGACGCCATCGGACAAGTAGAAGGGACCATCACACCATTTGATATATGCTCCGCTGGATCAAAACCCGAAACGAAATTTCCTTGGATCGGTCCCACAACCAATCACCCCTACTGCCCATCGCTGAAGACGCAGCTTGGAAAGGACTCAAAGGTTCCAGAAGGGGTCAACTACATTCCAGAAATTGTGATTAATGGGGTATCGCTTGACGCTGTGAAAGAGGCAATGAGAGCCGGTATAACTGCTGCGAGCGAAGTTGATGGCTTGCTAAGAATCTCTGCTGGAAACTACGGCGGAAAACTGGGCGCGTACAAGATATATCTCAAGGAGCTGTTCTCATGAAGTTCGATGTCGTCTGTTTTGGCGCACTGAACATGGACAAACTCTACCGAGTGAACAGAATCGCCCGAGAAGACGAAGAGAGCTTCATCACAGACATGCAAGAGCGCCGTGGGGGCTCAGCGGCAAACACCGCGGTGGGCTTGGCGAGACTCGGTCTAAAGGTCGGTTTCATTGGGAAGGTTGCGGAAGACCGCGAGGGTAAGCTGCTTCTCAAAGACTTTGAAGACGAAGGTGTTGACACTCATGGTATAATTGTCTCGAAGCAAGGCAGAAGCGGCACTGTCATGGGATACGTTGATAAAAATGGTGATCGCGCCTTGTATGTGGATCCAGGGGTCAACGACGCCTTGGAGTATGAAGAAATCGATTTACAATATGCGGAAAGCACCCACTTCTTGCACCTGACATCCTTTGTTGGAGATGTGCCCTTCCACGCTCAAGTAGAACTTCTAAAACGTCTTTCTGATGTGAAGATAAGCTTTGATCCAGGAGAACTCTATGCACGACGGGGACTCGCCACTTTGAAGCCTATGATTGCGAAAAGCTTCGTGATGTTCCCCAACGAAAATGAAGTGAAATTGCTTACGGGCAAGACCTATGAAAGAGGTGCGGAAGTTCTCCTGAATACGGGAGCTACCATCGTGGTGGTTACTCTGGGGAGAAGAGGATGCTACGTTACAGACGGCACAGAAACGCATCTGGTTGAACCGTATAAAGTAGCAGTCGTCGACACGACTGGTGCGGGAGACGCATTCTGCGCCGGCTTTCTCCACGGCTTGATCAAAAACGAAGACTTGCACGAGTGTGGAAAACTAGGTAATTTTGTTGCCTCTCGTTGCTTGCAGAAAGTTGGAGCCCGAGAAGGATTGCCCGCAGTCTCAACGCTTGAAGAATTCACTTAACGAACTCGAAAGAACTCCAGAAACAACAGACTTTTGACTGAAACTGAAGGCACACTTCTATATCCCTCCGCGCGCATCGCAGCCAAGCTTTTGACGGCAGCAGCCTTGACACGAGAGCAACTAGCAGAACAGCTAGAGAAATATATCCAGAAGACAAAGAGTTCATGGCTTTTGAGCTAGTGTAGTTACATAGAAAGTTTTCTTCTGTAGAGTATAGCTGCTAATAGTGTTGATATTATGAATAGTGGTAGTATTACGAACCTAAGATTCTTCTTCGTCTTTCAGCTTTTTGACCATTTCAACGTATTTTTCTGTTCCAGCTTTTTTCCGATACGCCAATAACCCTGCTCTCATTATGGCACTCTTCTGTCCGTGCTCTGGATCATATTGATTTACAAATAATTCACATGGAAATTCTTTGCACACTCCACAGTGTTCGACTTCATGAGCCTTAGCACACGAATAGAGTTTGCAATCACCCCAGAAAGGATGCCCCTCATGAGTCCCGCATCCAGAGCAGTGGGGCATTCTTTCTTTTTTGTAGTACACACAGAATCCACAATGTGTGCCACAAGGTGCTATTAGAACATCTTCCACTTTGTTTCACCAGCTTGGTGTTTTCATTCAGAATATGCCAGAAATACTTATGACTTATGGAAGAAACTACTCTACCCTATGTAATCCCTTGCATATTCCCAGAGGATTAGTATTCAATGAATGGTTTATTGTTGTATCTGTTGTAGGCTTTGTTCTCTCTTCTGCATCTCATTGTAGAGATACTCAAACCATTCACAAAACTGTGGTTGACCCAACTGCTGTCTATGACCTTCTATCATAGGTCTCATCTTTTCCCATGTGCTCACTGTTGGTCCACTGATGAGGTGTTGAACAAGAGCAAGGTCTATCAGTTTCATGTGTAGAAGAGTTCCCATGCCTTCAAAGAGCATAACTACTTGATATGCTTCGTCTAAACCATACTTCTCCACATAGTCACTGTAATCCTTGTATTCACTTGATATGACTGTTTGCCACGCTTCTTGAAAATCCCTGCTACCAAAATCCCGATACAAGCTGATTACCAAATCTGTTCTTCTGGTTCCAACTAGGCTTCTCACCTCTAGATAAGCGAGAGCAACACCTACTAGCACTCCTATAGTTGCTACTACTGCTGACATAGATGGTATATCCAACATTCTATCACCTAAAAGAAAGGATAGAGTAAGATTGATATTAAAAACCATCTACATACATGCAACTTCTACTAAAGTTTTAAGAAAGAAACTTCTATACCAAATAGACACTTGTAAATTCATAAGTTGGGATTACTGGTTGAAGAAGGGCCAAGTGATTTTTGGACTGGCCGTCATATTGTTGATACTGAGTTTTTTGCCAGTACACAGGTTCTTGCCAACATGGTCGAATCACAGTGGAGATTACGATCTTGGTCCTGGCAACGTCAATGGTCCGACTGTCTACTTATTCTATGGAAGTATAGTTGATTTGGATGTCAGCATTTCAGGAGCTAACAAAGATGTCTTCTTCTACATAACCGATTCAGAAGGCGATAGAATTCTGGATGCAGGCACAATCTATGATGGATATCATCTTGAATGGGAAGCCCCTACAATCGGTTCATTTAGATTTCACTTCAGCAACACAATGAGCTGGGTTAGTCACAAGTATGTAACTTGGTCATATACAGTCTCCCACTATAAAGGGTTGTTCCTCATTCTGGCAATTGGGCTGCTCATTCTGGGGATTGGGCAAATGTTCAGGGAGGAGAGGGTTATCCCTAGAATCAAAGGTTTCTTATTCAAGGAGCCTGAGCCAACCGAAGTAGAATGTGAATATTGTGGAACCATCTACAGCAAGACGCTTCATAAATGTCCAACTTGTGGTGCCCTAAGAAAACGTAGTATTCCCAGAGAGAAGAGGCCGTAGTAGTTATCCTCAAAGTGTTCTCTCAGTCTACTTGATTTTAACAAGCTGTAACTTCTCTATTCTATAATGCTTCATAGTCAACATCATTGAAGCCATAGACATCCTCAAAGCTGCCAAGCCAGAAGTAATCGCCTAGAAGCAGCCATCCAATAGTGCCAGACTGAGGCTCTAGGTTTTGCCATCCTATGATATCTACGTTCAGTCTCACCCAAGCATGGCAACCATCAGTGTCGCATCCAACAACAACATAGGCTTCATTAACTGACCACCCGGCAGCTCTCAACAGCGAGACCATAAGGATAGAGAAATCTTCACAATCGCCCGAACCACTTAAGATAGTTTCTCTTGGTAATTGCCAATAATTTCTAGTGCCATGACTAGTTGAATCATAAGAATACTCAATCTCGCCTGCAACCCAATCCTTGATAGCCATCCATCCCGGATAGAGGATGAACTTGTTCCTCATTATATTATCGACGGTGTTCCTTACGATTGGGTCGTCGGGTGTAATGAATAGCTTCTTTAGATTCACAGATTCAGGTGACCTAGGAAGTATCGCTTCAAACACGAAATCACACCTATCACTGGAGTCACCACACGAAGCGAATAGAGAGATTTGACATTGGTCATCATAATCTACCTGAATAGAAAACTGGTCACTGTGAGACGTTTGAGAGGCTAGAGTCGAAATTGTGTCTTGCCAATAAATGTTGTCGTTCACATAGATCGTATATTCAACATCAGAAGCAGAGGCGGTACCATGATTGGAAATACTATAAATTATTGTACTTGAACAATACGGCAAATCGGTTACGTAGTCTCTAACCCATTGAGTATTTTTCTCATATAGATTAACGGATATTGTTACGTATTGCGATGGCTGTTCTTCCTGAGTTTCACTTGTCGGGTCATAATGATCAGATCTTGGTACCATTGAATAATTCAGATACCACCAACTCGAGAAGAGGCTGACAACCACAATAGAAGTCAGACTGAATGCGATGATCTTTCTCTTCGACAACTTTCTATCATCTCTATATATTACATACAAGCAACTTGTACTAAAGATTTAAGAAAGAAACCTCTATGTGATATGATGATTCGTTATGTTTGAAGGAGAAAAGACCATCATATTTTGGATTGGGTTGATTATCTTAGGTCTAGCTTCAATAGGTCTGTTTTCAATAGTCTGGTTCAATGCAATTGATTTCTATAAACCGCCTATAGAACTTCAGGTTCCCTTCATTGTGGGAACAGTTGTTTTCATACTCATAGGATTTTACATGATGAAGTCTGGTGTGGAAAAGAAAGAAGAGTAGACAACTACACCTGATTTTATCAAGACATAATCTTGTATGCAGTCACATAGAATGTTTTCTTCTGCAGAGTATAGCTGCTAGTAGTGTTGCTATCATGAGTAATGAAGAAGAAATCTTGCACTCACATCGATCTTCTAGATCGGCAAATACAACATAATGTACACGTATATGCCGAGAAGCAACTCAACTAGCCATAAAAAGATGGTAGCTAGCATGATGCTCCTCTTCTTCGCGCAAGCTTTGATATCAGGGTATTGGAAAGCCCATGTGCCCACGAGCCAGACTCCCAAGAGTTCTACCAAAGTCCCCGCCGCGGCGTGTACAACTATTATGAATGCTGGTCGCGTGAAGGGCATGGAAAGTACGCCCCGAAAACCCTGTAAAGATGGAATCATAACAACGGCGATAGAAATCGTGTTCAAGACCAGCGCAATCGCCATCGTCGTCCCATGTTGAATGAACTTCCGTCTGAACTTGGCAATCGACACTCCCACAACTAAGAAAATGAAAATGGCAATTTGAAACAATAAATTTAAGTCAGCGGTGAGCGGAGCGTTTGGATTGAAAAGTCCCATTCTTCATCACAACTTCCCTAAACAACAAGACTGCAATTGAAACAACGGCTAAAACCGGAAGCACGTGGACAAAGGAGAACTCAGGAACCACCACAGGGCTGGACCAATCGCTCCACCCATGCAGGTTGCAGTGTGCTCTTGCTTGAACCGATACTTCAGCTATGAGTTCCCCCATATCATATTGAACTATGAACGTCACCGTTGACTGAGGCGCAAGATCGATGTCATAAATAGTTCCGTTTACGTCAACTTCAACTGTATTTACATAATGACTACTTGTCGGGGAAGAATGCGTAACCGTTATGTTCAGAACAGTATCGGTTTCACTGGTCCATGCTTCGATGCTCAACACACTCGGCACATCCGCCAGTGCTGGATGAATATGGAAAAGGGCAGTTGCCGCCAAAGTCAAGAGCAAAACTGTGACTAGACGCGCTGTCCTTCTTCCATTTTCAACCATTGATCATTCCAACCAGAGAAGCGAGTTGCCATTTGAAAAAAGTAGCTTTTAAGTGCGTGTGACTGTTAAGCAACAGCAACATCCGTTTGAGTCTATGGCAGGCGTGCGTGATCCAGAACTTTTCACCCTACGATTTTAGTTTTTCCAGATAATGTTCACGTAGCTTGGTCAGCTTCGGGGCGATAACCAACCTACAGTAGGGTTGTTCAGGATGGCGTTTGAAGTAGTCTTTGTGATGATCCTCAGCCGTATAGAAGGCTGTGAAGGGTTGAATCTGTGTCACAATTGGTGTATCATATACCTTCGCATTATTGAGTTCTTCAATAAGCTTCTTAGCGGTTGTTTTCTGTCGGCTAGTATGGTAGAACACCACTGATCGATACTGAGTGCCCACATCAGCGCCCTGACGGTTCAACGTGGTTGGATCATGCATCGCAAAGAACACCTCAAGGATTTCCCGAAAAGATATAACGCTAGGGTCAAACATGATCTGCACAGCTTCAGCGTGCCCCGTTGTCCCCGTGGAAACCTGCTCATAAGTCGGATTTGCCAATCGACCGCCAGAATAGCCCGGCGTGACCTTTATCACACCTCTTATTTCACTGAAAACCGCTTCTGTGCACCAGAAGCAGCCACCACCAAGTGTTGCCATTTCTATTTGTTTCAAGTCGTTAGTCGATTGATCTTGGTCCATAGATCTCAATAATCTCCTCTGATACATCTTCGCCCACAGATGCGGCTCCAGCCTCACTCCACTTTAGATTTACGTATATTCTAAGATTTGCCCTTTAAGTCGAGGAGGCAAGCTTGTGCGTGTCCCTTTGCCCTTACCTTCCTGTACACCTTTTCCACCATTCCATCTTCGTCAATGATGAAAGTCGTTCGTTCCGTTCCCATGAACGTTCTACCGTAGAGACTTTTCTTCTTCCAGACGCCATAAAGGTCTAATACCTTCCCTTCAGGATCACTAAGCAACGTGAAAGGCAAAGCATGTTTCTGCTTGAACTTCTGATGAGATTTGACACTGTCCTTACTCACGCCAAGTATCACAATATTTTGCTTCTCGAACTCTTTGATCAAATCCCTGAACTCAACAGCCTCTCGGGTACACCCTGGAGTCCCATCTTTCGGATAAAAATAAAGCACCACCTTTTTGCCGCGATAATCACTCAATGAGACTTCTCTACCATCGTCCGCCTGCAAGGTGAAGTCTGGAGCCTTTTCTCCCTCACTTGCCAATTACCAGCCACACCTCATAATAGATGTTTCAATGTGGAACTCCCAAATATATCTGGCGCACCCAACGGCGCTCTAACCATAATAGGTTGCATGGTGTTGAAGGAATCAAACCTGAGCCATATGCTAAATTTGTAGAATAAGACAAGAATTTGTGACTACACGTGCGCCAGAATCTGTCTCGGTTCATATGTTTGAGGATGATAGAGGGGATGAGCAATGCAGGCGGTTATGCCCTCTAACAGCTTCTGTTCGTCCCATGTCGGAGAGTTCGCATTTTCCGTCGTTGGCATCCACATAAGATGTATGCTGAATGCGTGTCCTTTATACTTCGTTTTATGAGCAACTTTAATAGAGTCTATGGGCTTGAAGCCAAGTTTTTCCATTTGCCGCTTTCTAAACCATGGGCTCCAATGGTTTTCGAGGGCTATGGTTACGAAACCAGCCGCATCTTTTTCACTGTCTATCATGTCTTCTAGAAGGAGTTTTCCGAAGTCGTGACCCTTTGCTCTTCTTGGAACCCAGATGCAGTTCATCACTGTTATGTCATCCCCTTTTATAGGATAGTAAGACGCCTCTGCCGGAGCGTACTCTATTTGACCAACAACATCTCTGTTGGACACCAGAAGTTTCTTACGAAAGCCTTTCGGAATGGCCTTTTTCAAGTATTCGATCCTTTTCCTGTATCGTTTGGTTGGTGGACCCACTAGACACCTGTGAAGAAATTGATCATATTTGCCACCTTCGGTTACATCAATAATTTTCGCTTTGGGAAAGTTCATCTTCGTCATCTCATCATATCCCTAATAAGATCTACATAATCTTAAACGATACTGAACTCCGTACTCACGCAGAAATATGGCCTTCGATTTGCTCCCTAAACCGGTGCGTGCGCTTGAAACATCTTCACAAAAAGGGGGGTGTCTAGGGCTGGATGATCTTTCGATCGATCCAATGGTTAGCTACGCAGCGCATATTGTGGAAATGAGCCCATGATCGCCATTAGGACGATAGTTTTCTTGCAATTGTTGTCAAGTGTTTGCCCAATCCCTTTGCTAGTTGTAGCTCATTGGCTGTTGGCATGCGTTTGTATGGTGGACCGCTTCCGGCAATAGTTGAGGCGCCGTATGGCGAGCCGCCTGTTATTTCTTCCAGGGTCATCTGCTCCCTGAAAGAGTAGGGCAAGCCGACGATAACAAAGCCATGATGC
>Ga0224501_10004190_pt1 | contig 11390 bp, 7 predicted proteins | sample SF_Oct11_sed_USG_4_FD_169105 | JGI IMG/M metagenome (GOLD analysis project Ga0224501, IMG submission 169105) | Sediment microbial communities from San Francisco Bay, California, United States - SF_Oct11_sed_USGS_8_1 | ecosystem: Environmental > Aquatic > Marine > Sediment | place: USA...
ATCTCTCTCTCTCACTCCAACTATCTCTCACTCCCACTATCTCTCACTCCCACTATCTCTCACTCTCACTATCTCTCACTCCCACTATCTCTCACACTCACTATCTCTCACTCCCACTATCTCTCACTCTCACTATCTCTCACTCTCACTATCTCTCACTCCCACTATCTCTCACACTCACTATCTCTCACTCCCACTATCTCTCACACTCACTATCTCTCATTATCTCTCACTCCCACTATCTCTCACTCTCACTATCTCTCACTCCCACTTGTAGCACTAGATGAGCTAGTGAGGCTGATGGTTGTGAAATTCTCCAACTCTTTGAGCTAATTGATGCTCAAGGCAGGGTTCCTCGTGAAGCATGTAGTCCTTTTGGAGCCCGAAGGATGAACATTAATGAGTCTTGTACTGTTGGTTTTTATCAGGATGGTGGCTGTCTATGGATCCACAATCTCACGTCTGTCACAAGATAGGAGACCTCACTGCTGGTCAGAGAGATTTATCAAATCTTACTGATAAGCGTTACCGATTCGCTGAACGAAATCGGAAAACCATCGGCTTCAAACAGGTACTTATTGTGGGATTTTAAGGTGGGCCGGTGGCAGTGATCATTACACAGGGATTATTGGTTCACTAATTCACTACAAATATAACTCCCCATGCCTCATCTTCCTGATTGGCATTCCTTGCTTTCTTCAGACCTATTGGCCCGCTTAATTTTATCATGCTTGGCTTGTGGTGCTGGTCCATTGAATAAAGATAGCGCGATAACTCAATTGCTAGATCGCGAGTTCAAGTCATAGTCCTGTTGAGCTCCTACTGTGAGAATGAGCTCTTTACATAATTCCTACCTCCTACCACTCCAACAACCCTCAGGCTTAGGTAAACCATTATAATAGAACCGCCGAGCGAGTAGAATAACAAAAAGAGCATTCATAGCAAAATATATGCATGCAGGAAAAGCTCATCGGACTAAACTGACTCATTTCATATAAGTACATTCGAATAACAGACTACTTGGTGAAAGCCTGGTTAGAAAATCCTTCAAATCACTGACTGTGTCTACTAGTTTGATCGTTATGCGTGTTAATACTTGCCAACGTCAAACTGCACTGAATGTAGCTTGACTCTTCAAGCTATAATCATAGATTAGCTCCATTTACATAATTTCACGTAGGTTTACATAATGCTCTAATGCAGCTAACCTCGCTAATAAGCCTATTCTGGTTTGGTTGCTTGAGGGCGGAGCTTTTTTACTCTCTTATTTTGAACCTTCAATGACCTTGAGATTGGCAATCAAACAGCATTTGAAAGTTTATGTACGCAATAAGGCTGCAAGGCTTTTCATTCAGACATCTATCGATGTTATAAAGCAGTAAACTCACCCAGTTTGGAGTGGTCTTAATCCCCTTGGGACAGTGGGATAGCTCAGTGGCTTGCAAGCTCGGCTCAAGATTGAAAGATACCTAGTTCAAGATCTAGTCACGCTGAGTGCTAACTGCAAAAATCAGCTCCTCACATAATTATTAGCTTCTACTGCTCCAACTAGCCTCAGGCTTAGGAGGTTCACTAAATAGAATGGCCGAATACCCAGTTAGAAGAGTTAGGAACAAGTAGAAACCATTCTATTAGTCTATGGACTGACCAAAACACTCCCGTGTTTTCTGTTTGTGCGTAAATGCATTGGGAACATAACTCCATACAAAATGTCTGAGAAAGAGAAAACTACTCACTAAGGCCTTTATTCGGACAAATCAATGCATTGGACTTGAGAATTTTCTCGTTCGTATTATTTGGCTTACTCATCAACCAAGCATTAGGGAGCTGTGTATACCAACTTGTACAGTTGGTATGCCGATGGGCAAATGATGAGTGCTGATCTCCATGCATGATCTTGTTTTTGCAGACAACGCACCGGGATTTCTTCAATGACACAATCATTCCTCTAGTCTCTGATGAGAATCGAACACAGATTGCCTCCACTCCCAGACCAAATACTAAATTATCTCGGTAAGTTTCACCCAAACTCATTAGAGGTCCATTTTCACTTCACTTGGAGTCTGATCCGCCTCGGATTGAAATCAGTCCAACGCAACATCTTGAGCCTTGGATCAGTCCAAAGATGGTTTGCCAGATGCCTTACCTCGAATTGTGTCGAATTTGAGTTTCCCGGAAACTGTAACTTTTGTTACTTGGACATTTGAACTTCCTATTTAATGAACCTTCAAAGTCTGAGGCTTGTTAGAATGATAGGAGAAACATGTGAGAAACTCATTTTCACAGTGGGTTCTTATCATGATGTTATTTGAGTGAATGGGAGGAGACGTACACAAATAAATTGATAATTTCAGCAATCATAGTACAGTTTTGGTTCGGAATCAGAATCGTAACTCATGCTGGTAGTCGCACATGCATTACAGCTTTTTAAGCTCAGTGAGCGATTCACAAAATATGTGATTGGAACAAAGCTAATGATCTGCTTCCGTGTGACAAGTACGGTTAGCACACCATTAACACCCTAGTACATTAGTGAGCAGCCCTACACAGTTGCTGCGTAGTATAGTTGATTTGATTCAACCTTGCTAGATCCATACATCCTATTTGTCTTCCTTATCCCCCCAAGTCTCCATTGCGATGAAGTCACGTAAATAAATAAAACCTTAAATTTCAGAGTAGATCACAAAGACTTTTGCTCAACACTGTCTTGAAAGTTTAATCAATGGGATCACCATCTGTGCTTCACCGTAAAAGTATTCTACAAAACTTTTAAGAGCTGCAAAATCCCATATATTCTTTGAAATAGTAAATTACCGATGATCAATTGTGACGCCTGATCTTATTACAGTGGTGAGGTTGGTTAGGAGAGAGTTAAGATAACTCCAGCACTATACCATCTGTGGTGATTTGGATTCTTGGTGTAACGGAGGGAGCTTATCAAGAGAAATTGAATAATAATCCCCTCATCAACAATTACCTTATCCCTTTGTGAACTAAAATATGGAGTATGTTGACAAGACATAAAAAACTCAATAAAACAATTTTGGGGTTACAGTTGGGTTGAAAACAAAGTCCGAGGCGAATGTTGAGTATTGTTGGTTGTGTATTTTGAGTTTTCTTTGACTTATTTCTGCAGAAGAAGGATGAAGGAAATATCAGCAATTGACAAGCAAGCCCAAGCAAGAAATAAGCAACTCATGGCTCTCCTACACTTTTTAGAGGTAAGAATTTCGACTGAGAATTGCATCCTGCACACGTGTATGCATACACAGTCTGCAGCATAAGGCTGACCTGCGGATATTGGGACAGTTTCATTAAACTCGCTCTGGAGCTCTGCACTTCCTGCCACCATCATCAAATATTTTAGAACTTGAGCCAACACATGACTCTCTGTACTTGAGTTTCGCATGTTCATCGTTATTCGCTACATGAACACATGCGATAATCCGTGTGGATGGCTATCCGTGGATTGTTCCTAAAAACATACTCTATATCCTTTAGATAATCAAATCATGTGCTGACTTGAGCGGATATGTCTGTAAGGACAGGCTGACGGATGCTTTATCACCACACAGCAACAAACTAACATCTGATCAGAGGAATCTACTGTTCGGAACAAAGTTCTCTGCCGAAGATTTTATTTCGAGTCTGTCGAAAGAGACTGTAAATAATAAGGTACTTACTTGTATATCCCAAAATTGGTAATACGAGTGGTAGCTGTGTAAGTGGACAAGGGAGCAGCTTCTAGTGAAGTTTTAAAAACCTGACAGCTTGGGAGCTAGCTATGACCACAGCCAATTCCGTTTTACCAGGGTACCTTCCGGCTCAGTGGGAAGCATTGCACTACTAGGCTGAGGAGTGATTGATGGAGGTTGGGGGTCCTCTTCTGCTCAGATCTCGGCTTATTTCACTAGAAGGCTAAGGAGAGGTGAATGCCTAACAACCATAGTGATTGTGACTCTTGTTCACCGGTTGGGACCCCTACTATTTATATGGGGATCTGAAACCCTCATGGCGAATTGAAGTGAGAGGCTTTGTATTAGAGAGGTTAAGATGCAAATGGTTACAGGCATTGGTTACCCTTCCATGCGATATACGTAACGGAAATGTGCGGGTCATGTGACCAAAAGAATTTCCCGAGCGACTCCTAACCGCTGGCAAAACTGGTAGGATTTTCTCTAAACAGTTACAGCTTCCATTACTGTTATCCTGTTCTACTCACTGTGAATCTCAGTGAAACATACTCGACATCTTGTTCAAAGTCTTAGACGGCACATCTGGCTTTATTCATTATGATAGTGGTGTTTGTGTGGCCCAAAACCTATCAAAAGAATGATCAAATCTGTAAATCAATATTTCCTAACGAGCACTCTGAGTACTAGCGCTGCGGAAGTCTTTTTCAAAGGGCCCTATCATAAGATTCCTTGGGCTCTAAGCTGTATTAACTAAAGAGACTGTGCAATAACGAGATGGCAACCTCGCTTTGGTTGTCGTAGCCACTGGATTCTCATCATTTCTCGAAGAGTTTCGTTGACCGTTACGCTGGAACTTGGTATATTAACCTCTCCACGCATTACGATTACTCACAGGTTTCTCCTATCACAATTGACCTCCATCTGAGAAAGTTTGGCCTTGATATAAACAGAATCATTGAAACCGGTCTTGTGTTACGGGAAGATTTGAAAGGAGCTAGATCATTCTGGTCTCGTCTACAATGCAGCGTAACAGGAGTAGCACGCAGGAGTTTTGTCAAGGTACGCCCGTGTCATGCATTCAATGCAGAATTTTATTGAGCACATATGCTTACATTTATCTCAGACTCAGATTTGGATTCAAATTGTAAAAAAGAACTCTCAGTTTCAGAAAGTTTTTTGTTTGTTCTACTCAGGCACTTGGCCGTCCAATTTCAACGGACTACCTAAGGCTGAGGCTTGTTGGAGCGTTCTAACTGCACTTTTTTAGCAGATCTTGACAACTCCTTTGTTGTTAAACCAGCACGTTGGCAGATGACTTACAGCCAAATGTTGCACAGTTGACCCCTGTGCTGGAGTAGTAGGGGCTGGGAAATGTGACCCAGGAGCTGAATCTCACAGTGGGCAATAAGCATGACTCTAGGACTTGAACTCTGGACTTCGCGATCTTGAGTCAAGCGCTTCAGCCATTGACCCATCCCGCTTTCCCTCGTCCTACCCCCCCCCCGTCTTCGGCCGCAAACCCCACCCAGTCCCAAGCGGCGATGAAGCCACTGATTAGTGCTTACCTGTTTGTCTTACTGTAAAATAATGTGCTCAGAAAGCCAGTAAGTTCAGATTGAAGTTAATTACGCTTTGTGAAGTAATAGACCTAAATTTGTTTTCAGCCGGAAGATCTTTCAAGGACTGTGAACATTCACACTGATTACATTGAGTTCCTGGACTTTGATATGTGCACAGAGGACAAACAGTTCTTATTAGAGGTAAGTTTCCACTCTAAGGACTTACCATACCTCTTGTGTCTCTAGATAGGGGTGAAGTGGTGCCTTAGGCCGTGTTCGGCGGAGAAAGCAGCCCGTCGCATCAATTGGGCTCTGAAACACCGCATCAAATGATCGTATCAATTGGCAATAAAGCAATTAAAAACGAATAAAAAATATTCACCCTTTTGCATTGATATGATGATTGCCACCACCTCATTTTGTACGTCGCTTCAATGGTAGATTTGCACCTCTACACTATTCATACACCCGGCCCCCTCATAGTGATAGAGCATACTTCCTGTTAGTAACATTTATTTCTTTTTGGCCGTATAACTAGGCCATAAAACTAGCATGTGCGGTTACTGCCATCGCCGTACCGGCCTGCATAGCATATGGTGTCTCCAGTGACAAAAGGAACTGTTTAGCCATCAGAATATGTGCTGCTATTGGGATTAACAATCGAAACGACCTCACTACTACTCTGACGAACTGATTGGCCGTGCCTAGTGAGTTAGTACGTTTTGATTCGCTTTCTTAAACAACCACCAGCCAATAGAAGAAATGCTTGCCATTTGCCCTCAGATTAAATCTATTCAGCCATATTAGATTAATAGTAATGATAATTAATAATATATTTAATAATAGATTTATTCAATTGATATGATGGCTACCGAGCAGTCATCGCATCAATTCCAGGGGTAATTGATGCGATGAATTGATACAACGCAACGGACATGCCCTAGCGGATAATAGTTTATTCCATTTCCTGGCTAAACTTTCTAAAATTTCCGAGATTTTCTGCTCATATGAACAAAAAACAATGTTACACAAGAATGTTAACACATCCAGCCACATAAAAGGTAATTTGATGGTACTAACCGCAGTTATCAGTTCGAGTTATGACTAAATGTTCGAGATATGCCCAGCAAATTATTATTACCCTGGCAGGGACCATGAAACTCGGTTTGAGTTGAGCAAGTTTTCGAGTTATCCGAGGTCGAGTTAATGAAGTTCCACTGTATAAGCCTCCATCAGATGATTTATGCTGTGTATCCTTCATTGACAGCAAGGGTATAGAAGTACTCTGCTATTCCTGAATAACTGGGTGAAAAATCAGCAACGATCTGACGAGAAATCTATGCTGCACTATGAGCACATTTTCTATATAGACGAAGAAGAAGAAGAGGCAAACTCTTACTTATGCAGACTCGAAACGGACAATGTGCCAATCACAAGTTGACCATGGGGAGAAAAATCCATAAACATATAATAATGTTATAGTATAACAGAGTTTTACGTGTCTATGAGCTCTATGGTTTCCTTGTTATCACAGTTTTATGAATATGAACTAAAAATGTTACTAGTCCCTTTGGATGTAGCGAAACGTTATGCTTGGTTTCATAAAAAGGTATTAATTTTATTCAGAGTTTATTTTTGGCAAAAGCACTTTCTCCCTTTTTAGAATATGTCACTGCCTTTTATTTCTTGTTATAATTTATATTTTTCACTATGACCGTCCATTGCAACAAGCGGCTTCGATGATTCAACCATTGTCCGCTTTCACTGTTGTAACTCACAATAAACAATGCAACTGGTTCCACAACACTCTGTCAGTTAAATATAGAAACGAAATGGATGAATTGAACACGCGGTCGCGATGAGGAAACGCAGTTAAGTTCAGGATGGAATTTGATCAGATCAGACCAAAATTGTCCTCCCCCAACTTTAACTCATCGGTTAGAGCCGAACGATCGTTCGCGATTCGTTATCTCAACATAGTAATCAAGCCTCTTTGCGGTAACTTGACATTTGCCTAAACTACTAGGCTATCGCCTACTTTCGGTCGCGGAATTCTGTTTGCGTGCTTTCGATCGCAGATCGCGACCGAAAGTGAAAGACGCTTTTTTGGATCGCGCTTTTCGGTCGCACTATTGCACAATTTAGCAGATTTCCCAAGCACGCGAATGTACCTAATATTGGGTAGGTCATGTGACCTAATGTGTGATTGGGCTGAGGGAGGGGGAAGTAGGGAGGGCACTTAAACTTTAGATCCACTATTTGGCGTGAGGGATTGAACTACATACCCATTTCTGCTAAATGGACACTCATGATTCTTCGTGCATAAGCATTTCATTTCATCCTGAATTTAAGCCCATTATAAATATCCCACGCATTGCTGATGGTGTTCAATGGAAAGTAAGATCACTAAAGAACCAATGCATCCTGGTAAACAATCAGTACTTTGCACACGTGTTCTCATAGACAGTGTTATGGGAATTACAGCACAAGTCTCAAAGGAAACAGGCTCCGGATACTTGACAGAAAAACTCGGTGTTGGCTCTCAGGACCACTTAATCACACCATAGATAAATTAAGAGTAATTATTAGTAATAATTTATCTATGGCTCGCACTTCAAAATGCAGTAGGACTGGCCCAGTGGTCTATCACATGATTTTATAATGTCTTTTGAATTCTTGCCCATTGCATCATGCAGTGACACTATGTCATCATGCAGGGACACTATATGCCATCATGCAGTGACACTATGTCATCATGCAGTGACACTATGTCATTGCATGATGGCTTGAATGCTGAGGATTTATGAACTTTGAAAAACTATGCATACCAGAATATTTTCTGATTGTTGAAGGCAGCCATATTGAAATCATGCCTGCAGAAGTTAATGCAGTGAAGGAGCACTATTGTAAGTACATGTTGGTACACACTGTCAATCATGTATACTTACATTTTTTTTTAAATTTTCTTTCCTTCTGTTTATGCTCCACATTATTATTCCCTGATTGAGGTTGTAGGGCTTGCGCTCTGAGGTGAGTAACAAGGAGAGTTTTTGTAAAAGGTTGGGAGTGAACTAGGATCGTATGACCTTCCAGCCTCAATCGAAAGCAGCGGGAAATCAATTAACTCTGTTCTGTTGTCATCCACATAAGCTCACAGATCCATGGTTGTTTGTTAGTAGTAAAACATGTGCATCATTCATTGATTGTGAATTATTTAAAGTTGACAAGCTATTTCAATTATTTTAATTTCAGAACATGAACTACTATAATTTTTCAGCCATACGGCCCATGACCGGGTCTTTGATTTTTTCAGAAGGATGCTGAAATGCAATTGGGGGATTGGCGTAGTAACGCTTAATTTCAAGTGTAGCTGCGCCAGCCCGTTGTTGCAATCGCTGAGCGTTTGATTGTTGATCGCAAATTTCTCGCGTCTCACGTTTCCCCTTCTCACTTAACCAACTGTAGTCGACATGCAAGCTCCTTATTGAATGATCCAACGCCATTTAGCCCGATCATGAACATCCTCCTGGACTAGGTTCCAATGCAATATATCTGTCTTGATTGTGATTGTCTCTGCCTGGGCCTCCCTCTTTTCCTCTTTCCTGTGATTTTCATTTCAATGATGTAATGGATATCATTCTCCTTCCTACTGCTGGTTTGATGGCTGTCTAGTAGGTGTTTTCTTGTCACATATCCCAAGCCACACTAATCCTCTGGACCACATCCTCCGCCTTTATCTATTGTTGATCGCAAATATTCATGCCAATTTAATATACGCAATATTAGTAATAAATGTAATATAATACAGCTCTTTTCCAAAGCAGCCTAAAATCCATGCAGCAGTGAAGTATCTTATCACTACAAAAAAAAACCGCGAGCTACCTCATTGTGCCATGCCACTCTATGCTCAACAAATTGGAGACACATGCAACTGTAACTTGATAGGATATTGGGAGGATATGATGATTGAGTAGATTTAGTTAGGACCTTGTGGAATGCATGCTTGTTCACCATAATAAATCCCTTGCACTTGACCTAAAAACAAGACGTTTATAACTTGTGATACACTCCAACATTGAAGTTATATGAAAAAGCTTATATATCCCATTGGAAAACCACCACATTCCAGCTAAAAGAATGTCATTCTTGTGAGTTTGACATGCAGTAGTGATCTAAATAGCCAAGTGATAATCGTTCCATATCCTGATCAGTGTCAGGGGTGTGCAGGTGCCCTGCAGATATCCTGATCAGTGTCAGGGGTGTGCAGGTGCCATGCCAGGTCCAATGTCATTGTTTCGACAATCAACAGTAAAAACATAAATAAATGCTGTGACATTGCCTGGCTGCCCAGTGGCAACCGTACTCGGATTCGAACTTTGAACATATGTACATTCGGATGTTGAAAAAAGGGGTCACGGTCGAAGGTAGACGCACTTCCGGAGTTTTGTTCCCCATTATTAAAGGGAGGCAACTCCGCAATTATTGTTAAAACGAATAAAGCGTTGACACCTATTTTAGTATAAACAAATAGTAACTACTCCTAGTAATAATCTTCCAATTTTTTTTAACCTGAGGATTTCGTCTCCATGAGAATACGCATTAAATATCTGAATTAGATATAATTGAAGATGAACTGACTCTGATCTGCTGATTGAAATGCTGAGTATCATGTAAAATGAGAAATGCAAACCAACTCAATTATGATAAAAATACTAATACACTTATGGCTCCTCTCTGAAGCAGTCTTTAATCCACTCAGCAGTGAAGCATCTCTGAAATCAAAGAATTTTGCCAAATGGTATCGGATTAGTAAGGGGATAATGGTATCGGATTATTGAGCGGATAATTTTGTAAGGCCGGAACTAGGAACTAGATAAACAGTAACTCAAAACTAAACGATTTTTGAATTTTTAATCGTAATTTAATATGAGTAGTAGTTACTAAGTCTATTACCGATAATCTTCCATGAGAGCGCATTGTAAGAACCAAGAGAGCGTTAAATAGTGTAAATAGTGTTATAGTGTTATATGTGTTCATTGCAAAGGACCACATGGCACCTGGTAGCTCTTCCACATTATTTGTTACAAAATAGTTAAAACAGTAGCAAAAATCCACAGAATCGTGAAAGATTTCTCCTATGTACATATAATTGGAATGACCAATAGTATAGTGGGATTACACCTGGGCATGGTAGATCGCCTTACATCAAGGCTGCTTTGAAGCTTAACTACTGCTGCGTCATGGTCTTCCGACACTGTCCGTCCACCGTCCGTCCGACACTGTCCGTCCACCGTCCGTCCGACAATGTCCGTCCAACGTCCGTCCGACACTGTCGGACGGATGCAAAAACTAATTACTCAGGCTGTAGGAGGAGGGGGTTAAACTGTTATATGCTACGCTACAAGAGTGGTAATAAAGTGTCGCATACATATAAACACAATAATAGTAATAATAATGATAATGATAATGATAATAATAACAATAATTTTAATAAAAGTGATAATAATAATAATATAATATAAACACAAGGTGTGTCTCTTATGACAAGTTTGATCAGTTTTTCTCATAGTCTTATCCATCCTGCTCAGAGATGGACAAGTAGTGCAAAGGTTTTCAACTGGTATAAACCTGCCTCATCTTGGTGGTACCCATCCGGGACTGTTGGACGGATACACCCTCGACAGCTACAATTATCTGTAACTACCTCTATGGGTTGCTGTCGTAGCTATGAAATAGTTCCTAACCCACCATTCACTTCTATTATCACGTGTATTTCTTGGGAGGTATAAGTCGTGAACCTTCAAAGACAACCAGGTTTCATGTGATTAGAAAAACAGATAGATAAATATCAAATTAAATTAAATTAAATTATTATAGTTCCTAACCCACCATTCATTTCTATTATCACATGTATTTCTTCGAACGTATAAGTCGTGTGGCTTCAAATACAACCAGGTTTCATGTGATTAGAAAAACAGATAGATAAATATCAAATTAAATTCAATTCAATTATTATAGTTCCTAACCCACCATTCACTTCTATTATCACATGTATTTCTTGGGACGTATAAGTCGCGTGGCTTCAAATACAACCAGCTTTCATGTGATTAGAAAAACAGATAGATAAATATCAAAT
>Ga0224501_10004191_pt1 | contig 11388 bp, 7 predicted proteins | sample SF_Oct11_sed_USG_4_FD_169105 | JGI IMG/M metagenome (GOLD analysis project Ga0224501, IMG submission 169105) | Sediment microbial communities from San Francisco Bay, California, United States - SF_Oct11_sed_USGS_8_1 | ecosystem: Environmental > Aquatic > Marine > Sediment | place: USA...
CAACCGCTGACTGGCTCACACTGGTGTTGAACCTACTTCGAGCAAGCCGGCACTAACGGCACACTAACTTAATGCCGCGATGCGCGGGATCTATCCGCTCGCGTGCCGCCCCAAGTGTAGCGTAATCCGTTTTCCTAGCCACTCCGTACATCGGACATTGGGGCACGCGCCGCTGTAGCCAGGTACGTTCTGCGAAAGGCTTAGCATTGGCTGGTTTTGGCACCCCTGTCGAACTAGACCCCTTCTCAGAAACTAACTATGTTACGTTTCCTTCGAAGGGGTGATAAAACTAATAAAAGTTGATTTTGGACCTCTTCATTAGTGCTGATTTTTTACAATTAACAGAATGTTCCAACTTGGTTGCGCTCCTCCTATTACCAGTTCAGATATCCCGGCTGTTGAGGTCAAAGAAACATCAACGGTCAAACCGTAAAGCAAAATTCTTACTCTTTCCTTTTCACTTTACACCCATGATTCACCGATTTCATAACAAACAAACTGTATTGCTAATTGTATGGTTTTCGTATATCCCAAAATGTGAGCAGACATTAGGTTGATAGCTTGACTAGACATTGTGTTCGGGGTGAAGCGATGGCTTAGGCACCGAGTCTTGGACCAGGGTTCCCTAGTTTAATTACAGGTTTGAGCGGAAATTTGGTCTTTCCGTAACACCCTCGGCGGTTTCCGACCTTAATAAACAAGGTCTACCGATAGTTATACCTTCTCCATGAGGCACACGGGCAAAAGCAGAAAATCTTCTAATATGACTCGCCACTTTGTGCATGCCTCCTGTTGTAGAGGCAAAAAATAATAGGTCTCTCCGGTCAGACGCACACCAAAAAAATTTAGACGTGATCACGCGAACGAATAGGCACAGTTAAAAATCTCATTGGTTTCGGGCGTAGTTTCGGGCGCATTTCTAAGGAAAAAAGAGTTGTGCAGTCTGTTTCGTGTTCTGTTCCCAACAACGAAGCGATCTGTGAAGCGCCCATAGAATAAGACATTTTGACATTTTGATAACCTTGACACCGTATAAACTAGCATGCCTACTTTCAGACACAACATTCTGTTCGCTTGATCGAATTCACTTTCAGACGCAGCCGAGGTACATGGTTTGTAAAAACGCACTTTTCAGACGCTAAAACCCGAGCATGCGAACGCACCTAATAATGGAGTGCTCCAATTAACTTCTGTTGGCCTTCCACGCCCTCACTAATAGCATGTGAAGTTAATTTTCGACAAAGGCTTGTTTTCCTTTTGGTCTTCTGTGTTTTGGGCAAAAAACGTGCTGGACTCTTGCGTATAGAACACACGGCTAATCTTACCTGTTCAGTGCGAAGGCATACTGATACTGTATGGGCACCGTGTCCACTACGGTTTTATTAGGTAAGCCTTCGATATCTTCCACAAATCTCACCATAGCGTCATAGTCCTTCAAGGAGAACGAAGATTAGGACGTTGAAAGCTAACAACGGTCGAGATTTCCAGGAAACAAAACCCAATCAGAAAGTGATCCAAATATGCATCGAGGGGTTTCGAGTATCGCGTGGCCCTGAATGTATGCACACTGTTGTAAATGGAACTACATTTGATAAATACCCATGAGACAATTGCTCCCTAGTAGGCTGTTGTGACCAATGTGAACCCTTAATTTCCTTCGGTCAGTTTAAATTAATCTAAATCGGGCTACATACACCCAACGGATAGATCCTCACAGAACAGGGGTAAAACGGCTTAGTCTGAAACCTAAACCCCTATGTGAATCGCCAACAATGTTGCAGGCAGAGTGGGACACTGCACAGTCTGAAACAGCAAACTGTGGATACCGATTGCGGGATAATATCTGAGTGGCGCGGGTGTGCACTGAGTCAGCACAGCAAAGGAAAAAAGCGGAGAGTCCCAAGGGTGATGCGACTGACTAATATGCGCATAAATTGATTTGTTATTATTCCAAGCCAAAAATAGTACACCGCTGCTGTCGGGCATTACGGTGAAGTGCTGCCTTGCAACTGTCTTTTGATTGGTGGACCATTCAGGACATGTGTATTGACATTAGATGCGTGACTGAGAAACCGAGCTGTTCAGCGCCCATAACCATTTCCCAGCTAATCACTTAAATTATTCACCTCCGGTCCGGTCTGTTCGCCAGTGAGTCAGTGGATACGCTACCTAGTGAAGCAATGGCTTAGAGGATAGCGTCTTAGATCAGGAGTCTGTGGCTTGGTTGCCGATTCCGGCAAGATTTTGTCTCTCATCAGGTTCCGTATTGTGATATTAAATAAAGGAGGCCGACCCATAGAGTGATAATGTATATGGAGCCCATGGGTGCAACCAAAAGTCCTCTACTGACCCGTCCTCGCAAACGCTGACCCAAACACGTATAGGACAATCTTTCCATACCCCTCATACTAATCAAGATACAAATGATGGAATGGGTAGATTAGAGTTGGCCCGGGATGTAGCTTACTTCCAATATGCCAACTGTGGCCAAACCTTGTAATCTCACTAGAAGCAGCATCTTTTATGACAGTGCCACTATCACTGCACTACTATGGTACACCTGAGCCCATGACTTGGATTAAGCCCATTCTTATGGGACAGTAGATTTATTAAGTACGCTGTGACAACAAGGATTTCAAGAATACCTCAGTCCAACTTAAATTCTCAGTTCATCCAGCGACATACATTTCACCGGTTCGCCACGAGATCTTGTTCACGAGGCCCCTAACAGAAAATGGGCTATGGACCGGGGGAGGAAAATTTTTACCTGTATATCCCTGTACGCGAGCATTAGGTTATATATGACATCTGGAGTGATGAGCTGGGGATGATCTATCCTATGTCTCAGCGACTGTAGCTTCTATAGGATAAAGAAGATTACCGGCTATAACTTAACTGCGTATCAGAACTTATACCACCGAATTATAGCGACGAGGAGTAAATTGTACACCTGGTCAATTATATTCATCCCTACAACCAAGATTTAGTGAGATCACTTGCCATCTAATTGTTGCCATAAACTGATAAAATGGATTGGTCTGATAACCCCTGGACGGCTTACACCTGCTGGTTATCAGATCCAACTCAGAATTTCAACTTCGGAGAAAAAAGTAAAAATGTGCAAAAGAAAAGCTCTTATAGTGCTTAGAATGTAGCTGCACTCAATCTTACCTCACACGTATAGCGTCAACCACACATGTGTATCAGCTGGCACCAGCATGGCCAGCACGTTTATCGCTCAGAACTTTCTTATAGAAAAGTGATGACATGGGTTGAACTTTTAAATGTGTTACCAGCCGTATTACTAAGCAGTTATGAGGTGAACTCTGATGCCAGCCTATATCTTATAGTTATATTGCTATGGGTCAACGCGTTCCCTTCCCAAATTCCTACATAGGGAGTGATGGTATCGTGAATGTGGGACTGTGGGGGTAGGGATAGCAGTGTGCGCAGCGGAGGAGGGGGATAACGGAGGCGTAGGGTCATAGGCTTACCAGATGCACGGTCAGACATGTGGAATATTGCTTGTGTTTCTAGAAAGCTTGTTGGGCAATATATGCTTCGCAGGCGGCACATATGGGAAGTTACAGAGAGTGGGAATCTAGGCTGGCAAGACCTGGGTTTGCACCGGGGCACACGTACACACCTTTTTCAGAGCCGGTATGTCATCGCTAAGCTCCTTTTTAGCTTTGCGTAAATCGGCCAGAAACTTGTCTTTTCGATTCGTGCTGCAAAAGTGAAATGCGATAGCGTCTTAACCTGAATTCTCCGGTGATAAGGCTTAATCATCCACCCAGTATGTGTCCAATTCTCAGTAACAGTGCAATACACTGATGTCATGGGACCCAACAGCTCTGACTCGATATAGGAAACCTAGCGGCAACAGCACCAAAAATCGGGTTGACAAGGCAAGAGATAACCTACCTCGTGTTGACGTCCACCTCTTGCAGGGCTTTCTTCATGCGACTGACCAGTGTCATCTTGGTACCGTATTTTGTGTGCACCGCCTCCGGATCAGAGAGTAGACCGTTAGCGTCGCTGATATAAATTGTGCCGTGCGAGTCAATGTTATAGGGGAAAAACGTCGAACCGGCAGAGGCGAGCTACAAACAAAAACAAAAAAACATCCCAGTAATAGAAGTCACAGCCCCTTATAAAACCTTTCCTTGCAAACAGGGGTAACCTGTATGAGGCAGCAAGGCCGAAACCACCATTATCCTCAAGTAATAAGGCCTTTTTGATCCCTGGGCTTGTCCGACGAGTCACACTCAACACGAGTTTAGCATACCTTCATTGAGATAGTCTCCTCTGGATTCTCATCCCTAAGCAGCATGAAATTATCCTTCATTCCGAGGCTGTGACGCACACCAACATGATAGCTCAGCGATGCCTGACCTTTTGAGGTCAAATCCACAATGGCGACATCGGCGTTAGAAAATGTTTCCAGTACCGAGGTTTCGCCAAAGTCGAGCTTATCAAATGGTACAGTGAGGAATTTTCCTTTACGTCTGCAAAATATGCTTCCTATTAAATCAGATAAATGCATGTAAAATGGAAAAAAGCCAGTAGTATACATTGAATATTGACAGAACTAAGGTACCAACACAGGGGACAGGGCGAAAGATGTGAATACTGAATAGGCGCCACTGCACCAACACTCTATTGCCAAAGCGCGAGCTTCGAAACTGGACATCTCCTCGAAATTCAGCACGACATACTAGGAAGTGCACCTCTAGGTTGGTTGTTCGGCGCAACAATAATTCTCACCGGGAGTATAACCGAATATTCTACGATGCAACGGATGCAATGAATGCCTGCTGATTCAGTGATGGCGCTAGTGCTACATTTGTGTCAACTAGGAGGATCATTTACACAGGTCATGAAAACACAGCGGCCAATGAGACTGACGTCCCATTCATACATACTCTCACTGAATACACTATCCTATAAACCCTATTCACGATTCAATTCACTGCAATAATTGACATTTTGAAGTCAGTTTACTATCCGGGTTTGAGGTTTCTTATACAGAATAGTTGCTGCCTGGCTCCCCTTGCTTGATTGAGCTACCCAATCAGTACCCAGCCTAACACACCCTGTCATTAAAGTTCCGACAACTGACTGCTAGTAGCAATCAAGTCCTGGGAGTGAGTGCAGGTCTCATCTCCCAAGGAGATGACAAGTTGCTATCCTCTAGGCTTATATGCTGACATAAAGTCTGAATGCCAACAACAACCAAAACATCCTGTGTAATCATAAGCCTATATAAGTTTACTGCATGACTCCATTGAGCAGACTGCATACCAAGCATATTTATCTAACACTCCGGCAGTCAGGCCGTGGGAATTGCGAACTGTCCAAAGTCTGGAATATCTTTCATCTCATTCATAGACTCAGCGTCAACTAAGGAGTTGTAGTCCATCCCAGTGTGCTAGGGGGCTAGAACATTGATCAGCAAGCAAACTGCCGGACACAGTGAGATAAAATGCACAACACTAGGTACACCAACATTCACTTTGCATATACACGGACACTCGCGCAGATAGTACAAATGATACGGAGTAAAACTCACCCTTCAACGGCGGTTTGAAGGTCGGCTCTGATAGCGGCGTTGATCTTATGTTGATCTGGAACTCCATGATAGGGAGCGCCATCCACATAGACAACCGTCAACTGATACTGCTTCGTCTCCAGAAGCGAGGAAGACTCCTTCTTACCAAGAGACATTTTGGACATTACATCGTCTAGTGACACCTGGCAGATTTGACAAAACATACTCGTCATATTGCGTATTGGGTTACTTACTGATACTGTTGCACAGTGTTCGCTAACCAACACGCTTCATAGATTGTCATTTGTGTTCTGAACCTGTAGGCTATATAGCATAGTAGGATAGCTAACATGTGATTGCACCAAGAAGCGGTCTGGCTTGATTCTGCTACCAGTTTGCTGTGCATTGAGACGTATAATATTTTAGCTACCACGCATGACGGGCACCAATAGGCAATACTCAGCTATAGGCACAGCTTCCCAACCAGCTGTAAAGGAAATGTCCAGGATAGCATTGGTAGCATGTGCTGGTGAATCACAAAACAGCCTCTACTAGTGAGTAGACACTCCGGGTCAAGTATAGCTAGCTACTTACCATTAGGCGTTAATTACGAGCAGCCTCAAACAAGACCATCAATAGTGATGATGCTATGCCGTAATAAGTAACTGATTGTCAGTCTCGGATAATACAATCTGGTAAGCCACACCCCCTAACGAGTAGGCCTATAGATCAACATGTGGATGAAACCCGGGTGATTAGCGAGATTCTACTGACTGACTGAGCCCAGTTTACCAAGACAAAAACCTCTTATCGATTATCTAAAAGCTAACCTACAACGTTGCCTAACCTCCATGCGTTGTCCTGTAATCCCAACTGATCAAAGCTGTGACACATGTCAATACAGTATCTCCACATTCGTTATATAAAGTATTGTATCAGCAAATGAAGCACACAACAGTTATCAGCGACTACTACTACCAGTGTTATGTCTACTACTGAATGCTTTGGTTAATGGCATGACGCCAAACTTTGGCTAAGCTACCCAGTGTCACAGTAAGGCCATCATCACTCATCCAGGTGTCAGTTTCGCGGCTCCCTGGGAAATGCGGTGCAGCAGCACTGGCTCGACGGGACATCTTATGGTAGTTGGCATCAATTCAAACGATACAGGAGCGCCCAAGCGAAGCAAAAACACCGCACCTGTGAGGTTTTAAGCCGCCCATCAAAAACAAAACCACAAAAATTGGAATTTGATATCAGTAATCTGAAAGCGGAGTAGTCCGGGTACAGCATTTACGATAACCCTTATTAATGAAATGAGTGTCTACATAAAATAACTAATAGTAATTCCATGAGAGCAGATTGGTGTAAATATGTAGCACAATCCTTCTTTCCAGAGACTCGGTCAGACAACTCACCTCACGAACTCCCTGTGGGCGTCTGGGTATTCCTAAGAAAGTGACACAGAATTTAATCAGTTATTTCTCACGCAAGAAAAAGAAGTCTTGCTGCAACTGGGGATCTTCAACCACCTAGGCGACTGTGGAGCGACTATGGGGGGGGGGTGGAGTTTCAAACTGGCTTTAGATCTGTATAATAGCCAAGGCTTTTACGCAATGCCAATCGCTTAACATGCCTTTTCACTCCATTGGGCGTCCGATCTGCCTCGCGTCTGATTTGGAGTCGGACCTCGGATCTGAGGACCCCTTTCACTCCAAATGGATTCGTCAGACGGCGCTATTCTGATTACTTTGGACCTAATCAATGGTGCGGAACCAGTGCTTCCGGGAACAGTAACCATTGTTTGTCATAATTTCAAAAGAAAGTCAATCCGCTACCTAAATCTTTCACTGCAGGCTACCTCCATTCCCAGTGCAACTTTGTACTTTTATTCGTGTGAAGATTGGAGCGAAATCAAATAAATTTCCCCTTCCAGCGATCCTAGTACGAGATCGGCAAAGGATGAACGTTGCTAGGTAGTCCGTAGAAGACAAACTGATTGATTGATCGGACTCATTTTTTCTCTGGAAGACAGACGCTCGGGCGCCCGGGGCTGATTGGACGAGGCCTTTTCACTCCATTTCTGGAGAGTCGGACGTCCATCTCGAGCATCCAGTCTGAGGTCAATCGAACACCCGATAGAGTGAAAAAGCACCTTTAGAGTGATACATGATGCATTACGCCCTGATATGGCTGATATAGGATAATTATACAAGAATCACTCATAATGACAAGGGTAGGCGGGATTTAATAACGGCTACTCAATCTCCTTCATGGTATGGGTGTCTTATACAAGCTCGAGGAAAAACAGTAGCCAACAAACCAATAATGACAGGTATATTATGAATTGTTGGAGGTATGCATATTCTCCAACTTCGTAGAAGCTATGACAGGTCAACTACAAAAATACCTAAACAGTATATACCCCACAGTGATTTCGATAGGCGATACCCGCTACGAGGACAAGTTAGTTTAATGCAGGCCGACGAGGGTCGACAAGGCATCGATGCGAGTACCCCATATAATCACACGGGTATTAAGGGTGCCTGTGAGGTAATCCTCTCAGTACAGCCCTGAAAACAACGCGAGACCAATTTTGACTGGGAGGTGAACGTCATGCACCCAAACCCTCAACTAAGTAGCGCATATTATAACTAATAATCTCATTATTCCAGGTAATAACTAGTACCTATCCACAAGTGCAGTTGTAAGTACCACAGTTTGAGTGACTTTAGTCGGACAGTTAACCAACCAGTCCACTCATTGCAATTCATTAATTACAAAAAACACTACTGTTGTTCTGTTGGATTAAGTTCCTGACTTTAGCAACATTTAGAATAGCCTATGGACCAACTGGCTTACTTACAAGTTACATAAAACTACTTCTTAGCTAGTTTAGCAGTTACCATTGCCAATTCAATAGCAGTGTCACTGTCAACCCAACCAGTCCAGGAATCAACTTCAAGTGTAATCTTAGCATGAGCGAGGGATGATGGACGGAGGTCAAAGTGAAATGCCTAATTTGATTGAATTTGAATACACTCATACACTAGTCTATACAGAGTTAGTTTCTTACTTAGTTAGTGAGGAGGCCAGACTAGAGCCCCAGCATGGCCAGTGATGAGTAACACTTAGTCTTAACTGTAACTGTAAGTGTAAGCAACTGCCAACTGCATGTGGATTGTGGTCTTGCGGATTATGAAATATTCTTAGTCTAGCGATAGTATTACTCTACAGTCTATTGAAGTCTTAACATTAAATTAATTTACATTATAAAAATAAATAATAAAATTATATATTTTTTATTATTATTGTGGCCCTGTGTGTGTATCACAAGACGTTCATCGTGTATTGTGTTTGAGAATATAAGTATATTAACGAGGTTAGACTTTGGCCGGTACTAGTTTAACCATCCTTACTCACAGTCGTGCCATTACTTGCGGTTAGTAACTGACTAAGTCCAAAGTTTAAACTAGTAAAGTGGGCACGGTATTGATTCAGTCAATCCGTGATGAATGAATCACGTCAGTTCTGACTCTGACTGAGTTCAGCTGTCTAGCCTGGCTAGGCAACCGCCCAAGTGGGAGATATAGATTAAGTTGTTGGGAAAACAATATGTAATAATGGCACATTAGTATTACAAAACTACTTACTCTGTTTAGTTGTAACCCGACGTCTGTGCTTAGCTCGCTAAATTACTTGACTCCTGAAATTCTGCTGCAAATAACCTGCCAGATTTTAGTAACCTTTTGTGAATGGAGGGAGGATGGCGTAGAAATAAACATATTTCACTGGAATCGCTGTATCATCAACACATTGGCCAATCAGTTCTGTCGAGAGATTCACGCGGGACGCCATCTTTCTGTTCATTCATTCTACGAATTCTGTCCATTTTTTAGTGACAATATTTTTGGGCTAAACATACAGTTTAGCAATGGCATACAAACCACAGAAAGTCCAGAAGGTTATGGTTCAACCTATTGTATCCTTTAACATCGCTAACGCGTTAGAGCAGTCTCCATCGGTCCGTCTAGGAGCCAGTCACTATCTCATCTGACATCAAATGATCAATCATCAATGATCACGATATGGACGACATAGCATTGGTGATTGGATGATTGAAGATTGAATTGATTATTGATAACAATTTACAATACACGCTGCGAAATAGACCCGGCGTTGTTCATTGCCAATGTGAATGTGAGCATCAGCATGTCTGTTTGATTGTTACAGTTGCTAATTTTCCCTTACACTTACAGTTACACTTACAAGTAATTTGCTTGCGGCTAATCACATTCACCGTGATTCACGTCCATGAAAATTGTTCACTACTAGTACTAGTACAGTACTAGTACTAATCTTGGTACTGCCAATGGTAGTGCACTCACTGACGTTACTAGGAACTAACTCGCCACTTGTATACTGTAATTTTCAATGATCCGGTGTTTCCAGTCAAATGCAATAGTCAATGTCATACTCATAGTCATAGTCATAGGCCGAAGAGGTGGGCTCACCATTCGATTCAGTGTGTGTAGAACATCCAAATAGAAGAAATAGGCCCCAAACAACCATATTAATTTAAGGCTTAGCATATCAACTGTATGTTCAGTTGAGCCATGACAGTTTTTGTGGTTTTTCTTGACTCGTTTGCTCAGAACCTCATCTTCAGATACCTTCAAAATCGATCGCGTATCTCGGTGTGGCTCTACGAGAATGTTAATCTCAGGATAGAAGGCATCATCGTCGGATTTGATGAGTATATGAACATTGTAATGGACGACGCCGAGGAGTACCACCAGAAGACTAAAAGCAGGAAGCCCCTGGGTAAGCCAGTTTCAAGGCCTTGACAGGGAGATTGCGTGACCTTTACAACGCAGTCATAGTCATCATAGCTTACGCATCATCGGCTCATTTGCCTGGCTGTGTAGACACGTCACAATGTTTATGGTCTCTGCCTGCACTCCCAGTCTGCCCTCTCTGTGTTGGGTCAGTTATCATTGCTCTCCTTTTGGGATCAATGGTTAAGTAGGGATGAAGAGAAAGCCCGACCAGCTCAATAGAGTTAAATTTTGTGAACTCACTCTATCATCGGATAGAAGATTGGAGACAACAACACATTACTCTCCATAAAAATGACTTTCTGGGTGCATCCTCGGTTAGCTTGATAGCAACACCTCTAGACCCACACTCTTGTTGAAATCAGGTATGACCCTGATCCTGTTGTCGTTTGCAGGGAGGATTTTGTTGAAAGGAGACAACATAACTTTGCTACAAGCGGTGGATCAGAGTTAGGACTTGTCTGTTCTTACACTCATCCTAATCTGGTGGACCACGATAAATACATACGTTCCACAAACAGTTAATACATTGAGCAGGCGAAAGCCAGGCCATGAGAGTAAGAGAACTTGTACGAGACAGATTTATGTTCTACGTTGTAATAAGTGAAATGTAAATACAGTTGTAATATTTCTACAATGACTCTTCTGTTATGAAAAATAACAAGAGATAGTTTCACATGCTAAGTCTTACAGGTGGCAGGTTCGCACACCTGTCATTGTCACTTTTTGGTGTAGCTAGGGTCTTCAGGTCACACTGGATCACTGGCACACATGCCTGTCCTGGACTAATACTGGCTCTAGATGACTTTCTCAGGTGTAGCAGACTATTCTCTCCAGCAGAGCTGGGTGTCGTCGGCCTGGTATACAGAAGTGCTATACTTGGCTTGACACGTGGTGTCCGTGTTTTATCTTGCCTCCCGAATGCGAGAGTTGTCTTCCCCCCATGGACATCCTTTGGTCCACACTTGGGCTGGGAATTGATACTGGTATTTATTTTCC
>Ga0224501_10004192_pt1 | contig 11388 bp, 6 predicted proteins | sample SF_Oct11_sed_USG_4_FD_169105 | JGI IMG/M metagenome (GOLD analysis project Ga0224501, IMG submission 169105) | Sediment microbial communities from San Francisco Bay, California, United States - SF_Oct11_sed_USGS_8_1 | ecosystem: Environmental > Aquatic > Marine > Sediment | place: USA...
GGCCCCCTGATCACTGTGATATTTACTGCGATCCTTTGCTGTCATTATCACCGGTTGCCAACCTTGCTTCGGGCTATCAGCGAGCAAGGGGATATGATCTTTATATGCTGCGTCATTCACAAACAGTGCCGGCGGTTTGGTAAAGTCGACATCAATGGAGACAGAAGACACAGCCAGCGATTGAGAATGCTTTCTCAGGCAGAGATCATCCATGAAGAGAGATACTCTGAGAGAGCCAAGTCCGCTGCCGACAGCCCCTACTCTAAAAAATGTTACTCAACATGTAAATTGGCTGACACATGGTATCCCAGAACATAAATCAACCAAGACTATAATAAAGTTTGACAAGTCAGCCATAAAACTCAAACTAACGATTCAAAACAATTCAAACACGGGACATTACCAGCAATGGCAATGCAACGTAATGGACAGTAATGCAGTCTAGGAAGTATCAAATATAAAAATAACAGATCGGTCTACATTATCCCATGTTTGAGTGCTGTGGCGGATGACAAAAAAATTCGGTGTGCAGGAACAAATTTTACCCATTAGAATTAAAAAGAGAGTGTATGCGAAAACTTTCAACCAGTAGAGGGTAACTATACACCAAGTGTGATAATGACTTAATTCTCTGCACAGGAAACTAGACAACGCTTTATAAAGGATCATGCTTACAAAAGTGCTTAAAAAGAGATTTCTCACATTTAGTCAAGTCTAAGTTGATACAATTATTTAGGTACGTTTAGGCACGTTTAGGTACGTTTAGGTACCTTATGAACTGCCATGATTTTTTTCCTGTAATGACCAATACATCGGGAGTCTCATTCTCTATTTCAAGTTTGTAGGAGAGATTGGCGTAATGGGATAAAGGAGCCACTGTCCCATCGGTGAATTGTGTCCACACTTCGAGCATTCCTTCCTGTAAAACAAACAAGCATTGATTTTATTTCATGATGTATACGCCAACCTACTAGCAGCGCCAGCGGGATAGTTCAAAGCACGCAATCGTTAAAGCCCGAGTTCGAATCTCAGTCATGGTGGGCTACCGGTGCAGATGTGAGCTCCCCACTTGAATCCTAGCTCAAAACGAAAATAAGCTTCAATGTAAGCTCGGGTTGGACCGTTGATACTGACCCGCTTGAGGCGCTCCATGCTATGCCCTAACTGAAGAAAAACAAGTATTTATCCCCGCAGCTTCACCATAACAGTGAGGAGGTCACACAAGAAAAGAAGTGTCTTGTCTTAGCGGGAGATCTCGAAGCTACGCTTGTCTTGACAGTCACATTAGACGACGTATGTTAAAGCAGTTTCATCTTTCTGACATACTGTAGGGAATCAGCCTACTACGCAAGCCTTAGACTATATGGTTTATTATAATTAAGCATGCTGAGTGGTGAGTAGCTAGACTGATATGGTACGAGACCTCAAGAGGATGTTATTAGGTAGCTCAGAGATGATAAGATCAACTATTGGCATGAATTCTTTCTGCAAACTCACCAATCAATCACCAGAGCAAGGATTGTCCAGCGGTATAGGCTTATTAGGTTTGTTGGCATTAATTAAAGCTATCTATAATTCTCCTAGGTTATGTTGTATAAATAATGGTCTATCGATTTTCCAACACGGTCTGACTCTGACGGTACGTATGGAAATTTTTTAGAGCCTGATCTACGTATGTGTAGAATAACAAAGACCGTTTTATGTATCACTTAACAGCTAGCTGCCCTCCGCGCAGTTTTCTGGGTAGCTAGTTGCTGTGTTCATCCCTCACTTTTTGAGACTACGTTTGACCAAACCCTTATAAATTTGTGTATGAGAATATTCAAAGCTTTGAATACTATAGAATAAAGTAGGACAGGTGTAGTGTACTATTAAGAGATGAAATTTATGAAAACATTCAACTTAAATTTAGATATTCGACTGCAGATTAACAGAATCACTTTGTATCGTCTGGCTGTGTCAGCTTGGCTAATATGGCCATTGGCCCGAGAGTTCTCTAGAATTATAAGGAAATTCCACGACAAACACTCAAGGAACACTCAGTATCTCTCATTATATGTACCAACGCTACTCGGCTAAATGGTGATATTTAGTCACCTCAGCTGGTCATATCGCTTTTCTATTGATTCCTGCCCAAGCAGCAAATAGGTCCCTTACACTAGTAAAATAAAGTTGCTTAAAGCACGCAGCTAGTAAAACTTTCTGTTTGCAGTTACACAGATTGTTGCCCAACTTTTTGACCTTTATATAAGAAATCAATCAATGCGCCATTAAGCAAAGAATTTTCGAGACATATTTCCCTTCACCACTTCATATTTTACACACCTTTAAAATACGGCCTTATCCCTGTGAGACCGATCAGCAAGAGCTGTATAAGATCAGACGATCTTGCTTTACGTGCATGACATCACTAAGCCTAAGCCTTATGCTTCAGTTTTCAATAGGGTCCATGGCTTACTGTATAACTCTCGCTGTATAACTTTGTTGAGCAGTAGGGTTTAGCCCCTATAAAATGTTCTGGCTGAGTGCAACAAAGGTGCGCCAGGTGTTTCTCTCTCTCTCTCGTATGACGTCTTGGTGAAGTTGCCAGGTTAAACATTCATTTCTTTTCATAATACATGGCTTAGCATGGAGCACCACGAGTGGTAGCAATACTCCATTTATCGAGCGGAGACTGAGGCAGTGAATAAATGAGACTGCGAGACTCACCGGGTGTTTATCAGAAAGTTTCCTGTCATAGTAATAATTGGCGGTGAGCACGCCAGGCAGGTTCCCATCCTCCACTACATCCATGCCGATGTTACTAACGAAATCAAGGTGGAGCATATCCACGCTAACTTTAGTGTTAACCACCTTCACTTCAACGGTAGTCAATACCTGACCTTGGGGTGACACGACCTGTAAGACAATGACTGAGTTAAGTTAGCCTGCTGCTGTAGTAACTAGTCTATTGTATTCCAAATATCTCTTGATGTACTTGACTTTGGACGGATGCCGTTCTAATAATTACAAGATAACCCAGAAAAGGATGCGGAAGACAAGGTTAATAAATGAGGCTGCAACCTAGCCAGCATTTCTCACTGTAAACATGAGGCACGAGGTTTCATTACACGACCTCATGAAGCTCCCATAGGGAGTTCTGACTGGCACACGCCCTCGATCTCTGTCCCATTACTAGAGTAAGCCGAGCATTTCTCTGGACCCAACAGGTCTTCTCTGGAGTCAGCCACGCAATTGGGTCAAGATGAGAGACGGTTGAGTGAAGTAAGTTTTCCATGCATTTTCATTATCAATTCCCGCTGAGCTAAGCTGTACGTGTCGGAAATCGAATCCATCAATTATCTCTATCCCAGTTGGGCTTTATCTTATTCAGTGCAGCTTATTAGCTTTCGATTGTAAGTCATTGGTGCCTTGGAAATACAGTAGTGGGTTACCAATACGCACACAGATAAGGAGGCTATGTTACAGGAAGCAGACTAACCTTGAGATGGGCTGTGCCAGGTGATACTCCTCTTACTACACCAGACTCATACTGTGCGACAGCCTCATCACTAGAGCTTATCAGGGGCTGCACCAGAGATGTAATATCGGAGTAAATGGCAACCTTTCCCCCTCTCATGTAAATGATGCGACGTTCATAGACTAAAACAGCAATATTGCAGAGCATCACACGCAGCGTTAGTTGATATTGTGTGCTAGTTGGGCAAAAAAATCCAGAGGGGAAACCCAGCTTCAACTAATCGCTGAACTTGTTTGACTCATCCAATGCTTCCATGCCTCCATCCAGGGGCTAATGGCCACATAGGCCCAGTGAATGTATGCATAGGCAGAGGTAAACAAATTGACTCAGAGCATAAAGTTGATTCCTGTTTGAATAGATATTTGCGAAAAATACAAATCATCATAAATTAACATTAAAATGGAACCAAATTGAAAATTCAAAGGTGGAAAAGGCAGAGAATCCAAATGAGTTGAATCTAAAAACAATCAGCTGGGATTTGAATCGATTCAAATCTTAATTTTTGTTCAAATGTATACTACTGAGCAAAGACCCATGGGCACAGATAATCTATGCTGTCATTACCTGAATAGAACCTGGTAAAGACTCTGACATTGGTAGCCTGGTACTGAAGATGGCATTCGGGCTTACCGCTGAGCCCGGGCTGTTTTCTGTAAAGAGAAATGAGTCCATTACCTGTACAGTTTCATCATAAACAACTTGCAATCTGATTAAAACCAATCACCTAATAGAAAAAATGCCCCTGATATGATACAGGTGAGGAACATGATTCCATGCATACTTTACTGAGTGCACGAGTGTCATGCATAACCATAGGTCATATTCGAATTTCAATAACAACGGAGCAGTCACCAGCGCTTTAGTGGTTAGAATGCAAACTGCATATGAGAGCTGTGGGTTCGAACCCCAGAAAAGTCAATGGTGGTTACAGGAAGGGTTCCTGAGCTTGAATCATGTCTCCCTGGTAACTCTACCACCCCCCTGGGGAATTGTCAAATTGAGTATAAAACAAACTAGCAAAAACAACAGAGTTGACCCCTTATACCTTACAAATTAGAGTATCATTCACCTAATACACATAAACTAGGTTTGGCCAAATGTACCCAAATATTTCAACCCAGTGAGTGGGCCCAATTAGCAAATGCGAGGCCAAATAGATAGCAAACTAATTTAAACCTGAATTTTACTTATATATCATCACCGAATTCATTAGTAGTTCCAATTATATTCACTCAGTCAGACTCCAATCTTCGCTTTCGGCTGTCCAATATACAGCAGTGAACCAATAGGTATTACCCGACTCGATTGCCCCGTAGGGCTTTATAACAATATACACTTTAGGTAGTTTTGGCAAGATTGATTAAGGCAAATAGAGCAGATCCCATGGGTTTCGTGTCATGTTATCAATATATAAATGTATAATATTGATCACGGTATCAGCGGTGAAAGCGTATACTCTACATCCTCTCATCTAGCATATCCCAAACTCTTGATGCTAAATCAATCAACAAAGTCAAAACTCATGACCTTTACAGGCTATATTCTTTGGGTTTTCAAGGCCGCATACTGCGGATGGTAATCTTTTAACATCGAAAGCAATTACCTGACTCTGATCTGAATTAGGGGCATTGCAATGCCATCTAACATCATATATAGTATCATTTATGACACTATCTGAATACAGTAGTCCACTAGAGGGCACACCTATTAGGTAAGTCTCGGAAGTGTTTAAATCTATTTTATTTATATTACTGCTCAACACAGCCTCTCTGTGATATTAAGCCGGCCACTTGAGTTATAAGTTTTAGGAGCTGTGAATTCTGTGAGGAGCTCAAACCTGAAGTGGGACCCTAGCATGGTCAGAGCTCAAAATTAGGATCTTACAGTCTTGATCTATATCGCATTATCTCTATACAGACGCTTATTGCAGCGATCACAAGATGTCAGAGGAAGAGTTAAACGGGTTAAAACCAGAGAGAGAAAACTGTCTATGCTCTTCACTACTGTCAGTGCGAAGCACGAGCTACAAGACTGAACAGATTGTCCTCAGATGTTAGGGGTCAGTCAACCTAAGCTATTGGTTTGCACCTCACCCGCCAAGATTTCGGTTCACCTTAACAAGAAGGGAGGGGTGGATCTTTGACAACTGTAGAGTGATTTTGACCCTTTTCCCTTGGTTGAGACACGTGGTGATAGCATGGGATAAACTTACTTTTCAGCTTGCACTTTCCATCCACGTATCTCATTCAACCTGTCATCATCGAGTTTGATTATGGTTTCCACGTCCGGAAACCAGACTCGCATTTCAAGAGCCAAAGTGAGACCGGCGTAATCAAAATAAACCTCTATAATACCCGGATCATCAGATTCACCGCTCAGATACAGTGTGTCGCATAGCTTAGATATCTGTAAGAAAACGACGAGGCGGCTGAAAAAAGGTGACTACATATGCACGGGGTGTCTACGTATTCAATCGATCCTATACAATTAGCTTGGCCAGCCTACTTAGTGCTGAGGTGGTGTGGATATACATAATGAAATGAGGCTTGAGTACTCTCAACGCCCCAAGGAGAATTGGATATTGAAAATTCTAGCAACAGGATGTAAAAGAACTAAAATTGCTAGCTAAGTTTAATAACCGTGTCTGTACATACGTGCCATGGGCATTTGGCCATCCTATATTTGAAGGCTTGTTGGAGTGATAGCAGCAAGGAATTATGACAGGAATTCGCTCTCATGCAGCATGACTAAAACTTGAAACCAGGATCGGTCGATCTTGAGCCAAGCCAAGTGCTCTAGTCATGGAGCTATCGCCCTATCCCTATGGCGCTAGACAACTCACGATGAGATCGAGATGATAGAAAAGTTAGGTTTCTCGAACGTAACAATGGTCTACATACTGTGAAAATTTGTGAGTTTGATTGAAACGTGCATTTTCATCACGCAATTTACCATAATAAACACAAACACAATATGTGGCACTGTGCGATGACCCACCCCCATTTTAGTGCGGTCTATGCTTTGTGGGAGGCTTTGTGTTTGAGTGGTTGGAGAGTTCGTCACTACCGTTAAAAGTCATGGGTTCAGGATAGCTTGTGGGTAGGATTTTTCAAGAACTCTTTCTGATCACTGAGCAGGGAACAGGTACTCAGTTCCCTTCAGACCTGAGGAATGTGAAGGCGATGAAGAACAGGAGTGGCACCCCACCTCAATCACACCATTGCCAGTGAAAGTTGACTCCGCAACAGCCTCTTACTCAGACGGCCCTTAGATAAGGGACAACCTTTTTCTTTTTATCCATTTGATACAGAAACTTGTAAACCAAAAGGTTTCTGTAATTCAGACCTAACAGTACTGACTAATACTGATAAAAATGGACTTACCTGAAGAACCGACTTGCGAGAGGACATGCACCGAGCTTGACTGTTGATCTTGGAAAGTTTTCCACTTCGGTCTATGGCATACACCCATACAGGTTGTGTAGCCACACTGTTGGTAAATCTACGCAGACTTATCATATCATGCGTCTAAATAAAAACCCAGAAATTAATTATAAGTCAACCGTTAGAGAAAAAGTTAGCTAATGAATATACACACTCAAAGGATATCGGAGTAATTAATTTATATTACACACAGTGCTGAGTCATAATAATCATAGAGATTAGATCAGAGATAAATGCTTAGCGAGATGGGGTACTTACCTTGACGACAGCCACTAGGTTTAGAACCTCATCTGATTTGGCGATTCTCACACGGGTGCTAACAGTTTTTCTGGACTGGCGATTTCCTCTATCATAATATAGCTCCCCGGAAAAAGTCGACTCATACTCAATCTGCCATGTAATATCGGCCTCTGTCTTGACAGCGCCAGACGACACTTCAAACTGACATACAATCACCTCTTGCACCCTATAAAACCATGCATATTATTAGTCTGCAGAGATCTCAACCCGTCGCCATGATCATCAGGCAGCGGAGGACTCTGTATGCCTGCTGCGGGGAGGCAGTGTCAAGCTGTTGGCGCGGATCATAAAGAGTTGTTCTGAAATACGCTGAAACAATGCCTAGCCCATGATCTTCAGCTAAGGAACGGTGAATCGCGCAGTGGATAGCTACTCTTATATGCAGGATGACCGTGAGAGAAAGGAGATGGAGATAGATTAGAGCAAAGTTGTATGTTTTACGTGAAGAACAAACCCTTGTTTACAAAATAATCTAGCTTGTCACCAAACTTTAGTAGGGAGTGGCAACCTGTGCTGATTAGAAATTGATTTTTTGCCCAATTAGATCCATTGATCTGACTGAGTTGACTGCCATTACATTAGTTACCCACTGCACCGGCCTGTTTGATCTAAACGTCTAGGCATGAAGACGTACAAAGGAATCCTTTGTGTAAAGTTTATGGATTGACAAAGGATCCTATGTCAATTAACTCATAGCTCTCGTCAAATCAGCCATTCAGTGAATGGCTACTTTAATATACACATGACTGATCTATCAGCAACCTGTCACATCATGGTATTGTTGCAAAGCTATTAGTTACCGCTAAGTTATCATAATGACTCACTTTGAGCCCTTGGGATGTTGCTGAGTGGAATTCCGTGAGAAGGCTCTAATGGTGGCACCGCTGCCGATAGTATCCACCTGCAGAGTCCACAGGGAAGGGTCAGCGCTCCAGCACGAGCTCAGTGACAAGCCGTCACCAGGTGTTACTCTGTTAAGACAAACGTGGCGACATATTATTTTCTACTCAGAATACCTCGTGTCACTGCCCTATAATCTTTAATGCATACAGCTATGTGAACAGGCTTGTAGTACTATAATTAAAGACACTTCGGTGGGCTTGGGTTTCGGAGTGCAGGAAATGATGCCTGCTAAATAGACCAACAGTCTGCAAATTACCGACTGGTTCTAATATAGACATAGACCTACCTTCCTTAGTTAGACCTTATACCTTTATAGACCTACTCTGGTAACTCTAGGACCGTAAATTCATTAAGAGGGGCTGTGTTAGGAAAGATTCAGAGAACATCTCCGAAGGTTACATTTAACTGGCTTTACTGTACCCTGTGATCTATACAACAATTCATTTAGATCCGATAAAATCTCAAACTAGACATGACAACGGCAATTGCGAACCCTCCTTATCCAGCATACAGGAGAGAAAATTTAGTAAAGCTGCTTGATGTTTGCGGTCTAGAGAACACTGTTTAAATGAGTTTAGTCTAGACGCGCCATTTTATGGCAGCAGACATTTCTAACAACTGACCTGATAATGAAGATAGATAGAGGGGATCCTGAGTGAAGTTTTACTATAGAGGAGAATTGAGAGTTGGGCTCCTGCGGTTTATCCGGCAGTGATATTGAGACATGTTGATCTTCTGTGATCTCTCTCTGAGAGTCTCGGTCATCAAACTTTAACTCAACGTCACTAACATAATACTACAAAAAGGGGTCAGGGTAAATTATTCAGCTAGAATCGGTATGGTGTAACCACATGGCATTGATGCCAATTAAATAATAATTTTTTTGAATAATGGGTTGTGAGAACCGATGTACCCCTGATCCTAGTATCCCCAAAACATGTGCCCCATAACCCCGAAAAGGAGCACTCCGTACCCTCGATAAAAAATATCCTGTATTTTTAATGCGGTACGCGTTACCTGTGGCATATCTTTTTCTGGGCGACTTCTGATGTCATCAGGGGAGTATGAACACATTTCCTTTGAGACTACTTCAAATGAGACATACACTTGGCCAGTGGACCACCAAGAGTAAGGTAGAGAAACGCTAGCCATACACAGCGCTTCGGAACCATCTGTGCCATCGAATGCACTACGCCAGAGTTCACAGGATGCTAAGAGCACCTCGCCTTCCTGTCGCCTGACATGAATGCGGGAGCACTGAGCAGTGGGTAATGGCGCGTCGCTGTGTATCAACACATGCAGCATCGGTGAGGTATCTGTTACTGTCCGGTGTACTACGTGAGCAGTAATATTGGCTCCCGAGGGATGTTGGTATACGCGTAATGAAAGAGGGTCAGTATTTGAGTAGCTATTCAGATCATAGCTAATATTATATTCCGCTGTCATATCCGAATGCTGTGATACCAATTTGGTGGCAGTTGTTTCGCCGTATATATAAATTTGATCATTTTCCTTAGATACTTCATGTTTGCTATCATGGGGCTTCACATGCTTCACCAGAAATCCTTGGCCATGCTCAACATGCGTCTTCAGCCCAGCAGAACAGCCTAAAAACAAAAAGATTGCAAGGTGGTGCGATATGATAGCTGTTTGTTCACCTTGGACGAATCACCTAGATATCATGCTAAGTAACACAAAGGCAACCCAGATATGGCTAGCTCCAATTACTAAAATTACTACTGTGATAATTTTATGGTTTTGGTTAGCCAGCTGTAGCGGGTAAATGCATTATGTATACAATAATCTTCTATGTCACAATTATGGAAACCAAGCCAAACAGCACCAGTTCCACGGAGTTTCGTAGACTAGGGACCTGGGATTATTTTAGAGGGATTTATAGTATATGATGGTATGAATAGCTAACTGTGTGGTATATGGAATTTGCAGTATGCACAACACACCGCTTGACAGACTGCTAGAGAGTGTTTCAGTATGATGAGGGAAAGAAAGATGAATGTAGTTGTGGTATTTCCGACGGTAAGATCATCAGCTCAACAGGTATGTCTTGGTCACAGATTGATAAAAATTAAAAGAGGTACCCCCTCCCCTAGTAGTCCATTGCTAGTCAGAAAGTGGGTTATGTGATGTCACCACCTTGACATGTACTCGACTCAGCACTGACTGATTGAGCAAATGACTAGACTCTAGACAGTCTAGTTAGTGACTATTTTCTATCAAAACAGTTTAACTTTAAGTTTTACATTACACTGTAAATGTAATGTAAAACTTAAACTGTTTTGATAGTCATACTGTAACTGTAAAGTGTAAGTGTAATTTACACTTACAGTATCATGTATTGTATGACTATGGTATGACTACGAGTATGACTATGAGTATGAGTATTATGTATAGCCTATACTCATAGTCACTTCTGTATAGTATAGGAAACAAGTGTGCCACCTCATTGTTCGGCCACTAGAGTAGATTATTATAAACTATGAAGGAAATCATGAATGACTTCCACTTCCATTGTAAATGTAAATTTAATGTTTTCAGCCTAAGTGACGAACACTCACGGCTCAGTCGCTCAGTCAGTGCCCAGTGGATAGCGTGGCTTGTCATTGCCATGGCATTGGCATTACTTTACTCAATTACTTACTGGACATGTCATGTGTCACATCATATGCGTGTGACCACTGAACACTGATCAGTATAGCCTACCCCATTGATGACTAACTCACCTAAGCTTAGAAGCAATAACGTGACTAGTAACTCCATGGCATCAGTACTCAGCATCCCGTCGAATACTAAGCTAAAGTCTGAACATAATTATCTTTTCACGTTTCAGCGCATCAAGCCCTTCTACTCCACAGGCCGATCGTGCTTCTGAGTATATGTACGCAACAGAAGCCGGTCGACCTACTGCTGTCCTTAGCGCCGCGTCGTCGTCCGCATTTAAAACTGCATACTATTTAACCATGATAACGTAATTATGGTACGAAACCTAAAAAAATGTGTGATATCTTAAAATAAAAACTAGTTTTAACTTAGTTTGATGCATTTGTGTCAGTTACCTTCGATATTTCACGTGTTGAGTTCGAAAGAAGTCCAGAAAAATTATTCCGCAATGGAAACGGGAGCATGGTTTCGCATTGCAAGCCTGACCAATGTGAGGCAACTCCAAAAGAACTCTTCGGAGTCTTTGGCGTCCTGACGAAAAGC
>Ga0224501_10004193_pt1 | contig 11387 bp, 4 predicted proteins | sample SF_Oct11_sed_USG_4_FD_169105 | JGI IMG/M metagenome (GOLD analysis project Ga0224501, IMG submission 169105) | Sediment microbial communities from San Francisco Bay, California, United States - SF_Oct11_sed_USGS_8_1 | ecosystem: Environmental > Aquatic > Marine > Sediment | place: USA...
ATGTACTTTTGATATCTTACGCATGTTGAAATTCGTTAGCTTGTGTGCAAAAAATAAGATCCGCCGTAACGATGTCTCTGCGGAAATTGGAGAGTACATTCTATTCAGCTTCATGCATTTAATTGCTATGCACTAGTTTGCCAGGCATTATCTAAATCTGGAACACACTAGAAGAAACATCCAAACGGCCAACTGAAACCATAATGGAGACTTTTTTTGCTATTAGCCACCGTCTGTCCGTTGTTCGACTTCGGCCTTCCTCCTCGCTGTCCACAGGTTGTGTGGTGTCATTGAGGAGAGATTGAGCCATTTTCTGCCACACTGGCTCAGGACGGGTTGGCAGAGTGTGCTCAGCCAGGGAAAAATCCCTTGGAATACTCCGCCGTGGCTGGGAATTGAACCCGGGCCACAGGGAGGACAGACAGTGAGCTATCCCACTGAGCTATCATGACTTCACCATGGAGACCCCACGCAGGATAAAACAACTTCGAAACGACTATGGTTACTGGATTTTGGTTACCGCAAGGGTTTAGTAATGGGAGTTGTTTTACCCCTCATACTAAGCTCTAGTTGACTGTTAATTCAGAGGTGCTCTTGGGCAATAAACAAGTTAAGATGATAGATGAGATGATAAGTATATTATATGATCCACTGGAACTGTGGAAATATGCAACAGATGGGACTTCGTAGCAGTTGTAGCAGCCAACGAGAAACGAGCACCTTTCTAGTAAGATTTTGACGACTCACTACAAAGCAGAAAATTTTTCTCTTCACGTGACCCTACAGCCCTCAAAATATGGTAGTTGTTTCGGAGGCGTTCTCTCATGCACAGGTATTTATTTCACGAAACTGCCTTACCTAAGAAACGAGAAACGAGCGCCTTTCTAGTAAGATTTTGACGACTCACTACAATCAGATCATGTTTTTGGTCACGTGTCCCTAGAGTCGATCCTTGTAATGGTAGTTGTTTCGAAGTTGTTCTCTTGCGCAAGGTATCTAGTGTACACTACTGTCAAAGCTCAAATAATGACTTTAAATGCCATGTCTAGTGCCCTTGGGCCTCCAACAAAACCTTTTACTGAAATTTATAAGATGGAGTTTTGTCTCTAAAATCATGAGTGATGTTGCTAACCATTTGTTAACCATTTCAGGATGTGCATCTGCGGTACAGGACTGAGGCTTGCCAGGATGTGGCTGCTAGGTTTAATGAGAGGTAATTATTTTATTTATACTGTCTATGTCATATTTTACCATAATACCAACATAAAATTGAAACAAGTGAAGGCCAACGCTTTGATGGAAATACATAATCGGCGCGTGAACATGGATGGACTGACATGGCAACACATTGACGAAGGTGGTAACTTTTGCCCGGGAGTGATGATAATGTTCGTACAAAATCAGTTTATCCTTCTTCTGACCAAATCAATCAGACATCGCCGGGTGAACCAATGGCTTAGTGTGTAGTGCCTTTGACCTTGGACCAGGTGACCAGTGTTCCGTTCCAAGTTTGTGCGTCACTTTGTGCTTTACCCCTCGTCTAATTCCCACCCATGCCCAGGCCCGCCCATAGAGTGCCAACTCTCTGGGGCAATGGACCTGCGCGAAGACGAGCCATTGGGTTGTAGTCGGGAAAGTTGAAAACGGCCGTGGTTTTTTTGCTGCTTGTGGTCAAACCAATGAGTTCCTGCAGTTCAAAGGTGCCAATGTTTGAGGTCGATCTCTTAGTATCAGATCGTGTAGACCACTACCACACGCCAAACTTCGTGGTACTAACCCGGTGATAGGTGCTCACCGTGTAAACTGTTCGGAATGGCCGCTCTAGAGGCCCTTAGACGCTTTTGGACTACAGACAAAGAAACCCATGGCTTGTTGAATCCGTGACAGAATTTACTAGACAACAGGGATTTAAGCGGGGGTTTTCATGACTGCCCATTAGAGGTCCAGTTGAAAGGGGCTTTATAAGTAGTCTGTTGAGTGAAAAGTTTACACGACGAGTGCCTATCTCCGGATTAATACCACTGAGTTTGGCATGTGGGAGTGGGCTACGCAATCTGATACTAACAGAACCACAATTCTAAAACATTGGCTAACAGATTAAGTCAAATTTGAACCCCAGGAACTCATTGGTTTGACCACCAGCAGCCAAAAAGTCACAGCCGTTGTAAACTTTCCCGACTATAGTGATGCCATCCTTGTGAAGCAAGATGATCTCTTATTGTATGTGTTGTAGGTTTATCCTCTCACTGGCCACCTGTCCTTCTTGTATGGTAATTGATGATAACTTAAATGTTCTTCCAATCTCATCATCTAATGCGCGAATCACTGCTCTTCCACCCAAGTCATCTGTAAGTTTCACATGTCTACACATCGCTATGTATTAATAGGCTGCCAAACAATAATGTCCAACACCTAACCTTCACAACATATAGGGATTTTTCCAGAGTCTTCTACTGAACACATCTTGATAACCACATTGAATCATTTTTCGACAACACCCACTTTGGATTATGCTAGGCAAACTTGTTGAGTTGGAGTTTTTCTATATGACGTCAGTGAGTCAACGGGTAGAACTTGATCGAGTCTCCGCTGAGATTGTATAGCTCATAGCTTGGCTACAAGAGAAAGTGATTCATAACAACAACCTCACACTCAAAGCTTAGTGGGATAAGCGGCATATGTTTTGTTTTCTAGAATTGTTTAACCCTGTTACCCCTTTGCAGGATGACCCTCCTAGTGAACGGGAGCAAGAGCTGACGGACCTGAAGACTTCCCTCGAAGACACCCAGCCTGTTGGAGTTATAGTCAACTGCTGCAAAACGCTTGACCAGGTAATGTCTTTATTATGCCAGGGAAAATTTACTGTGTTACTTTCAGTCCCAAGAATCATTATAGTAGCAGTTGCAGTATACTAAAAGTTGTCTGTTATCGGTTAAAAGCCTGTATGGGAATAATTTCCACTTACTACTAAGCAAGATGACTTAGGGTTGTTTCAAACGACTGTACTGAGAGGTGCGTCTCTCTGCACATCAAGGTCTACTTCAAAGGCAGTTTTCCCCCTCAGGAACCTGTTAAACGCAACGGGAAACCACCTCAATGCCATCTCACGCCACCATGATAATTACCGGTCATGAGAAACTTAGCATAGCATAGCTAATCATCACAATGATATGTTAACAATGATCTTTTCATATAGGCTCATGCAGTGCTCAAATTTGTTGAGTCTATCAGCGAGAAGACTTTACGCTCAACGGTGGCCTTGACAGCAGCGAGAGGTCGCGGAAAGTCAGCGGCTCTGGGACTTGCTATGGCGTCCGCAGTGGCATTCGGCTACAGCAACATTTTCGTCACCTCACCATCGCCTGAAAATCTCAAGACGCTGTTTGAGTTTATCTTCAAGGGATTTGACGCACTTGACTATCAGGTGTGAATTTACTAAAACCATATTGTTCCAATGACTAGATAGTCCAGGTAACCCCATGAAGTCAGTCTAAGTAGTTGTATGAAATAGCCATAAAATGTGGGCACCCTTTGTGATTCCTCTGCTCACCCTTGACCGCTGTACTAAAATGTATGTATTGTGTATTTTTGCTTCAAAATCTGGAATTTAAATGGTATTTAGATTCTAACCTATATATATTTTGATTGAACTGTGTTTCGCTTCGCCATACTCAATGTATTGAACGAACTTTTTTTTATTGTTCTACTCCGGCATTTGGTCATTTCTCCTTTGCATGGCTTGGCCACTGAGTTTAGGTCAATTGTTGGTCAAGTTTGTGGCCTTGCTGATTAGATAGTACTTTTAAAGAAAGCTTACTATTTATGTGCATAATCTCTGCCTAATGTTGAATTCATCTTCTCTCAGGAGCATATAGACTATGACATTGTGCAGTCTACGAATCAGGAATTCAACAAAGCGGTGGTCAGAGTAAATATCTATAGAGAGCACAGACAAACTATTCAGGTTGGTAGTTATTCCTTCCTGCGCTCGGGTTTTCATGGCCAGATTATCTCGTTTTGATCTTGGGTGAAGGGTGGCTGAGCGGACAGTGCGCTGGGCTTCGAATCAGAGGACCCTGGTTCAATTTCTGATTAGAAGCCAATGTTAAATAAAGGAGACGTAATCGTACAGCTCTAAGGGGCATTGGGGCACACCGTGGACCATCAAGTGACACACATCTCGGTTAGTGATAGTAACCATGCAAAAAAGACATATGACAATAATTTCTTATGTCAAGTGGAAGAAAATTCTATAGATAACCTCAAATTACGGACTGCTGTCCTGCGCAAAAGGTATAAGCCGCATTCCCATAATCCAATATGCATGTATACCTGTTTTAGTATGTACAGCCATCTGATGCCCATAAACTTGGACAGGCAGAGTTGGTGGTGATTGATGAAGCAGCCGCTATTCCTTTGCCTCTAGTGAAAGCTCTCCTGGGTCCATATCTAGTCTTCATGGCATCTACTATCAATGGGTGAGGCGATTATGGTCGTACTATCATCAGTGCAGTTTTCAATTTTAGGTTCCAGTCATGCTAGAGCCAACTTAGTGTCCACTTTTTTCACGGTTTCCTATTTGATTTTCAGTTATGAAGGCACTGGTCGATCTCTCTCACTGAAGTTGATTCAGCAGCTGAGAACCCAATGTGCCACAATGGGAAGCAATACCAAAGAAGCGCTGAAAGCAGCCAATATGGACTCCAACACTAAAAGTGCAACAGGTTGGTTCACTGGCATGCCAGACACTCTTGATAGAAATTTTTCTTTGCATTGTACAAAGTTAAACTTATCCCCTGGCAATCTCCTTTGCTGCTGATTTGTCGAGATTTTTATTTGGTATTTTTGGGGCAGATCACAATACCACAGCATCCCACAAAAGTAGGTGGGTCACTGCAGGGCGACCTGTACCCCTAAAGAAATAAGTCCTGTCTAGGCAGGAAGGCTAGCTCCCACTAGCCTTGTTATTTTCCTTACTCATTAGTTTAAGGCACGAGGAAGGAGGTCTTCACTGATTGATTGAGTAGTATCAGCCTGATAACTTATTCCGGTGCCTCTTTAATCATCTTACCAAATTTTGGTATGAAATTGAATTTTCTAGACGATATTATTCATACATCCCAGGATTATAGCTAAATCAACTGTATTTTAACATTTTTTGGTGCTGCTTCATCAATTTTGTCAGCCTTGGGGTGAAATGAGCCAGGGGAGATAACTCTTTATGATGAGTGTCTAGCAATATTTTGCATCTATTTGATTTTTTCCAAGGCATTCACGCAAGCGCTCATTCAAACTTGTAATGAATGAATGAAGAAGTACTGATGGAAGAACTCTGTTGGTACACGGGTGTTGCGCGACCCCTGGTTCACTTTAAAGTGCCACTTGGTTTCCGGTGATAAAAAAAAGTTTGTGTTACAGGCCGTGTGCTACATGAGATTACTCTAAATGAGCCAATCAGATACGCTGCAGGAGATCACGTGGAAGCGTGGCTAAACAAGCTACTGTGTCTGGATTCCTCCACCATAAACAAGATCAGTTCCGGATGCCCAGCGCCATCCGATTGTGATCTCTACTATGTCAATAGGTGAAATATGTTCAGTAATTATGAAAGGTTGTGGGTCGTTTAGTTGGCTTGGGATGGTTGGTTGGTTTTATTGAATGATTGATTCGTTGATTGATCAATTGATTGATTAAACAATTAAATTGATTGATTAAATTAGCAAGCCGATGATAAATGTAAGGTTCGCTTTTTGTTATACTGTTCGGCTAAACCACTCAGTCCGCTGGCTGGGTATTCTACCTAATCGATCTCTTCATTGATTTTATCTGCTAACCTATGGCTATGGTTCTCCATTGGCAGGGACACTCTGTTTTCCTTCCATAAAGCCTCTGAGGAATTTCTGCAGAAGATAATGGGCCTGTATGTGTCCAGTCACTATAAGGTATGCTCGTTCAGTGAAAGAGGGAAGGGAAGTGAAAAGATTCGTATAGCTTACCTTTCAAATCAAAATATTGTGTATTTATAATCATTTGAACCATTTTCAATAACACCCTGGGATAGCGGGGTAGCTGAGTTATAGAGAACTGGACTCCGCTCCCTGTTATGGGGGAAGGGACTCCCATTGTGGCTGTGACCTCCCCGTATTAACCCTAGCTGAAAAGCAAGCTTCACTCTGAGGTGGAGCGTTGATGTAACCCACAGGGGGATGCTTCATGCTAAGCCGTAACGGGTGAAAAACAAGCATTTTTGAGATGAAATGGCCAAACTATTAATAAGAAAGTATACCAGTCATTTTTGACAGGACTTTCTTTTTTCCCCTGTGGACCATGTTGTAAACAAGGCTTTGCCTTAATAATAGGTGCGGTGCATTCACGCGCTCGTGAACAAACGCAGTTGAGTTCAGGATGGAGTTTGATCGGATCAGAGTTGTCCTCTCCCAACGTTAACTCGTCAGAGCCGAGCAATCGTTCGCGATTCGTTATCTCAACGTATCAAGCCTCTTTGCAGCAACCTTGACATTTGCCTAAACTACTAGGCTAACACCTACTTTCGGTCGCGGAATTTTGTTGGTGTGCTTTCAGTCACAGATCGCGATCGAAAGTGAAATATGCTTTTTCGGATCGCGCTTTCGAGCAGTTTAGCAGATTGCGGTCGCGAAAAAGCCGAGCACGCGAATGCACCTATTGCTTTCTTTATAAAATAAAATCATCCCATCCTTTTATCTCTTCCAGAACACACCAAATGACCTGCAGATGTTGTCCGACTCACCGGCTCATCATATCTTTGTGCTGCTACCTCCCATCCGGGAGAGCTCAACTACATTGCCGGAGGTGCTGTGCGTTCTACAGGTAAGATCTTACAGGCGCCAACTTTAACAGACGTTTGAAAATAAAACGATCAGCAAAAATGTTGATGAAGTTCAGGAAAGCTTTCAAATAGAATTCAGGTCGACAACCATCACTAACAAGTCTATAACAATTTGACTGATGTAAGAGTTAGTGGGAAAGTTCAATGACTAGAGCGTTTGGCTCAAAATCAGAGCCCCTTTGTTCAAGTCCTAGTTATGCTGAGCGTCCACTGTGAGTATGGGTTCCTTACATAAACTCCCAGCTCCTACCTCTCCAATAAGCATCGTGCTTAGGAGGTTCGTTAAATAGGCTGGCCAAGTGCCCGAGTAGAGCAACAACAAAATAATATAACTTAGGGCACTCTGACAGTCTGTGATGTAATAATGATGATGCTTATTACCCCAACAGTGTTGTCAGGATCGCTACCCTGATTTTGTGTTGTTATCTATCGGGCAGTAATCACCGCAGGCCTTTTCATAAACAAGGCCCATGTGTTAGGACTGAGGTGAATCATTTTGTGCATAGACCCAGTAATGTTACCCACCTAAAGTAAACTCATATTCACGTCTTATTTGGTTGTATTTTAGGTCTGCTTGGAAGGTGAGATATCACAGGCGAGTGTACTGGACTCACTACATCGTGGCAAACGAGCCAGTGGAGACCTCATACCATGGACCATCGCCCAGCAGTTCCAAGATCACAAGTTTGCTGGTCTGTCTGGCGCCAGGATAGTTAGAATCGCCACTCATCCGGATTACCAAGGAGTAAGGACTATCACCTCTCCGCTCAATCATCCACTGGTTTGGGATAACTCAGTGATAGAGTGCTGGGCTCCATCCTCACATTAAAGAGGTTATGTCACGGTCAAGGGTAGACACACGTTCAGAGTTGTGCCTCTCATTTCCCAAAGGGAGGCAACTCAATATTCATTACAGCGATAGCGAGTGGTCTTTTTCCAAAAAAGTGAATATTGGTCACTCGAATAACTACGGCCCGAATGGTCCCAATAGAAATAAAATGGGATCTAATTTCTAAAACTTAGTACCCTAATGATCTTTACTCCCTCATAACATCGATTAGAATTCGAAAATGAACGTAATATTGGAGAAAACTGAAGTTATAAGAATTGCTTTGGCAGTTTTCCCTAGCCCTAGAGGCCGTTGTGTTCGGGCCTCTATCATTGCACAATAATGGCACTAACGCTCGCTGACAGAGGTGAAAAACTGCACGCTGAAACTCTATTTCTATATTTTTGTTGGAACGTTTTCACTATCCAGACTCGTGTGACTCGAGGTCTAGTATGCATCTGCAAGAGCATTTCCAAACATCAGCGCCTAAGCCACGAAGTCAATGCAAGCACCAGCAGCTGTGTTAATTTCCTATCTCGAGGCCAATTCTGTTGCATCGACAGTCTGGAAACTGCGACGCCGAGGGTTCTAAGTATGCACATTGGATAGGGCTATATCTAAGCTTCCATCTGAGTATTGGGCCTATTTGTTCATGATAGGCTCACAATCTGAAGACAAGTGAAGACACTTTTGGCCACGACATAACCCCTTTAATCCCAGCTCAGAACTAGAACAAGCCTCGCTACGAGATGGAGGGTTGATAATGACCCGTTTGTGGTGCCCGAACCGGTGAAAAGAACAAGTGTTCAACCCAGCAACTTCTCTGTAACGGTGAACTTCATACAGTATACACCCGTTTTCATTTGTAATTTCTTACATGGCACGTTAAACTTGGGACTCAAATTTGTGAAATTAACCGATGACTTGTCGATATTTAGTTGGTGAAAAAATAATTGAGTATCAAAGTATCAGCAGCTTTGACATCAGTTATCTGTCCGTTGATATTTTCTCATTTTGAATGCGTGTTGCAGATGGGCTATGGTAAGGAAGCATTGAGAATACTTCAGCGTTACTATGAGGGGGAAATACAGAGTCTGAGTGAGGAGATGGAAGAACCTAATGCTACAACTGTAGAGGAAGAGGTACCTCACTGCTCATTGGTTATCATGGGAACTGTCAGGGAACCTCACTCCTTGGTTCTCCCGAGAAACATGTTTCTCTGATGCATTCCCGAAAGTGTTTGATGATTCTGCTAAATAAGATAAACTGGAATTGAACCAGTGACCTTGGGGTCTTATGTCACTGCGCTATCTACTCAGCAACCCGTTCACCGCTTGTGGTTTGGTGCTGTCTTGCACTTTGCAGTGATTTGTGTGTTAGTGGGAGGTTTCCTTTGTAGTCACTGGGTCTATTGGAAGAGCAGATAACCCCACGTAAGAATCTCCCGCCTCTGCTTAGTAAGCTGAACGAGAGGAGAGCGGAAGCGTTGGACTACCTCGGTGTTTCATACGGGCTCACCAGTGAGCTGCTGCGATTCTGGAAGAAGTCCGCTTATCTACCTGTCTACCTTCGACAAACCCAGGTGCGATGTCACTACTCCTGCTTCCCTGTAGTAGTAACTCAGTGACTCATTGAGTCAAATGACCCTGTGATACAATGTCGTTTTGTGTATATAATCATTCTGCAAATCTATCTATGGTACATGTTGTATTACATATATGAGTCTTCGCTTCTGTTAAAATGTGGTTGTCAACTAACCCCTCATCGGCAGTTTGTCAACTAGCTTAGCGCGCCTACAAGAGAGCGTCGAAAGACGAACAACGGAAAAACGAGGCATCAAATAATCGAGGGGACCTCTTGAATATTTGTTGTGTGTTTCACGACTACCAGATGTTAGCGTGGTTAACAAATAAGCTCGCTGTGAAATTTTAGAGTGATTGAATGACAGAAAAAAGTAAAAGTACAAAAAAACTGGGATGGTAATCTGCTTTGGTCAAAGTTCGACCCGTACGGACTAGAACTTTTTATTAGTCACATATTTTAAGGGGTTTGGTCGACTAACTGACTACGCGTGTATGAACCGAACATCGGACTATTTTTATTGATTTGCGTATAAGACAGTTTATGAATCCAAAATTCAACATCAAAGAAACATTTTGCCGGGATGAAATTGTGCAGGACTGATTCGTTCTAATGTTACAAGTGGCAAGTTGGATAAGTGCTTGATGGGTTTAGTACTGCTTTGGCGTACTGCCTCAGTACAATACTTTGCTTTCCACAGTTTAACCAATTGTAGAATGAATTGACCGGTGAACACTCGTGTATAATGCTTAAAGCCTTACACTCAGAAGAGAAAGACACATCCTGGTTGGAAGGTTTCAATCAAGGTTTGTCAACTTTTCATTTATATGCTGTCTCTCACCACCTGTAACCACTGGTCACAGCGCTCAACTCAAGTCGTGGGCTCGACCTCTGTGAAAATTCAATGTCAATGCCGACTGCATGACAGGAAGAGCATCTAACTTGAATTCGCTTCTGACCCGTCTTAATATTGAGCAGACTCTACAACCCGTGGAGTCATCCTCACCTGCAAAAGATAACTCTATGCTACGAAGCCGCAGAAGGAAAAGCAATGCGGAATATAAAGAGAGCAAAAGTTATTGCATTGCTCTAAGGGAAACGTGTTTCACAATTCAATTACCAGTACTGTAGAAAAAAGCGTAAGTACCACCGTCTGTGATTGTGAAAGTGTTGGTGTATTTGATAATGCAGCCTTTCACACTTATTTGTAGATTTCCAGCGACGTTTTATCTCTTTACTATCATACCAGTTTAAAGCCTATCAGCCGGCGGTAGCATTGAACCTAGTGCAGAGACAGAAAGAGACCGTTGATAATGGCAGTAAGTCTCCTAATCACACTAGTGTCTCCATGAAAGATTAGCTGTCAGAAGTGGTGAAAATAAACTGCCCAGTAAGGCTTAGTGTTTCCAGGGGCGGTTTATTAGGATACTTTCTCTGGGGATCTTTCTTAAGATGAAAAGCCATTTTAGTTTTTAATTAAAAAAATCATTCAATGTTTTGCGTTACCTAATGCCTTTTTACGTTATTCTCATACCTAAATACCCGTAATAAATATGACCTGTACTTTATGAATTCTGTTGTATTTGGTTTTAGATTTTCCTTTAAATGTCATTATTGTTCAAAATATTCATCATCATGGACATCGCGGTTATAAGTCAGCTAGTACCTTTGTAGTCTGCTGTGTGGTGTTAGGTGTCAGCTGGTGGACACTGTTTTGTTCGCAACCACTGGGTGCCCATCAGTTTTAACTCGGCAGTAGCCATCAAACTACTAGTAACTGACTACTTGTTGATTCATTAAACAGTGATTTACATTCTTATGATGGATTGAACCAATTTATTGCGCCACATACTATTTATGTACCATAATATATCGTACCATATCAAAATTATTATTTAGTATCCTTGTGTTTTATATGATCAAATGAATGGTAATCCCATCCATCTCTGCTGCAGAGCTGACATTGAATGAACTTGGTATGTACTTTACCAAGTACGATATGAAGAGGCTGGAAATGTATTCCAATAAGCTTGTGGACTACCACCTTATCATGGATCTGGTGCCACATATTGCCAGATTGTACTTCACAGCCAAAATGAGAGGCATTAA
>Ga0224501_10004195_pt1 | contig 11386 bp, 9 predicted proteins | sample SF_Oct11_sed_USG_4_FD_169105 | JGI IMG/M metagenome (GOLD analysis project Ga0224501, IMG submission 169105) | Sediment microbial communities from San Francisco Bay, California, United States - SF_Oct11_sed_USGS_8_1 | ecosystem: Environmental > Aquatic > Marine > Sediment | place: USA...
ACCTATAGATACTGAAATAGATACACTCATATAATTATGGTTTTATGTAGGATTTGAAACTCTTACCGTCTAAACCTTAGCCTCGGGCTGGAGACAGTTATCCCCACCTATGTAAATGATATAGGGAAATCTTGGCTTGGGATTATTTATAAACCAGGTTGAATAGGTAAATATGATAGCATCGTAATGTAAGAGCTCAAAGCCTCCATGATGTGGTCAACCTGTCGGTGATGACAGTCAGCTGGTTCGACTCCACCAGGTGGCCGTCTCTTGGTTTTGGAGTTGCGCATATTTCTCGGGAAAGTGACTGAGCCTCGCATGATTAAGCTCAAAGGGTGTCCCCTTGCTTAACCTAGATCGTTGTCACCTCACTGACCGTTATGGGCCTAATCGCACACACATGTACGCTATGGCAAATCACAGTTTGCCTTCACTGCAATAACTATTGCCCATTATATTCAGGTGTAACAGTGACTCCTACTACAACACCTACTACAACACCAACAACAACAACTACTACTACTACGAGGCTACCTACAGTATCGCCGACTGAGAGTTCCACCAATGGAACCACCGGTAACACAGGAGGGAAGAGTCTGGGTTCTTCTCAAGGATCTGGGAATGGTGAGCCTCTGAGACACGGTAGAGAGGGGCATAGTTGCCTTCCCCTTACTGAACTGGAATTACTACATTTCCACGCACGTGACAGCAGTGACTCGCTGAGCCGGTCACTGACTCGGTAGTGCTCACTTTGGATTGGTTTTAGTAGCGGTCCAGTGCACATACCAGGGGGGGAGGGGAATAGATGAATATGAATTATTATGTTAGTTCATAACATTGGTGATTGCTTACCACCAATGTGACTGATTTCCTTGATAAACTAGAAAAAGGAAAGTGTTTCGGGTATCATTGTGATTGAGAGGAAATTTCGTACCGACAAACCGTAGGTTGTCTGCATTTGCACATCATTCCGGGGCCAAGTTTTGTTTTCGTGCATGGACACGCAACTTCGCAACTTCATGTACTTCCCTGTTTCTATAGTTTATTCTGTGTTAATGTGCACAGTATTATAACACTACTATTCCACTACTTGAACTGGGAACCAATGACACCATGTAAGGACCGCAAGAAGCGCGAGATGAGGTATTATCTGATGACCATGGCTCTAATCATTAATAAAAACCATATTGAATCTCGGTGACATCACCCCTTTAAATCTTTAGTTATCAGATTATTTCTCGGGGATATACATGTAGGATGTAAATAGCACATTTCCTAGCAGAGGAAACCATGTTAGACCAGAATAGACCGAAGTTGGGTAGCCAATGCCTGTAGCTTGGACAGGGTACACATTCAGCTTTCATTTAGCGCTGGTGTGCATTAGCCATTAGTGGAGATGGCTGCAATTAGCATAACATAACTATTTGATATTACTAGTTCTCGAGCTTCAATGATTTGTTTAACTGTCTTTCTTATACCACCAAGTTTTAGTAATGTTTTCGAGCAGTGCTTTTTATTAGTCAGTGGGAGTGGCATACTGCAGGTCGAGGCATGTCAGGTGGGATGAAAAACAAAAGCTCTTTACTCTGATATATAAGATTAGGTCGAAGCACACTAGAGTAAAACTCCACGAACACTGGTTAACCAAGCAGGATTGATAATCACTGCTGTCTCATCAGAAAGCATTCCAGCGGTATGTCACTGATTCGAAGTCTCATGTTTGTATTTCGAGGGAGTAGGAATCATCAGATTTTTGATTTATTGTAATTCGCTTGATCTTGTTTTGCGCTGATTTTGGCTGTCGTTATTCGAGTCAGACATGATAGGTCAGTTGGAGAATGAATGTATCTCACTGTCTGTCCTCTCCAGCATGGCCCAGCTCCGATACCCGTCTGTGGCCGAGTATTTTAAGGGATTATCCTTGGTTGATCACACAAGTGCTGCCTCGTACACAGGTCTGGAAGGATCTAAGGTTAGAACCATAGCTGAAACAGTGGTTAGGAGCACAGTGGCATCCGTATAAAAAAATGCCTTCAGTCTCAGCAATAAACAGTTGAAACGACTTAAGTTTCAAAAGCAGCTTATTCGACATTCATTGTTGATTGCGGTGTCAGTTTAAAGATGGGTTCACCGGATACTGACACTGTAAATAGGTTGAAACCCAACACCATCCATACAGCTGATACTCGGCTCCGTTTTTTAACACACTCCCTGTCTTCTTTGTTACAGGAGGTAACATAGCTGGCATTATAATACCCATACTACTAATACTCATCCTAGTAGTTCTACTGGTAGTACTCGTCATCTCATACAGGTGAGCGAAGTTATCTCGTACTAATCTTTGAATATACGATTATTTAATAAAACAATGTCAAACTGTGTATAACACGTACCCTGGAAAGAGGTTCAGTTTTTGATGGACCGAACCTCAAGCTTTTAAAATTTTCTCTGAGCGATCACTTGAATCAAGCTACTTTAAAGTTAGACAGTCTGGGTGACTCACTGGGTTCTACAACAATCTATCACGGACATATTTTCTTTATGTGGCAAATTACTATCCCTAGCAGTGTCATAGGGTTATCCTCCCCTTACTCTAGGATAACTACAGAATAAAGTTATGATAGTATACCCATCTAAGAAATGAGTATGTTGTGAGTGTGAGCTCCTCACTAATCCTATATGCTCAAGGAAAAAGCAAGTCTCACCATGAGGTAGGAACAATAATCCACTTGTAGTGCTCCATGCTAAGCCATAACCAGGCGGGGAAAAAGTATCTAATCTGACAGCTTCACCATAGCAGTGAAGAGATCATATAAGAAAAAGTCCCACTTGTGACACCACCAGTCACAATGTCAGTTTACGGTGAACACCGACATATTTTACAGGAAAAGAAAACTCCCTATTAAAATGCAGGACAAGATAAGATGGGGCCTCGAAGGTTTGTCCTCGCGTGTACGTCCTGTACTACGAAATGCATACACGTCAATAGTGAATCTGAAGACGACACTGATGACGCGATGTGCTAATGATTCACCTTCTCCCAGAAAAAAGAGTTCAGTCATCGTGGATGATGAGGAGATTTATGCGAGCATTGATGACACAGCTCTGGAAGCGTATTCAGAGTATAGGTGAGAAGAAGAGAGGCTTTAGGTTCACGATAACGACTCCAATACCTTAGCCGCCATAGCATTACTGAAGGAAAGACAACTGAGTGGTAGAACGCTGGCGTTTCAACCGCGAGAACCTGGGTTCGAATCCCAACGCTGACGGTCTCCCATTGTGGGTGTGAGCTGCTCACATCAATCCTAGCTCAAAACAGAAATAAGCCTCACTATGAGGTGGAGCACTGATATTGCCTCATTCGCAGTGCTCCGTGCTAAACCTTTGCTGGTGATAAAGCAAGTATCTAACCTGGCAGCTTCACCTTAAGGAGTTATACATATGCAAGAGAGATTACTTAAGTCAAACTATCAAAACTCGGACAAACTACATGTAAGATGTGATTCAGATGTCATATATTTCTCACAGCGCAATGTCAAAGTCAACTAAGAATTCATACAGGTAGCCTTAACTGCCCCCCCCACGATACCGTAATCTCATGTTGGAAAACATGTCACCATGCACTGTTTCTAAAACAATTGCTCAGCCTCTGCTTAATAATTACACATAACAAAACAGACTATTGCCATTTGTGTTTCACTACTTATCACATGCATTCCCTGCCCAGTGTCACTGCACCTCCATGGGATGTAAAAACCCATGCAGTCTGAACCTAAAAACACCTTTTGGCATTGAGGCATGCACTCTAGAGACCACGGTTATGGGTAATAAATATAGAACAACAATGAAATGACTAAGCATGCAGCTTTGCAGCCATGCAGGCACAATTATCACAAACTAACAAGAGGGCCTTGATATCCTACTCTTAATCGCCACCCCATGCACTTATAAAGGTCAAATATGCAGAGCTGGGTAGTTCACGAGTAGAACACTTGTCTTGTGATTTTTATTTCAGGAATTCAAGCCCCAGTCATGCAGGGTTTCCGCTATAGATATATACTACTTTATACACGCAGGAGGTCTCCTATCGTTCCATAACAAAGCTTAGACTTAGGAGGTAGCCAAGTGTCACGAGTAGAAAATAATATTAACAAAGATTTTGGAATTCACAAAGATTGTGGTCTACCAATTGATTTTTTCTGTATAGGACTGTTACTTTTTCAGGATATTTGATTGGAATTTTGTAGAGATTGGAATAACAAAGGAGAGCAGAATGCCGGATTTATCGATGATGACGGAAAGAGCTTGCCTAAGATACTCGTTATACCAAGTACGTATTATGGTTTTAGTATGCTTTACTCAGATGTGTAGTCGCACATCATTAGGATGTGGATGGAGCAGCCAGAATTGAATGGGAGACCACACACCTCAGCTCCACGTATAGGCTTTCCTATTACTTATTAGTCTTACAAGTCCTAACCTATGTTGCATGTCTATATATTACACAAAAGCCTGGCAGCCATCGCGATCACAGACAGGTGTTTGGCCAAAAGAGTGGACCAACTCGCACAGATAATTGTGCAGACACTTGTTGGTCCCGAGTATTCTTTCTTTCAAGGCCTTTGCCGTTGCTATAACACAGAGACTCTGAATTCATTGGTCACTGAACAAGGGCGGCGGTCAGCTAATTGTTATATGAAGACCTGTGTCCACTCCCGACACGCAATGAGAATTTTCTCGCTCTTTTGATGTGATAAGGTGTACGTTGTTGCAACAAGTAACAAGAATTTTAAAGATGTGACTGAAACTTTGTCTTGGATGCCTTCACATGATCATGGATTGGTTGGTTGTATAGCGCGTATATAAATGTACTGGTGTGCTTTATGCATTTTTGTTGCCCTAGAATAGATGCCCTAGATAGGATTTGGCATGATAAAAAAGTGATGATTTTCAGACTCCACACCAGTTGCAACACTCAACCAGCAGAGTGATGGTAGCTGTAGTGATGATGACGGATGGGGTAGTAGTGAGTTTGAGTCAGACTACGAGGCATCGGAGGTATCTACCAAACCTAGCATTCGACATAAGAAATCAACAAGACGGAAGTGTGAGTTAGCCACCCAGTGACATGACACCTGGTATGTGTCATGTGACATATCAACTTATATCACTGATCCGTCAATTATCTACCATGCAGTTTATTTACCAAGAGAACAGCTCTATACCCTGTTCTACTCATGCCAAACTAAATTCGAGCCATCGTCGTTAATAAAAACTTCCATCCTCTGGAACAGAGCAATTGGTTGTATACCTCTACAAATCTCAGGGAATAGTTCGCCTCGGTGCATCAATAGAACATTTCTAGTTCAAGTGCAGTGAACTTCTGTATGGCAGTTCATCTTAATGAGATTTGTACACTTTTTGCGATTCAAACTCTGAATAGAAATGTGTACAAAGACACCACCAAATTTGAAATGGGTGTCCATAACCTGGACCCCTTATAGCAGACTAAAGGCATTTTGGCAGATCTTTCGTAATGAAATGGTGGCGTGCTGTGGCAAAATGTGTGTTCGGGTGGATTTAGTTGAATGACCGACTTTATGTCTTTCAGCTCAAAGGAGACAACCCAGTGTTGTGGCTACTAACAAAGACACTACGTCAGATACAACACAGACTGCAATAACATCAAGGACTCTCAGCGCTCATCGCTATAATATTCTAGAATCCGGGGGATCAAACGCCTGTAAGCACGATAGCATGATATCAGAATATATACCAATGAGCCCAGCAGGCACGCTGCCAACGGGAGCCGATCCAAACGATATGTACAGCGTGGCTGACAGCGGAGAAGGGGAGAATTTGCGCAACTCAACCCTTCCAACGCAGATCGCTGAACATGAGGACGATATTGAATATGAGTTTCCACCTACAGAATATGAAGCTCCGCCCACTGACTATGAAGCCCCGCCCACTGACTATGAAGCCCCGCCCACTGACGATGATGATTATTATTCGGCAGCTGCAGGTCAAACATATGATGAAGCGTTGCCTGTTCAAAAGAAGACTTCCACCTCACAGTGCTGATCCGACAAGCTGGGTAGAGTTTCAGCGCAAAAGGGGGGGAAGCACAGAAACTGCAATGATGCCAGTGGCGAGTAATATTACAAAACCTCTTAGATGCTCACTGCTCAAGGCGAGCCATTCACATAGACACCTGGATGCACAAGCAGTTCAGCACGTGCCCAGCAATTTATCCTTGAGAAACTCAACGTCAAGGAAAGATTAGTGCATGATTAATTTGTATACATGCATGGATATATAAGTATTTTATATTTTTAAATAATTTTATTACCATGTGCAGATCGTCAGTCACTAAGGGCCTTCTATAAAACCAGAAGGTAAATATTTATTTATTATTACAGTGTAAATAATAAAACCCAGACACCAGAGGCAGTAGTTTCCGACATTTTATGTAGGGGTAAAAGACACAGGAAACCGTTTGAATGGTTATTTTGTATCTTCATAGATACCACACAAAAATTGCTAAGATATAATATACTGCCTGGTATTCGGGCACTAAATAATGCACAAAAAGATATTAATTTACAACTGGATGAATTTATGAGTGTTGAGTATGAGTGTTGAGAAGGATGGAGATTGGACTTCCCGTTCCAAAGGCAGGCTCCGGGAGAGTAGGAGGCCAGAGCTTCAAGTTTAAAAAATCTCGCCTAAGCATTGACATAAGTCACTGACCTAAAGAGCCCAGAGTATTTATAAGTGGCAGAATATCACCACATCTTGATTCTAGTTTAATATCAGCAAATATATCTGCCCGGGTTTCTCCTATATTAACGATACAGACGGGCTTACCCTGCTCGTGGGCCGCTCTCACAAACCGATAACCTGAGTACACCTGTAAAACAATATACAGGGGTGAAGCGATAGCTTGGTGGATAGCCCAATGGGCCTTGAACCAGGGGGCCCTGGTTAGATTCCCAGTTTGGGCAAAACCTTCGTGTTCCACAACACCTTTGCCGGTTTCAAATCCGATGTTAAATCAAGGAGGTCCATGCGGGTGCAAACAGAAAGTCTCCTGATGATGCACCCTGGAAAACGCTGAATCAAAACACTCAATAGACCAACTTTTGCACACCCCTGATGCGAGTCAAGAAATGACAGATCCCGCACTTTTTCTCTCGTATGACTTCGTCACATATGTGAATGTGATGGTGGGATTGCTCAGTGGTAGAGCGCAGTGCTCGCAGTCGTGAGAACCTGGATTCGTTTCTGGTCATAGCGGGTTCTCATTGTAAGGATAAGTCCACATGAGTTCTAATCGCAAAGCAGCAACCTGCCTCACTACTAGGTGGAGCATTGTTACTGACCCGGCTGCGATGCTCCTTGTTAGGCCAAGCTTGTGTAAAGACAAGTATCTAATCCGGCAGATTTACATAGATCCTACATGTGTTTTACGAAGAGCAAGCAAGGAACATTGTGATCGAACGAGGAAACTGTCTTTGCTTGAAGCTGCCAGCATTATGTCGCCAGTAAGTCAAGTGATTTTGACGCGAGGGGGGGGCAAGAATTTTCTGTTATCATCAGTTCGAATGTCTTCGAAAGGTTTTACCAATATTAGCCTATACATTAAAGGGGTTATGTTATGGCCAAAAGTGTCTTCAATTATTTTCGGATTCTGAAGCCTGCCATGAACAAATGGGCCCAATACCCAGCTCAAATAGAAGCTTAGATGTAGCCCTATCTAATGCGCATACCTAGAGCCCTTGGCGATGCATTTTTCAGGTCGTTGGCGCAACAGAATTGGCCCCAAATTAGGAAATTAACACAGAGCCGTTGGTGTTTGCATTGATTTCCTCTTGCAGGTGCACACTAGACCTGTAGTTACACAAGTCTAAATAGAGAAGCAGTTTGAAAAAAATATAGAAATAGGGTTTCAGAATGCAGTTTTTCACCTCTGTCAGCGAGCGTTCGTGCCATTATTGCATAATTATAGAGGCCCGAGTGCAGCGGCCTCTATTTAGGGCTAGGGAAAACCGGCAAAGCACTTCTTATAACTTCAGTTTTCTCTAATATTACGCTCAATTTTGAGTTCTACTCGATGCTATGAGGGAGTAAATATCATTAATTACTAGATTTTATTAATTAGATCCCATTTTTTTCTATTTGTGCCATTCGGGCGGTTGTTATTCGAGTGACCGATGTTCGCTTTTTGAAAAAAGACCACTCGCTATCACTGCAATGAATGTGGATTCAAAAGGGTATAGTGATTAGGAGCGCAAGCCCGAGACTTGTAAGGCAGCACAATTCAGTGCCTGCCTCAAATCAGGGAGAAGGAAGAGGGCTAATAGAAGCAAAGGCATCAGCAGACCACAAGGACGCTAGCCAACACCGGTGGACCAGTGAGTGGAAAGGACCCATTTGAAGAACGGTCGCAGAAAAAGATTTCGGGGATATGAGATCTTCCCTCATAGAATGGGAGGATAACTCTAAAGCCTGCGCAGATCATTATAAATAGAAGGGAGAGATGCCAACTATCTATCTAATGACATTAACTGGGTAATTCCAGCATTTGCAGCTATGTGAAATATGGTAATAATTCCAACCGACAACTTAAAATAACTTTGGGATATGCCCTTTTTTCCGCTAGTGTGAGAATGGATTATTTATGTGGATATCATTAAAACAGAGCTTTGTTCATAAAATGATCCACCGGACAAGGTTTAGAAATCGAAGCAAGTCTGTGGTAACTGTGCGAATTTTACAATAAAATAAAACATAGCTCTTGGACTAGTACTAGAGAGATTATACGGCAGCCTCATACCCCAAAGACATAATTACTGGAACTGCTTCTAGCAATAGACTTACATGTAAGGATGACCCCAGCGTCAGGATAGCATCAGCTTCCTCCACTTGATCATATAACCAATCCACAACAGGTTTGGCTACGGTGGCACCGAAGAAAACTACGTGTGGCATATAGTCTCCACCGCAGTCACACGGAGCCACCTGCGATAGAAAAAGATGTTCTGCTATAAAGAAAATGTGAAAAATGGAATTACTGGTAGCACGCCAGTTAACAGATCTTAAACCATTGATTCGGTATAGCGAAAAATGTTATTTTAGACACATAAGCTAAGGACAGGGCTAGGGATGATGGGATAGCTCATTAGTAGAGGGCTGGGCTTGTAACCGTGACATCCTGGGTTCAAACCCCAGACTTGATGGGCTCATGTTGTGAGTATGAGCTCCTCACAATAATCCTAGCTCATAACAAAGACAAGCCTCACTATGAGGTGGAACACTGGCACTGTTCTGCCTGTGGTCCTCCATGCTAAGCCGTAACTGGTGAAAATACAAGTATCTCAACTGGCAGCTTCACAGAAACGGCGAACACATCATACGAGAAAGAAAGGGCTAGTCTAACAAAAGTCTAATCATTGCAACTGCTGATCATTGTTAGCATATGTAGCAGTATCTACATAGAACTTGGGTACATTATACGTGCTGACCTTGAAGCCTTGAACCTGATCATCAGAAAATATCACATCACCATCTGTTGCAATTTCAAAGTTCTGGACGCTCCAGTCACGGTTGAGTTGAGTCAATATCTCCTGGTAGTATTGTCTCTCAACCACATGATTACATGACAGACACCTAACTTTATAGAGAGAACCATGCAGTTCAGTCACTTTCTTGCTACCTGCCTTCACATGTAGATGGTCTACATTCTGAGTGATAAGCCAGGAAAACATCCCTGCATGCTCCCATTCCACAAGAGTCCTGTGAGGAGTGGATGGTTGGATGAGGGAATACATTGGCCAGCCGACAAAGCTTCGAGCCCAATACCTTTGGCGCGTTGCTTCGCTAGATATAAAGTCTTTGTGCTGCATGGGTTTATAGTCTTTTCGCGCGTATATGCCAACGATAGGAGAGCGGTAGTCAGGTATACCACTTTCAGTAGATAAGCCAGCTCCGGTCAGAATGACCATACGAGGATGGGCATTCACAAAGTCCTGCAGAGATCTCACATCACCGTCTGAAGGATGAGCACAGTCGGGAACATATCGGGCTCTCTTACGGCGGGATGCATCACGAGTATACTGCCGCACAAAAGACTTAATCACGTTCATCATCATCATCAACTCGGGTGAGCTGCAACATACACCATCTGGTTATAATTATTTACCCCTGCGTTAGAATGGATGGCCTCAACGACAACATACTGATTGATGAATGAAACCAGTGAGTGATCTAATGTTTAGTTTATTTGTGCGATTCGTCAAATAGCTGCACTCACTTCTAGAGCCAAACTAATAGCCCCACTCCCAAGTTCACAACACTATCGTTAGATGCGGAGACTGAGAGTGCGAGAAATAGTCAAGAGCGCAAAACCACTCCGACTCACCGAGCGGTTTTGCGCTCTTGACTATTTCTCAACTCAGTCAGTAGTTCAGTGACTGAGTGAGTTGTTAACTTACTCAAGAGTCAATCCAGTCAACCAAGCAGTTACTCACTTACATAGTGGCTGTTGTTATTCATTTAGTAGGTGAGTCTCACTCAGGCAGAGTTAGACTCCGTGATTGTGAGTCACTCACGTCACACTCACGCTCAGTCAGTCACTGACTGACAGTGACTCTGGTCTGACTCTGAGTCACTCGACTGGTCCACCCGCCCCAGTCAACCATTTACGGTCATTAGCCACTCACCAGCTGCGATGATACGGGTTTTACTCGTCCAGAGAAGAGCTGGTAATCAGCTGCAATCGTTTCCGACTGGGCAGGTGTTTAGTAGATAGCTAGATGACCACTGCAAGTTATCATTAGTTATGTTGTAACCAGAGGTAACCAGCATAAAAAGAGACAGGTACAAAAGGCGACAGGTATATATGTCGACAGAGAAAAGAATAAAGATAGACACGCTATTGGAACAAAGGGCGGTAACTCCCAAATTATCATCAGTGCCAACAGGGCGCACCAGGCACAGGAAAATGTGTATACCCGAGTCAACGTTTTTATTTTGGTTCCAGCCACTGGGGATTTGGCAAGTTGTCTCTCTCCCCCTAGTTCTGTTTTAGTAAAATCCAGAGGGTATTTTCCCCCTTAGTTGTCAATTGTCATGTCAGGGCTACTAAAATGTTAAATGTATATAAAAAGTGTACATAAACTGGATTCAACAGATAGTGTTGAGTATTAAAACTATGCACATTTCACCATCTGAAAAGTAGAAATGCTCCCAGGTTCTGGGATCCCCCCCCCTAGGCACTTTGACAACTAGCATTGGCATCGTAAAATATGAGTCTTTTGTGACATATAGTGCAAGTATTTTATACCTGTTAAAAAGACTACATACCATTGAATGGGTTGTCAAT
>Ga0224501_10004196_pt1 | contig 11386 bp, 9 predicted proteins | sample SF_Oct11_sed_USG_4_FD_169105 | JGI IMG/M metagenome (GOLD analysis project Ga0224501, IMG submission 169105) | Sediment microbial communities from San Francisco Bay, California, United States - SF_Oct11_sed_USGS_8_1 | ecosystem: Environmental > Aquatic > Marine > Sediment | place: USA...
CCAGTAGTCTTTGGGTGTGCTGGACAGTTGTCCACAAAGAGTAACACATTTCTTTGCTGTCTCTGCATGCGCCTGTCAAACTCTCTCACCCATGTTTCAAAGATGTCACTCACCATCTATGCCTTCTTGTTAAACTTGTAACCGCATGGAAGATTAGTCACATTCTCGAAACATCTTGGCTTTCCATATTTACCGATGACGATTGGTTCCATCTTTTCTGTCCCTGACATGTTTGCACACAGCGCTACAATCAGTCTTTCTTTTGACAGCTTGCCACCGCTGCACTTTTCACCTTTGAAGCTAAGGGTCTTGTCAGTCATGAGAGGGCAGAAGAGCCCAGTCTCATCCATGTTAAAGACATCTTCCTTTGGGTATTTCATCAGCAATGGCTCTAGAACCTCAGTTTTCCATTTGTTCACTTCGGTCATATTCACGGCTGATGATTCACCAACCATACGTTTATTGACTACCCACCAAATGTCTTTTTTTCCATCTGTCTATCCATGCTCTGCAGACAGTACGGTCAGAACCCATGTCTCTCAGCAGCTTGTTGGCCTTCTCGAGCAGTAGTGGGCCATCCACTGGCACGTGTTCATCTCTCACTTGCTTGAACCAAATCAGCAGACTTTTGTCCAAGTCATCGTGTGCTGTAGATCGCGCACGTTTGCTTCCAGCCTTAGTCTCAGCTAAGGTTCTGATGCTCTCCCTTTGCTTTAACCATGTGGCCACCGTATTCTTAGGAAGATCCTCTCTCTTGCATATGATAGATGGCTTAACACCACCCCTCTATCTCTTCAATAATATCAAGTTTTTGAAGAACTGTCCAAACTTTTCTTTGTTTTCTGGACGGCATGATTGCTCAAGATTGACCGGGTCCTCAGTGCATTATGGGTAACAGCGAGTCCATTTCACTATAGTGTATCCTATTTCCTGGCTAAACTTTCTAAAATTTGTGAGATTTTGTTCTCATGTGACAAGGAAAGACTGGAGTTAAGCTCGTTACACAAGAATGTAAACACATCTAGCCACAGAAAAGGTAATCTGATGGCACTAACCACAGTTTATCAGTACGGGTTATGACTAAAAGTTCGATATATACCCAGCTAATTATCATTACCCAGGCAGGGACCATGAAACTTGGTTTGAGTTAACCGAGTTTTCGAGTTATCCAAGGTCGAGTTATCCCAGTTTCACTGTAGGATGTTTAACTACCTTTAGATTGCCACATCATTTATTTTCTTCCCTACTATTTTAACTAGGTCAGCCAGTAGTCGCCCTGTTTTGAATCCCTGGCAGGAGTCTGGTATCTCCTATAAAAATTTTTTTGTCCGAAGGGGGATTGTACCAGAGAACCTGGTCCAAGTCACGAAGCTATCGCGTCACAACACCGAGTATACAGTGGTTAAGAGCATCATTTTACACCTCACAGTACAGAAAGATGCACAGACAAAACTTCCAGCACTTACCCTAATTCATCTGGCAATGACTGTGTAACGAAAACACTGAAGTGTTTGCCAGAGTTGGCCGCTTGGCAGAGCAACTCTAACACGACTCTGGACCGCGAGTGAACAAGAATAACCTGAAAGTAAAAATTACACAGTGGAGCTTCCGGTTCCAAAAAAACAGTGTGCTGCCAATTTCATCAGGCAGCGAAAGACTCGATATGTCCGATTTCGCGGGGTCAGTGTTAGGCTGTTGAGGCAGATCATGGGGATTTGTCCTGAAGTACGTTTCGAAAGAACGTCAGATTTATGAGTTTCAGCTGATGACCTGCGTATAGAGTAGTGGATAGCTATCACTGTATGCATAATCTCGATGTCAATGGCTCAAGATCCTGGGTTTAAATCATAGTCATGCTGAGCGCTCTTTTTGAAAATGAGCTCCTCATATAAAATCTAGCCTCAATCGTTTCAACAAGCTTCAGGCTTAGGAGGCCCATTAAATGGGATGGCCAAATGCCTGGTAAAAACAATGCGCGACACAGAGATATAATTAAATTTCGATCATATACCTGAACCTAAAAAGTGATACCCAGTATCCGCTATCCTTGCAGATAGGAAGCGATTCAATATATAATGGAAACAAAACACAAACATACATTGGGTCATTAATTAAAAATTTGAATAAATTGATTAAAGGGGTTATGACAACGAACGTTAGTGCCATTATTGCACAATTATAAAGGCCCGAATGCAATGGCCTCTATTTAGGGCTAGGGAAAACCGGCAAAGCACTTCTTATAACTTAAGTTTTCTCAAATCTTATGTTCAAATTTAAGTTCTACTCGATGTTATAAGGGGGTGAAGATCACTAGGTTACTGAGTTTTAGTAATTAGATCCCATTTTATTTCTATTTGGGCCATTTGGGCCGAAGTGATTCGAGTGACCGATATTCGGTTTGTGGCAAAAGACCACTCGCTATCGCTGCAATGAATGCGGAGTTGCCTCCTTTTAAGAATGGGGAACACAACTCCGAAAGTACGTCGACAATCGACCGTGTCATAACCCCTTTAAGATAATTCCACGGGTGTTATACAGATCCGGCTCTCCCCTCTCGAGAAAAGAAGCTGAGTTTTGAAGGGTCATGCGTAAACAAATAGGGCAAACAGACTGACACCCAACCAGGAGCCGGAGAAAGGCAGCGAGAAACCACCTCAGTACCATCCCATGCCACCATGGCAACAGCAGTAATGAGAAATCTGCCTTCGGCTGTATACGCTATGATTGCTCATCATATACCACTAAGTAAACTCACAGAATTTTCTTGTATATGCGAGCTGCCAAGTCTCGCAATCTTCTGTCTTGATCCCTCCACCTGTTTTATGAACCTTCTGCCTCTTTTCAACAACAAGCGTTTGTGGTGCTCAAAACTCTGTAAAAATTTGAGAACAATCTGATACTTGCTCATATTTCTGTGAAAAATCATTTTGCCACAGCGAGCTCTTCATATCCCACCACTTTGCTTTTCAATAACTACCATGATTTTCCAGCATGGGTGGATGGTGTATTAAGTTTTAAAATATATGGCCTAGGTTTTCCCTGCACAACCACCGGCCGTAGAGCGCTGGGCTCACAATCAAAAGAAATGAACTGCGAATCTCAGCCCTTGTGGACACCTGTGGCGACTGTGACCTCTTCACCTCAATCTTAGTTCACAAAACAACCCTCCCTACCAGGTAGACCTCTGAAACTGACTCACTCATAGTGCTCCATGCTATGCTAGTGAAAAGACAAGTATCTAACAAGGCAGCTTCACCATAATGGTGAAGAGATCATCTGAGAAATCAAATCATCTGTCTGAATCCCGTGCATAGTAAAGCATTGGAGAGGTATCAAACTCCTCAACTAAATGGTGGGGTGTACCATCCCTAGACATAACGTTAATTTGGGCAGACCTGGTCTCGATCGGCCTCTTTATTATTTGAGATGAATCTCATGAAGAGCTCCGAGCCACTGGTGATTGATGTGACGGAAGCACCAGCTTTCTCCATTACACTAACAGCATGCGCGAGATCTTTCGAGAGCTCAAGGAAGGTCGTGGCTACAAAATAATATTTCAGGGTTATATCAACACAAAACAAGGGCACTGAATGGTAATTTGTAGCCAAGATTCCAAAACGCTCATAAATTATGCTAACAATCTTGTTTTTAGCAGTTTACAATGATTGGAAAATCAATAGCTTATTTAACTTTAAAAAGCCTACCTTGTCCATTTTCAATAATCTCCAGCAACGTTTTGATGGCGGCAATTGCAGCTGAGACATCCTGTTCCCGTTCTTCCAGGAGGTCTTTGAATTTGTCCTGAATTCGAGTTTCTATAAGTTATTAGTTAGATTGAGATTGCGCCATCTCAAGTTTCTAATGATGTTAACCGAGCAACATCACTGTTTGAATGACACAAGGATCTTCCAAGTATTCAACATTCGGGCACATGCACTGCATAAGTATAAGCATACTAATAAACAATAATACATTCACAGATATTGGTGTCGTAGATTGTAGACTTATAAACCTATAGTATATGGGACAAACTTATTGATTAATGATATGCACAACTTACCAGTATACTCAGCCATATTTCAGCCACCTGCGAGTAAAACCACAGAATTAGAGATAAAAGAAACAAACAAGCAATGTATAACTATAAGCTATATTATGACTTATGAGTAATTGACAACACCCTGATACTGGCAGCTTGAGACAAAGCTAATAAAAAGAATCACCAAGTCAGTGTTTAGATTTCACAATCTCTAACTTCCAAGCCTAACTATGCAGCAGATTCTACTATTCTACGACGCTTGATTCAGATTGGTCTAGTCTACCAATATCTATCTATCTACTAGTAGATAGATATTGGTGTACTAGTCAGAACTACTACTACTCACTTAGTCACTACTAGTACTAGTCTAGATCAATCAAGTTTTACATCGCAATGCCATTAAGTTTTGATAGTTATCACTTATCACGTTAAAGAATCATTTGTGACATTCACTTTTTTCAGTGATAGTGACTGGTTGATTCGTGACTGATTGTATGGTGAATCAGTTATTGGATTCATTGATTGAGTTGACTGACCGAGTCAATCATTCAATTCAATGAATAAATATTAAAATAAATAATTCAGTCACTCACTCAGTCACTGGAGGATTTTCAATCCTCCATTTCTAGATTAATTGTCGTCAGATTTTAAAGACAATCCGTATTTCATCAAATAAGAGAACCGTTAGTGGCACCACTGAACGACTTCGGTATTAAGTATGATCAAAGAGGGTATGATGCAACGTACTTGCAAGTCTCTCGATAAAATAACGTTCGGACTTATGGCAGGAAATGATTATAAAACCAGAAAAGTGGACACGCTGAAACCAAACACGGTCCCAGTTAGACAGTTTCTATACGTTGGCAAACTCTTGTTCTTGATGGAGTATTATAGCGTCCATAGTACTCTATAGTTCAGTAGTTGTCACCGTCAGCTTAGTTGTAGTTCTGATCCCTTGACGTTGAAAGTTTGTCATTAGGATCCGTGCCGGCCAATGATCTCACTATGGAGCACTATCAACTCGGGGAAGTGAAAGTTATTGTTCCACCAATGTTTGAAGATGTGGGTCTAAGTGAGAACGTTGTCATCATGAAGGTTCTTCTTCATAGTATGATGAAGAATCTACTCGGATTTGCAATCAACAAAATGAAGGTGAGGCCAAATCTCAATCTGGTCCCTACTAAATCATTCTGTTAAATACGTGCAAATTCACCCCCTCTCCCAACTAGCATTTGTACCTGACTAGTGACTGGCTAGTGGCTTGGCACCTCGCTAGTCAATAACTGAATAACTAAGTGATTAAGTCACGTCAGTCTTGGCAATTCACTATTTAGACCGAAACTGTACATCATGTATAATTGTATTCTACTTCTCCTTCTAGTACTTAGTAAGTGGACATTCTAGTTTAGTAGTACTACCGATGGTTTGCTGCAATAGCATATGGTACAGACAAGTGGCATGGAAAATTTGATTCAATCTTTGGTTAGACTTGGCAAACTGAAAGTAAAACTGAGTTACATTGGGCATGTCGTTGAACATTCCCTGTTGTAGCAAGATGATGTACAACATTTGGTTTGGTACGGGGAGGCCAGTTGTTGTCAAAAAGCTCAGAACTGCGCAGAGATAATGAAACGCAAATCCAAGGTAAATACACTTCACCCCATCCTTCTCCAACCAGTGTGACTAGATTACCACATCAACTAAACGTCAAAATGTTACTTTTAGAATCTATGGATGTTGACGCGAAAAAGTACCAAAAGAGTGGAAGAATACTGGGACCCAATCTATATACTTGAGCTTGACAGGTAGGTCGCTTGGCTAATCATGTTTCAGATACCGAATCGCCCTCTCTCAGTTGAGCCCTATCTCACCTTGCCTCGGACCAATTCTCTACAATCATCTGATCAACATTCAAACTAATGAGGTCTTCCACACCGCTACGGCAAGACTGTGATAATATTGTTTTACTACCACCATTCCCCAAATAAATCTGTGTAAAAATTGGTCAGTTTTTGCAGATTAAAAGTGAATAAAGACACTGAAGTTTCTATGACACTTCTCTCCAAGCAATCCTTAGAAGAATTCAGCTATGAGGATGGGTAAGCCTGCCCTATTGTATTTTATTTAAATTCCACTCAAAGACTTGGCCTTACCGTTTAATGGACCTTCTTAGCCTTAAGGCTTGTTAAAGCAGTAGGACCTAGGATAAATGTGGGGAACTCATATTCACAAGGGTGGCCCACCATGACCTGAATTAAAACTAAGATGCTCACGGTTGCAAGTCCAGTGCTTTTACCACTGAACTATCCTGCTATTGTATGTATGTATATCAATATTGTGTAAGCTTTCATGTAAGTTTTTGTCTGAGTCTATTATGTTATTCGTTATTTACTGCAGATATCTCAGCCAGACGCAGATACCTGCCTCTGTCTCGTATCCTGGCCATGATTCAACAAATACAGCGAAAAAAGACGGACAAGCGCCTAATCGCTCCCGACGTAGAAATAACAATTCCAAACAACAGACTTTTACTACACCGCTATTAGAGCAGCCTACGGGGATGCCACAAAAATCACCCCGTAAACTTCAAAGTCATACCAAGAAAAATGTCTCCACTTGTAATGAAAAAGCAGGGCGTGCGATGAGTTGACCAGTCTGCTGTTATCTTTAGCCAGTGGTGCTATCTATTAGTTTACACTCGTGTCTACCTAGACACCCCAGTCCCCAGTCATAGTTCACCATTTATTATTTTACTAGAAACAGGTCAATGATTCTGTTCTCATAATATAGTATTCATTCGGCAATGATCTCGCAATGTTGCACCTAAAAGCCGTGTCAGTGCTGATAAGCGTACTGTTATGGACTGTATCATGTGGCATGTTTTCATTTTGCGACTTTGGCACTACTAGCCATAGAATGTAACTTTCATCTGCATTATTTGGTTTTCAGAAGCTTTTTGACTAATAACTAAGTATTTGCCACTACTGTGACAAATTAATCACGCACGCAGGCAAGCAGTCTCGCTGTATACTTTCTCAGGTTAGGCCATATTGAAAAAACTGCCATAACATATTTGCTGGTTACACAGGTTCTGATCGCATATAAAATGATGTCATCGTGTATGACAGAGGAAGAAGACAATAATGTTTAAACATAAAATTGTTTGATAATTTCACAGTCTTTCCTGTCTATTTTCTGTTCTTTTCGCCCCAATGTAGCTACATTTGGAGTTGTGTCATCGAGTCATGTACATAATACATATACCACGAAATTCTGCACCGAATATTCATACTAAAGGAAGAAAAACTGTTTTCTATAGCACTACATATGAGTATCATGTTCCACTGACTCTGCTTCTAAGGCCGCTCGATATGCATGGTTGGTCTTGCCATTCATTTCAGCTTCATTGTCTTCTTCGTCCTGCTTCATATGATCCACAGCATCGAGTTCATCTCGTGAGAAGTGATCTACTATTCCTGCTCCTAAGCAATCTCCCAATACGTTGACAGCAGTGCGGAAACGGTCCCTGGAATCAATCGCAATTCATTGGTTGATACATAAGCACTTGATAGAATGATATCACAGGATAAAGAATAAAAAGACTGGGGGTCCAAATACCGGTGGTCTGCCATTTGTTCGGTATATATCGTTGGTACGCATATATGGGTAGCCTCTTACATAATCAATAGAAGTCACGCAAATTCGTAATGTAAGTGAGCCATACAAGAACTACTACAATTATATCATAAGTTGTCCATTTCGTTATGTCAAAGAGTAAACAACTCCATAGTATGTGCATTTAATTTACGGATTTGTGTGCCATTTCCATAAAATTTACGAGTCTACTGAAACTGTTCTGTTGACGTCAGAAGTCCATGTGATTGTTCCGGGGTCAGTCTTGCACTGCGAACTGTTTGCTGATTCATATACTATTTATATAAATGGCACAAGTATAATACAGATACTCATCAGACAAATCAGTGACATTCATTTATGTCATAGGGCAACTGAATCAAGAAAAAATACATACAGGAATATGTATGATACTCACAGGAACCAATCAATCGCTAGAATGTAGGCTACATCTCCATCAGGAAGACCGACAGCATTTAGTACGATTATCATTGTAATAAGTCCTGCAGAGGGCACCCCAGCTGCACCGATAGAAGCTATGGTGGCTGTAACGCTACAAAGGTACAACATTCCATTATACGATAAACTTACAGGGATTTGGAGGAGAGCCATTTTTGAAAATTGCCAACAAAATGGTGGTTCTGCACGGGATCTCTATCAGGTTGACTAGTACACTTACTACGCTTTTCACTCACGCTCAGTTTGAAGAACACCCAGGTGTGTTTTTTTCAAAAAACATCGTACTCGGATCGGGGCCACAGCCTATAAAAGGTTCCATCCAAGCATAAACACAACTCCAGATTATTTCACTAACTGGTGAGTCTTCTTCATTGAAGGGTCAAATTCTATGGCACAGATTAAAATCTATCTACTACCGAGTGTATTCCGTCATACCTTGTAGTGACAATATCTCCAAATGTCATTGCTCTTCGATTCAGTTGGGCAATGAATATCGCTGCTACAGCCTCATAGAGGGCAGTACCGTCCATGTTGATTGTCGCCCCAACAGGAATTACAAAACTAACAACTCTCTTATCGACTTTGTTGTTATCCTCCAAACATCGCATTGTCACAGGCAGTGTAGCTGAGCTAAAACATTAAAAAGACTTGGTCTTGCACAAATTTATACAATCGGAGTCTTCATACTCAAGACCACGGATGGTAACTTTATTTTAAAAATTAGATCTAAAACCACATTACTCTGCATCTCTCCCAAGACCATCCATCCAGTCTTGTAACTGGTGCTTCACACTGATCAACAGCTGTCCTGGTAGAGTGAAGCTGGCCCTGGGTGTAGTCAAATTTAACTACGCCAACCCTGCCCAGGCAGTAACTATTAGTGGCGGCTTTTGTAGCACTGCCACTGACAGCGCATTGTTATTACTCATATGCATCTCCCGAGAGGCACTCACCTGGATGAAGTGGCAAAGGCAGTGACGATTGCCTGAATGACTCCGAAAATAAACTTAAACGGATTTTTCCTCGTCAAAATGAAGTAGATAAGAGGTAGCACAATTAGGCCATGTATGGAAAGTCCCACAAGGACAGTCATCATATAGAAGCCTAGTCGTGTCAGCATCTGTGCGAGATCCTCAATCTCTACCAGCTTGGCAGCAATAAGAAAGCAGACTCCAATAGGAGAATACCTACAATAAGTTATGAAAAGTATTTAAGTTGGTAATAAGGCGGCTTGGGGATAACTGGATAAAACCTCAGCGATAAAGTGCTGGGATTACAATTGAAAGAACCTACGTTCAAATCGTTGTGGTTATAGTTGTCAGTGCAGGGACATAAAGCTGTACAGTCATTGGTGATTGTGAGCTGCTCATATATCCTCACACTCACAAAATGATCCGGCTACAATGTTCACTAAAGGATGGCCAGCTGCCCGAAACAATAAGCAATAGAAAATGTTGACAGCCACATGGCTGAAAACTGTAGACAAATTACTGTTTTGCAGAAACTAGAAAGTAATCTCAAGTCTTGACCAGTGTATTGGTATTTGGTAATCAGGAATTAACTCCCCAATGTAGGGCTCCAGCCACTGAGCTATTCTGGTATCCCCTTACCCCAGCATGAAAATTTTTGATTATAACAGCTCTGATATGACTAACCAGATGACAAGGTTCACCATTTTCATAGAGGCCTCGCTGAGACAGTTGAAAAAGTCTTTTAGGGGTTTTCCCTCTTCACCCATATTCCCGAGGATAATTCCAAAGGCGATAGAGAAAACCAGCAGTCCTAGGATATTCAGACCATCTTTGCTAGTCACGGTGAATGTATAGAAGAGAGTATCGTTGCCTGAAACAAGAATCATACCAGATCCGAGAGTGATTAGTGATGAAGTGGTGGGGTGTTGGTCATATACCCATGTAACTATGGATAATAATCATTGATATGAATATAGAGTGGTTATCAGTCCACAATTACAAGGTCGACCCCTCAGACAGTCTCCATGAATTCTTACATCATCAAAACAGAACGGCTCGATTGACTGGGGATGGAAAAGGGTAGATATCCATGAATTTGAGTCCAAACTATTGTGGAGTTATTTTCTCTTTAGCATCAAGACCAGCAACTTGTGATATAATTGTATAATTGCACTACTGCTTTGGAGTGGTGGTTACAAAATTAGGAGGCCAAAGTGTGACATTGTGTACAAACTCATCATTAGAAAGCAGCATTGACGTATATTGTAGAGCAAAGGCAGATAGGCCTACAGGCAAAAAGTGCCTACTTCACACACATATGTGATGAAAAACCTTACCTTTCACCACTGTGGATATTTTTCTTGGATTGTTACATAAAGAAGAGTTGATATCTGTTCCATTACAGTCATAGAGAGTGTAAGTTGTTTCCACTTGAGTGAATGCTGCTGTCACCAGGTTATCTGGGAAGATGGACCTGAAAAACAAAGTATACATTTACCATGGGCGCATTGTGGGTGAGTGTTTAGAGCACTCGTCACTGGCTCTGAATATGCCGGGCTAAGGATGGCTTGTGCACTGTATTTCTCAAAAACTCTCTGTTCACCCAGCAAAGAATGGGTGCCCAATGCTTTTCATAGCTCGAATTGTAAAGGTGGTGCAGAAGGAAAGTAGCGCCATACCTCAGTTACACCATTGCTGGTGCAAGTTGGCCCTCTAATTTCCCCCACACAGCCATTGGCTTAGGGACAACGTTTACTCCACATACATAATTATTTGCCTTTGACACTGGTACAATAAAGTCAGGTGTGACCACAGAGTTATCCTACATAGAAGGATAATTCGATAGGTGTGACAAGCAAACCGTACTTGGTGAATTTATTGGTATAGAAACTGCATTCGACTGCATGAGCGTTGGATGCTAGCACAATCTTTGACTGATCAGCCAGGTTTCATATTGCACTTTGCTGCCGTACTGTCATAGATACATTACGTGAAACTGAAAAGTGGTGGCCCTATCTACAGCGGAACCAGAAAAAGAGGCGGAATAGCTATCCGTGAATAGGTTTGTGGTCACCACATACAGCCATAACGAGATAGGGCAGCAGTAAAGAGCTGGGCTTGCAGTTGCAACCATGGGAACCTGGATTCGAATTCTGGTCATTGCAGGCTACCATTGCAGGCTACCATTGCAGGCTACCATTGCAGGCTACCATTGCAGGCTACCATTGCAGGCTACCATTGCAGGCTACCATTGCAGGCTACCATTGTGAATGAGCTCCTCGCT
>Ga0224501_10004197_pt1 | contig 11384 bp, 8 predicted proteins | sample SF_Oct11_sed_USG_4_FD_169105 | JGI IMG/M metagenome (GOLD analysis project Ga0224501, IMG submission 169105) | Sediment microbial communities from San Francisco Bay, California, United States - SF_Oct11_sed_USGS_8_1 | ecosystem: Environmental > Aquatic > Marine > Sediment | place: USA...
AAAACGTACTATATTTAATATTTATACTATACTAATACTACTACTAGTCTACTCTAGTAATACACTGTTACTGTTAGTGTTGTTACTGTAGACTGTAGCACTACTACTAGTACTAGTACTAATAAAACGTACTATATTTAATATTTATACTATACTAATACTACTACTAGTCTACTCTAGTAATACACTGTTACTGTTAGTGTTTTTACTGTAGACGTAGTACTAGTACTAGGCTAGTACTAGAGTAGGACTACTACTACTACTAGTAGTAGTACTAGTAGTAGATGAGTAGTAGTAGTAGTAGTAGAGTAGTAGTACAGTAGACGTACTAGTACTAGGTCACGTAGTGCTACTACTAGTACTAGTACTAGTAGTAGTACTAGTAGTACTCCCAACTACTGAACTAGCTTCTAGTTCTAGTTCTACTTCTAGTTGAGTAGTTCTACTTCTAAGTTCTAGTACTTGCTAAACTGCCCAACCCAGCCCTAAAAAGTTAAAGCTAGCGGTAGCAGTGGGCGGGCTCACTCACCACGTTGACTCAACACACGGGTAAACGATGTATGTAACTTCCCAAGTGTTAGTTTGCAAATTTTTTACCCGTAGACGTAGTGGTAACAACTAATATAACCACCATGTTATAACTGATATCACAATCTGAGCCAATCATATGGAGCCACTGAATGTTCAAGATCGCATGTTATGGTAGCCAGGAATAGCGCCGCAGACGTTACTTTATTTTCACTTATAAACCGCACGCTTCCTGACCTGTCAATAAATAAGGATATGGGTCAAGCGGAAAAGCCTTGTTCACTACTCATCGCAATCTATACAATACGAATGTCATTGCATGGACGTGTTATAAATAGCCATCCCATAAAGTACAGTCTACTAATTTTTCTTTTAGAATCTGTTATGAGAATATTCAATCATAAATAAACAGAAAACGAATGGTTGTTTTTTATCGTAGAAAGCATTTATCCGGGGGAGTCAAAATCTGACACAACATCCGGTATTCTGGAGACGATTTTGTCTGGAATCGTGATTTACCTTTACACTCTCTAAATAACGGTCATCAATCCAATATGAGTCTCTTAGAGAAATTGTTCGGGTCAAAGAAGAAAGGAGAGGCACCGTCACCTCAAGAAGCAATTCAAAGGCTTCGTGAAGTTGAGGAAATGCTTGGAAAAAAGTCGGAGTTTTTGGAAAAGAAAGTCGAACACGAACTAACCACAGCCAAGAAAGCAGGAACTAAAAACAAACGAGGTAACTAGATGGTATACATCTACCTCCAATCTACAACTGCAAGGCTAGACTATATGAATCTTAGGCGAATTGTTACTCGTGGATTTGTAGTGGGCTTTAATATTGGTTTTAGTGTGACATTGTGATACTGATAGTGGTTTTGGCGTGATGATGACTCATGCTCAGCTTACGCTCACTCACTGTCGTCGACAGTGAGTGAGCGTTCAGTGACCGTTCAGTGACTCGACAGTGTCGAGTCACTGAACGGTGAACCAGTACTCAGTCAGTTACAATCACCAATCGATTATTCATGCAAATTGAATGGTATTAATTTGTTTATACACCCTGTTATCGTCACGTTATGGTAAAGGGAGTGAGATACCAACTACCCATACTCCAATACCCTCAAAAATAGATACCAATACTTCTGAAACCCCCTAACTGTAACTCAGTCAAACCCCATATTATCGAATTTAGATTAGTGGATACTCTTTAGTTTGTTTACGGAATCAAATACCCCTGTACCCTAATATCCCTTAAAAGTAATACTCTCGAGTCCACTGAGCGCTCTCACAGTGCCCAAATAATGAAAAAATCTCTCAATATTTCTCTCAATTAACAGATTTCGTTGTATACATGGTGTTATTGTAGTTGCTCCTCATTTTGGCACTTTGATGCAGCTCTAACTAGGGCTTGGTTGTAAAAGTTTTTGCACACTACTCAATGACTAAAATTAGCTATGAACGATTAAAACCTGGTGAAAGTTCCTTTGTCAAATAGTCAGAATCATCCAGAATGAAATAAAGTTGAATTGAACTGAACTTCCCCTGCCCATTTTGTTTTAAAAATGATGAAACAATTACCCTCTTAAGTTTTGTCGTTCAAGGCTTAAATTTGTACCAGAAGACTCTCAGTTTATTTAGCTAGCCACCACCCGGTTAGATATTCATGCTCTCAAGTTAGATCTCGAAACTAGTGAGGAGTACTACCATGCCTCAGATGTCTTAGGGTACTGGTTTTTCAAGCAAAGTGTGTAGATTCAGCAATATCAGGGCTATGAGTTGAGAGGTTTCAGGCATTGAGTATCTATTTTCGAGGGTATAAGAGTATCAGGGTATGGGTACCCGGTTTCTCACTACCTGTTGTGGTACTGCCAGCTTGGACAATTTTTCGGCTGCATATGGGTTGTGGAGTTTAACTTTCGAAACTGCTCAACATACTGTCGCATGTGGTTACAGTTGGCCTGAACAATATTGGGACTGGGCTCTTTGGTTTTGGTAGCCTTCCTGGATAGATATCCCACTCTTTTCTTATAGTCATTGAATAAAGTACTTTGTTTGTCAGCCGTTTGAGTCTCCATCAATACCATACATATGGAACCTTCGGGGACAGCAATAGAGACCCCACAACAATGTTTACCAAAACAATACAATATATTGTCTAGTCATAATTGTGCTTCTTACGCATTCTTAGGTTCCGGAATAAACTGCGCGCAAATGTAACTGGTAAGGCCAGTAATGTAACTTACCACTATACCATTGTTTGGCTTAGTATTGAACCAATTTGCTTGAGGGTGTATTCATTTGGTTTATATATTGACGCGGTTGTTTGCAGTTGCCCTAGCAGCCCTGAAGAGGAAGAAACGTTATGAGAAACAGTTAACTCAGATAGATGGCACACTGTCAACAATAGAGTTCCAGATTGAAGCTTTGGAAGGTGCCAGCACAAACACCGAGGTCCTCAAAGTAATGAAAACTGCTGGACAAGCTCTTAAAGGAGCCCATCAAAACCTGTAAGTCCGTTATGGTGATCAGCTGAAAGACTTTTAGTAGTCCTAGGTTTCCTAAGAGATTATTTCTTCTCTTTAAGAGCTGAATGTGTCACCCATGCAATAGAAATACTGGATGTCTGGTGAGAAAGCTAGAGAATAATGTGCTAGTGCTGATAAATGCTAGCGATTCACTAGTTGTGCTAGAACAACTAGAGAACTTAGTAAATGCCTTTCCCTGGTTGTTACAACTTCGGGCTGTCCATGTCCAAAAGTTGGTAGATTCTATGGTTCAACATGCTGCAATTATTTAATCAAGCATACCAGTATGTGAGTTTTACATGAATGTTATTTATTACAATTAAATAAACCAACTAAATTACAACCAGTATCAAGTATGACCTGGACATAGCAATATAAATATGACGGTTCTATGGCAAATTTTAGGAGGCGCATCCTGCTCTTAAATTCTATGATTATTTGAGTGTTTCAGGAAGCAATGGACTTCAGATTATATGAGCTAATAAAGTAGGACACGACCGCAACCAGCGAGTCTGTACAAATAAGTAGAAAATTCTATGCTTCCGCTGTCAGATATAACACCCAAGTTCGCTTGGGCTGCTGCTGGCAAGTTACAGAAGAAAAGCAACTAGCGTTAAGCGCGATCAGCGCAAAGGCCTGACCCTCATAAATTAGATGTAAACTACACAGAAAGTATGTGTGTATATGCCATATGTTAAGACCATTTTACTTCCTTATCCTGTTGCTGCGTTCTTTCCATTAATTTTGGTAGCTTTTACTCAGACTTGATGGTGGTGTTTGCTCATTTCAGTATTATTTGTAGTGATGTAGATCAAGTGCATGACATCATGGATGACCTAGCCGAGCAACATGAGGTTGCTAATGAGATCAGTGAGGCTATCTCTGGTCCAGTAGGATTCGGCCAGGATTATGATGAGGTAACTCTCTATGTAATTCGTCACATGTTTATGCCCCCAATTTATCAACAAAGTTATAAACTTTGAGATGCTTACCCTTCACTACTATTTCCCGGCAGATAGATCTTGTTGCGTTCCAACAGTGATACTCCACTTCAGCATGTTACGAGCCTCAGACAACCTAAACTCTAGCACTTAGCCAGTTAATTTGAACATTCGTAGTGGTTCGGCAACAAATTTAATAGGTGCATTCGCGTGAGCAATCACCCAATTAGGAATTAAGGCAGTGAGTTAAATCAGCAAGATGGATAGATATGAATTAATGGTTCAACCAGAGTTGAGTTTTTTTTTCTGTCACAGCCTACAGATAGTTACTTGAAGAGGTGATCACACTCGCAAATTCACCTGAACCAGTACGGAACACCAGAGTCTTACTAAAATGATTGGTCACTACATGCATTGTTATATAGCAGAGATCATACCCATATGCTCTGGAGTTTATCCGCTCAATGTTCTGAGACTACGGCTCCTAAAGGATTGGGCCAGTGTGCTCTGTATTGATTTAATCTCCACTGCTAACCCTGTATCTTAAGTTAGTGATCCCGATCCAATTTTTGCTAAAGAAGTTGTTTATAGGAGTCGTTTGCTCTTTGGAATACGCCTTTGGTTTATATTGAGTAATTATCTTTTCCTGTTTATCTTGAGTAATCTACTGTACAGGATGAACTGAATGCTGAACTGGAAGAATTAGAGGAGGAAGAGCTTAGCAAACAGCTGCTAGATGTGGAACCTGCCGGCCTTCCAAGTGTACCTGTTGCTAGCTTACCAACACCAGCAGCCGCCAAAGGTAAGCTGACTGTTATTCAGTGGCTGCCCAATTTACTGTCACTGTCATTGGTCGTTGGCCATGTGGAAATGGAGGAAATCAATGTGACATTTAGGGCACCCTCGGATACGTAGTAGCTAGGATTATTATAATTCAAGCCCAGCCTTTGAGTAAGTTGTTGGATAACCAATCACATTGGCAGTTGGCGCACACGCTTTTAAATGACAATATTTCTATAGAAAAAGTGCAGGTTTAGTAGAAAAAGGCCTGGAGAGTCGACAGACAGAGAGTCCTTATGGACAGGAAAAGTTCATATGTAAATGACTAAAATAATGTTCAGCCGACTACCCGCCATATACCAAAAGCCAGATCGTCTGGGTAGTTAGGAGTTGTCTGCATGATCGGCCGAGGATTGTGCAAACATCTGTTCAAGGTAGTGAGTCGAGCAGAAGGCTCGTTAACTAGAATGGAAGGATAACATTGTAACCCATCACTGGAGTTGGATTGTGAGCTAAGAATGGAAGCTCCAGCGAACAGATAATCAGTATGTCCCGGGGTTTCAATAATACTGACACTACTCGAAAGTCCTAAACTGCTTCTCTGACTGCCAGTGAAAACATTATAACGCGTTGTGCATGTCCATCACTAAATGACGATCACCATTGACCTGCGCTTCGCCCAGTAACGTCCCCGGGATAAAAGATGATCACTTGACTTTTATAATAATCCAACGGCTAACTAAAAACTAGGCTTGAATATTTTGTTATCCTAGCTGCGCTGTGACCAAACATCCATAATTTCTAGTATAATATTTCACGGTGCAAAAATTAGAATTCATCAGCCGCTTCCCCCATAGCTTCTTGCATCTACAAGCGCATTCCTAAACAGGCTTGAAACAGTCATCCGTGAAATCGGGTAGCGACTTATTCCGGTGACCAATTTGTCGTTTTTTTACAAATGAATCCCTTGACAGCGGCAGATGTTTGAAGCTATTATTACAACTTTTACTCCAATTTCAGCTGCATTCTAGGAGAATACCAGCTGAACTGTTCAAAATAAATCTTTAAAATTAATCCCGGATCAACTTCCGTTTAAAGCGTATAAGAGTTTACGCCGGACTCACATTAGACAGCCGGTAAAAAAACAGAGGCGCGGGTCAAACTCTTTGTACTATCCGGTCAAAGAATTGTTGACTTAGCAAACTAGCGATGTTTTTTTGTGCACTTGTGGGCAGGCAATAATGATGCCTGATGGCTAGGGCAATATGATTCCTGTGGTCACTTGTTACTCAGTTTATTGCTCATAGATACCAATGACCGTTTGTATGCAATAGCCCTTGCTAACGGTGAATTAGCGTTATACCTGGTGCTTTGCTAAGCAAGATTAATCGGTGGCCATGCTGACTCCAAATTAGTTTTATATTTTATATTCTCATCAAAGATTCATCAAAGATAGCTTATATAATGAAAACATTGTATATTGAGTGAATTTTCGAAGAAATTGCTAAAACATAAAAAACAACTTCATTTTCTGTTTAGCCTATATAGTGACTCAGCAGCTTGACTAGCGAATCCGTGTTTAGACGAGTCCGACAGGAATCGCTAAGCTTCGCCCACCATCGTATTGTGTCATACCCTATCAGGCATTGTGGCAGCAGATTTTGAGCAAGCTCTTTCAAGAAATGATACCAAGGGTACAATGTGAGACCATGTTTTTCAGTACACTAACACTTTAGGACCTCCATTTTCCATTGGTTAAACTAGTTTGAAAAAGAGAAAAGACAAATCCGGGACTAAATATGGACAGAAAATCAATGTTAGTGGGTGGTTGGTCAGAAAACCAGCCAAGAAATCATTGTTTATTCAATTGGCTTTATTGTTGGCCAGTTTGTAGCTAGCACTGCCCACTAAACTACTTCTGACTGTCCCTTGGCTTGTCAGCCGTTATAATCTGCCTTCAGCTCTCAGCGTTATTGTTTTCAGCTTCGGAAGAGGATGATGAGTTGGCTCAACTGAACGCCTGGGCTGCCGCTTAGCCTGCCCAAATAAAAAGAAACTCACAATACGGTAATCCGCTCACTGGACAGCCTCCGGTTTATGATAGTAAAACTGGCAACTATTTCACTGGGCTTGGACGCTAAGCCATTACTGGTCACAGTAACTGGAGCAGGATGGTATTCTACTTTCCATTGGGTATTGGCGCCGAATCTGGTATTATTCTTTTCCAATTATAAATATAATCAGTAGTTCTTTTTTTAATCATACGAACATGTTCTCTGTGCATCAAATGTCCCGTAACGCTACCCCATCATTATGTGATATCAGAATAATTATCAGAAATAAGATTCTATTGTCTTCAAATCGTGAACAGATTATTCATTCATCGTGATACCGGCATTGAACAAATATCTACAGGACTATAATATTTATCTTCTGTAAGTGCTCCCGCCTATAATCCCATTCAGTGATTTCACCCTTTGGGGTGTGATTCAGAGGCATGAGTCACGGCCAACATAGAGTCGGCAATCAGACTATCACTGAAATACCAATTGGATAGTTACCGGCCATTTAATATTTTATATCATGGCCGAAAGATATTAGGAATTATTAGATCCAACTGGCCCGGCCTAAAACTCCGGGTAATGCATACAAGGAAGGCCTTAATAGGGCCTCATTACCCCTTTCTCAGACTAACATGTAATGCAAATCAGAGTAATCTGTTACGAAATGGGCGATGCCTTCTTTATCATTCGGGCCTCTTTATATGTTTAAATCCTATTGCAGAACTTTACATGAGGCAAAGTTCAGACAGGCATAGTTTGCCTACCTACTAACAGTAACCTAGCTGACTGCTAGTCATACTGCATTCTGTTGTACATGTATCTAACTAATCGCACATGTATTTAGCTGCTAAGAATTATGCATATGTATTCATTGCCTTTGTTTGCGTGGTGTCTGCCTATTAACTTGTATTCAGTAAGTGTAACTGCCAATCATTTGTTTGCGTGGGAGTTTTGGCCTTTCTTTAGCGTGGGAGGGGTCCTAATTATCACAGTGTCTGAAGCCCAGAACATTCACTTATTATACACCTGTTCAACATGCATTATAAAATCCAATTATAACTCATGCGTGTGAACTTCACCAATAGATTACTTATAATACAGAAAGCACATATTGATTCTCCAGCAAAGGAAGCTGGATGTTTTATTGATGGCATCTGTTTCAGCTTACATCTACAGCCAGAGCTCTCTATATGACTCATCAAGTACAAATCGGTAGTATTGATGCCTTTTATTTTTCAGGCACTAGTGAAGCAGGTAGGCATTGGATAATAATCAGTGATTAAAGGGAAAGTTTGAAATGGTGGGGGCGGTTCTAGGTTAGATAATAAGTGCAAGCTGGGACGCGTCGGGTTGCGATAGGACGCTTGCAAGCCAGCTGTGGCGATCTATTAACTAAATATAGAATATAGTGAGTTATTTTTAGTCGATAGAGGGGGGAAAGAGTTCTAAAGTTTGAGAGCTCACAATAATGATGAAATGCATCCAGTGCCCTCCTGCCCAAAGTTATTTTGGGACTCCCTATCCCTTGTCCCACAGCACTGAATATAATCGACAGATGGCGCTCCATAATATGGTTTTGACCAATGGATTTTCGGCTAATAATGTATAGATAAAAATTGGCCATAATAGACTAGTAGCATTGGTGGTCTTTTTGGTATCACAACCAGCTCGTAAGACTGCATGATCACTGGTCAAACAACCTTGTAGTAAACAGGTAATGTGGCTACGCAAGTTTGTGACTCATTGTGTATTGAGCTATGCATTGTTCATACACATACGCAGATAGACCGGATGGATGCTGTCTTGCGGTACTTCTTATGGTATGCCGTAGCCGTCTTGTCAATAGTAACCTGAGAATTGGTATATAGATACATACCTGCGTATCCGCTCAGTCACTGTGCGTAGGTGTCTCCCAAAATACCTACCTAGTCGCCCTTCTCAAAGGATTATAAAGTGTTGTAATCGTTCTTGACTGTTTCAAAAGTAAAGGCACTGTTTAAGTGACTTCACATAGTTCACCTATAGGTATAATAAGCATTGCTCAATACAACAAATCAAGCACTAAGAAAAGCATATTTGAAAACACGGTCAACAATAATGAGATGCGATAAACTGCAAAATAATCTGCACATCTACACAGTGACACTGATATACATCTGTATGCTATATGTGCAGTATTATAATGTTTACCGACCAACGCGTCAACTAACTTGATTCCCTAAATATACCCTATTCATTGACAGTTTTATGCAAAACTCTGTAGACCAAATGAACTCACTACAGATCTACCTCTGGGACTTTTTCCTGTGGATACCCACTGCCTCCATGCACCTAATAGTTGATGACATATGTAAACAAAAACACACTAAATATCAATTGCACTTTATTATAAGTCAATCTCTATACAATATTTTATTGGCACGCATTGCTCGCCATGGTTTGCAAGTATAGCAGAGTTCGGGCGGTAGACCAGGTGCCTTTTGAAGTGAAATCATAATATCTCTAACCACCCTGTCAGCAATTCAGTCTGCAAGTGCATTCGAGAAAACTAGGATTTCAGGGATGCTCTAATCCATCCCATCCATCCCCATTCCGTTATCTGAAAGGCCTTAAAACACGCAATCAGAATAAAGGCAGAGTGCTAAGGAGCTATTTTGAGCCTGTAACCTGCTTGTGTGCATCAAACCATACCATTGTAACAGCAATACGTCTTTTCTACCATACTTGACTTTTTTTGAGTCCACAAGCCTGGAAAATGCAGCAAGCATTAAGTACAGTAGGTTGAAGAGAGTTCAGCCAGACGTGATTCTGGATAAACCAGTATCACTTTGTTTAGTTTCTAACAAAATTATGAAACAGTATTTTATAAATATAATATGCATAGCTGAATATAATATTCAATCTATGGAAGTCGCATATAACCCGAGCAGTGATGTCACTGACCCGAGGAAAGCCAATCTCAGGCGCTATGATATGGGTGTGTATAAATTATCTAGGTCAGTGATTACATTGGCCTGCTAAGTCTAGCCTCATCCAGGTCGTGTACTTAAGTCAGCCATAAAATATAAGCCTTTGCCAGCCGCCAGTACGTAAACTTGTTATATTTATTGAAGGTATTTCGCTGCAATGCTGGAATAAGCCTGCCTTGGTAAGAAATCAATCTCGACCCAACCGGTCGACCCAGGCAGTAACATTAGATTACTGACTCAAGATAGTGTAGTGGTTGAGTGCTGAGCTTGCAACCATGAGCACCCGGGTTCTGATGGTGGGCTCCATGTTGTGAGTATGAGCTCTTCGCATTAATCCTAGCTAAAAGTTAGTAACACGTCTTCTCTATATACATGAAGTTGAGCGTTGATACTGACCCACTTGCGGTGCTCCATGATATAAGACATAACTGGTGAAAAGCAAGTACCTAACCTGGCAGCTGCAATGTATTGATGAAGACGTCATACGAGAAGGAAAAACAATTGCATGGTCATGGTTTAAAAAATCTATTCAGACTTAACAATGACGGATTCTCATAGTTATGAAAGTTATCCTTAGACACAAAAAAATTAACCCCATAACAGGTCTTTCATATGTTTATATAAATATTTAGTTCTATGGCAGGCACCCGTTGTTATACATGACTAGGTCATAGCAGCATGTTGTTATAAAAAGTCTCACCATGCAATATTGATGAGGCGTTTTCGATTGTGAAGAAAGAAACTGGAACTGCACACTGCAGCTTTACTTGACATGAATTATTAAGGGTGGCTTGTGACGCATGTATTGACCCACAGAGCCGTGAGTCCAGGGGCTTTATATTCTTTAAAGCGTAAGGCTGAAGCAGTTAGAATTGTTAATGCGTTCTGTCATTATCAATTCAGTATTCACCATAAGCAATCATTAGCTGTAAATATCAGTTTCACTTCTGTGAGACTTTTTGTATAATATGCCCTTGTAATAGAACGGTTCATATGGACTGTGTGCGTCATCGGTGAGGACAGTATCCATTGTTGACTCAAGCTGCTTCAATTATTCAGCTTTCCCATGGACTGACGTAAGAGCTGGGATAGAATAGACTGATTTGCAAGCAACCCGTTATTCCGAGACCACCTATCCATAAACTGAAGCTATCAAAGTCTACATCAGATTTGCGTAAGCGAAAAGAAATCTCATGCAGCGAATGTCATCTTTATTGCCTGGTGTGTCAGAGACTTATAAGACTACGTATACGGTGCACACAGTGGTGGCTATACACTGGCATAATTTGCATATCAGCTGAAAGTCAGCCGTTGTTTTGAAGCGTTATTCAGGACAACTCCTCATTCATGATTCATCGTGCATCAGGCAAACCGAGTCCCTGGCTGTCTGCAGGAACTGGCAGCATCCTCTTCCTAAACTGCACAATCCATATTTACTTGTGCATGCACATTTACTAACCCCCTCCTGACATATATGTATATATATATATATATATATATATATATATATATATATAAAATATATATATAAAATATATATATAAAATATATATATATATACAAAAATAAAAACAACATA